>VSKX01034550.1_pt1 | contig 10621 bp, 9 predicted proteins | sample 4799481 | NCBI WGS metagenome assembly VSKX01 (sample SAMN12179537, study PRJNA552185) | sponge metagenome | biome: deep-sea hydrothermal plumes; feature: spots directly above weak diffusing fluid; material: sea water; isolation source: sponge from the Swan site of a hydrothermal vent ...
GGAGTATATTTCCAGATACAGCATAAGAGTAAAGAATATTGGTCTTGATGTTTCAGTGTAACGTTATTTATGTTAATTTTTATCGGCTTTTAGGCTGAGGGATTTATGTTGTCTATGATATATCATCAACGAAAGTTTCTCGCTGTTCGTTAACTAGTGGGAATTGCTGCTGGCATACCGTCTATCCGAACGAAATTATCACGGTAAATTACGAAGATATTATTAAAAATACTGAATCAGAAGTTAAACGTATTTTCACTTACTTAGGTTTAGATTCTGAAGAGAATAGCCTTAGGTTTTATGAAACTAAACGCGCGGTAAGAACAGCAAGTTCAGAGCAAGTAAGGCAGCCGATTAATCACTTAGGTTTGTTGCAATGGCAAAAATTTCAACCTTATCTCGCTGAACTTGAAAAAGAGTTTTAGCGTTAAATATTTATAGCTCGAGGGTGAGACTTTTAAACCATGCATTGAATTTATCTCTCAGCTGTCTTTGTGATTTGCTAAACATGAATACTTTATTGCCATAATCGAACAACAAATTTTTGTTTGCTAAGTAGATTCCTTTATGCTGTCGGTGTATGTATTTTGCTTCTATAGAATCAGTGAACATTACATCAGCTTTTTGTTTCATCAAGTACAAAATAGGTAATCGATTATTTTCTACCACAATAAGTTTTGCAAATTGTAAGTGCTTTTTTGCAAATTGTTCGTTTGTGCCACCGATGTTTTCGACAACAGTAACTGTGGGTTTATCAATATCTTTAAATGAAACGTACTTACTTTTGTCGCTGCATCTCACTAAAGGTGTTTTGCCAAAGCGCTGTAAGGGTACAGAGAACAGAAAACTGTTTGCTCTTTGGGTGGTGGAACTTATTCCTCCGATTGCTACATCAAACTTTCCAACCTGAAAATCGGTGGATAAACTTTCCCATTCTGTTTTAACCCAATCAATTTTAATGTTGTTTTGCTCAGCAAACTTAGTTAATAAATCGACGTCTAGACCTGAAAATGAGTGGTTTTTCTCATCAAATAAAGTCAGAGGAGGGTAGTCACCTGTTGTACCAACTCGAACTCTATTTTCAACCCCAAACCTAGGGGCATTTAAGCAGAGTATGGATAAGAGTATTAATCTCAGGATTATTTTCACAAAAACTCCACACATAGTGTTGTGCCAAAAAAAGCAGTAGAAAGACAAATCAAATAAGTATTAATGATCGGTCTAACACATATCTAAGGCTCTACATTATCTATAAAGCCTTCTGCCTTCGCGAATGACTTCGATAAGTTCAGGAGCGCTTAACTTTTTTGATAATCGTTGAGTTAAATCTGGATTATAAATCAGGTACTTCCCATGATTATCAATGACCGTAACTTCATCTTTTTGATAAATGGCGAATGCTTTCTGGTCAGAAACATAAATCCAGTTTTGAGTACTAGGACTGAGTAGATTCTGTCCAGAACTGTAATCCGTAGTGGGGTTTGTGCAGCCAAGAACCTGACTCATTATCGTCGGTGTAATACCATAATGGCTAGTGCGGTAGTTTATCTTTCTAGCCCCTAACCGAAGTCCATGAATGATCAGCGGTACATTTACACTTTCAGGTGAAAGCCCACTTTGAGAATTATCTGAATTAATATTAAAAGCAGCACCTGTAGCGCCAGTAACGACAACAATAGTGTTTTCATCAACTCCTGAAATAAGGGCTTCTAATTGTTGATCGGTAAAGTTTGCGGCTTGTCGGTATTGATTGAATAAAACGCGTTGTGCTGGCTGATATTGTGATGGTGCTTCGACCGTTTTAGTACCAAGAAAACCAATCGGTGTGTCATAAGTTTTTGTGGCATTTAACGTAACTAGTGCGAACCAAGGTTGTTCTTGTTGATTATGCCAATTCTGAAACGCTTTAATGATTGCCACATCGGTCATCGCGTTATTCTGATGCTGTGGTATCAAATTAAGTTTAAAATCATTAAACATCGCACTCGGTGAGCTGGAGTCGATATTAGTGTGATCAGAAAATAATTCGAGAGCATAACCAGATTTTTTCAATTGTTGGGTGATAACTGGGCTGGTATAAGAAAATTCCACAGCGCTTGAATAGCTTCCTTGTAATGCATATAGCATAGAAAACATGCCACTGCTAAAGCTTGTTCCACCACTAAAATGATGAGTGAAATTTAAACTTTTCTGCGAGTATTTATCAAGAAACGGCATAGTGCTAGGGTTTAACATATCTTGACGGAAACTATTTACTGACACAAAAAGTATATTAGGTTTTATTTCAGATTTGCATTGAGGAAAAGAAAGTGGATAAGTTAATGAGCCATTATTATGACTGTTAAGTTTAGAGCTATCTTGGCGTTCGATACCATGACGCTCCATAAAGGTTTTCGCAGTCGCAGGATATGATAGTGGGTAAGCATCATCATAACGCGTAATGTCTGTGATATTAGCGGCGTCAGCCCAGATGTGTGATAAATGGCTACTCACGAAGCAAAAACCAATAACCATAAGTACTTTAGGGCCCAAATTACGTTTTTGAAGCTTTGTAATTCGTTTCCAAAGGTAATTGGCTAATGTTAATTCGAATACCAAAATTAAAACGGGTGCGAGTAGCAACTTACTGCCACTCAATAGCGAATTAATATCAGTCCAAGCAAGTTCGAATGCAAAAGGACTTAGATGTAGGCCATAATCAGCAAAGATAACAGTGTCATATAGCAATACACATTGACCGATTGTCGCGATTGTCGCCGCAAATCCGCGTAATACTCTCGAATAAGGCAGGAGTAATGTAACTGGAAATAAAAACGTCAAATAAACAATAAAGGAAAGAAAGCTGAATTGTCCTACGGTGTAGAGCGTTAAATAGCCCCAAGCAAACCAAGTATCAGGTTCACCTAGAGCAGAAATATAGCGCGAACCAATAATGATGGCGAGTAAACCATTAAAAAATGCAAACCAATGACCCCAATTGATTAGGTTAGACACCTTATCGCGATTGAGTTGTATATTATGTTCGAACATATTTTTTTGCATCGTTATTGTTGGCCCGTCGATCTATATTTAATTAATTGCTTACGACTTTATTGTATTGAATTTAACTGATTAATCCAGTTTAGTCGATTGTGCTAATGCATTTGCAAATTGTTCAGCAACTGCAGGTCTTGAAACTTCAGGTACTTTAGTTTGCAATAAATGAGAAACACAGTTGCCAAGCACCATTAAACTTAAATCTGTCGGCGATTTTTGCTTCTCGAGCACTGCAAAAATTTCAGCAATTAACGATTCTACTTGAGCATTATTGTATTTTGATTGGATAGCCATAAAAAAAATGATTCACAAAGATAGTAATTAGCGGCATATAATACCGAATATTTCACTCACTATCACTAATAAGACTTATGACAATTTCTATTGACCAAGCCATTATTCACGAAATCACTCAAGACAGTCAGGGAACATTGCGTTGCCGACTGCGCCCTCAACCACTATTGAACAGCCAAGCAGCAGAACATATGCTGGAAGAACTTCATCAAACTTTTACCAGTAAAGCTGGAAAAGGGTACGGTTATTTTGGTATTCATGGAGATGATGGTGAAGCGAATTCAGTATTTTCTGAGGCATTAACGCAATATCGTGATAATGAATTAGGCTTTGTTGAGTTTTCAGGTCAAAGTAGCAAATTATTGCAAGATGAACTGTCAAAGTACGATTTTAGCCAAGGTGGCTTTTTGCTGATGGCTTGTTACACCAGTATTACGAGTGAGTATTTGTTTGTTGCACTCTTAAGTGCAAAGTCATCTATGACAGTACTTGATGACATGGAACTAACAGAAAACAACCATCTTGATTTAAGCAATATTCAATTAGCTGCTCGGATTGATCTAACAGAGCTTCAAGCTGAACCTGACTCTAAAAAGTACATTTCTTTTATTCGTGGACGTGCTGGCCGAAAAGTAGCTGACTTCTTTTTAGATTTCATGGGTTGTGTCGAAGGCGTTAACACAAAATTTCAGAATAAGAGTTTGATGAATGCAGTAGAAGATTTTGTTTCAGGTAACGAATTGACGAAAGAAGAGCGTCAGCAGGTTCGAGAAAAAGTTTACGATTATTGTACTGAACGTTCAGATGAAGGTAATGATATCGATCTGAAGCAGTTAAATGAAGAACTGAGTGAAACAGGAATGGATTCGTTTTATGATTTTGCTAATGGTGGTGAATACGAACTCGATGACGCTTTCCCTGCTGATAAAGCGACACTTAGACAGCTTAAGAAGTTTTCAGGCGCTGGTGGCGGTGTAAGCTTGAGTTTCGATGGTAATCATTTAGGGGATAGAGTGATTTACGATCCTATCTCAAACACTATTCTGATAAAAGGCGTTCCGGCCAACCTTAAAGATCAACTTGATAGACGCCTTAAAGGTGAGTAATAAAATTTGATTTTTATCCATAAACGTAAAAAAGCCAAATCGTTTTATATCGATTTGGCTTTTTTGATAGTAAATTTTTTTTGTAAAAGAAGAACTATCTATCAAAAACCAATCGTTGACCAAATTGACGATTAATAAACTTCTCACCATCGAATAAATGATTACCGTTAACCCATGTGCCAATAATGCTGGACTGGAAATTATAACCATCAAATGGTGACCAACCACAGTGGTATCGAGTATTCTCTTTGTTTGCATGAAAAGGTTTATTCAAATCGATTAACGTTAAATCAGCATTGTAGCCTTCACGTAAATAACCCCGATCTTTAAGTTGAAAGCGTTCTGCGACAGCATGGCTGGTTTTTTGTACGATTTTTTCCAAGCTAAAGTGACCATTGTGATAATGCTCAAGCACAGAAATTAATGCATGTTGTACTAATGGAAGACCTGATGGTGCTTTAAAATAGCTCTCAGATTGCTTTTCTTCCCATGTGTGTGGCGCGTGATCAGTAGCAATAATATCAATAATGTCGTTATTAACAGCATCAATCAAAGCTTGTTGATCGGCTGCTGTTTTTATTGCTGGGTTACACTTAATTAAGCTGCCTAATTTCTCATAATCACTATCATTGAAAAACAAATGATGAGCACACACTTCAGCAGTAATATTTGCGCCTTTTAAATCAGCGAGTTGTTTGTTTTTTTCGAACAAATACAATTCATCAGCTGTGGTTAAATGCAATACATGTAGACGAGCCTTGTGTTTGATAGCAAGGCTCGTGGCAAGTTGTGAAGAGACAAGGCAAGCTTCTCTTGAACGGATCTCACCATGCAAACTCATTGGTATGGCATCACCATATTTAGCGCGAGCAGCTTCTTCATTTACTTGAATGATAGGAGATGATTCACAATGGGTCGCAATTACGGTTGGTGAGTGTGCAAAAATACCATTAAGGGTGCTTTCATTATCAACCAACATATTGCCTGTAGATGCGCCCATGAATATTTTGACACCACAAGCTTGGTTTGGGTTAAGACGTTTGATTTGTTCTAAATTATCGTTAGTTGCACCCAAATAAAAACTATAGTTGGCTAAAGAGCTGTCAGCTGCACGATGGTATTTGTCTTCAAGTGCATCTAAATTAGTTGTTTGAGGATTAACATTCGGCATTTCCATGAAGCTTGTAATACCGCCAGCGATAGCAGCACGAGATTCACTCGCAATGGTCCCTTTATTTGGGAAACCAGGCTCTCTGAAGTGCACTTGGTCATCAATCATACCAGGAATAAGATAATTCCCTTGTGCGTCCACAACCTTTGCATCAGCAGGAGCTGTGATCTGTCGCGCTATTTTACTTATGCGACCATCTTCAATTAATAAATCTTGTGTAGAAATTTGACCTTCATTTACCAGTTGAGCATTACAAATTAGTGTCTTCATAGGGTACCTAATTTAGAGGGACGACTCGTTAGTCTAAGTTTGAGTTTCTCATATTGCAGTTGTTAATATGATACCTCAAGTGACGATATTTTGTGGAGTAAATCACATAAAAGACGAATATATGAGTCGCTTACACGGCTAAAAATTATCTTCTCGCTTACCGCAGTAAAATTAAGTAAAATTACAGGTTCGATTTTATACTTATGCTATTTCGATTAATTTAATTATTAGTATCAAGTATCTGTATTCAGGTTTGTTGGCCTTCGCCGATGGAGCCTTTGTTTGGCAGACTGTTTTTCTGTCGAGGAGTATTAATGCTGTTGTTTGTAAAAGATCTTACTGTTATCGATTTTTCTTATTTATGTGAAAAACGTGGGATGGTCGGAGAAAGTTGGATAGTTGATGTCGTGCTTGAAGGCGGCCTCGATGAACAAAATATGGTACTCGATTTTGCAAAAGTTAAACGTGCCATTAAAAGCACAATTGACGATGTCGCTGATCATCGTTTACTTGTGCCTGTTCATACTGAAGCAACTCAGTATGAACAAAAGGTCGATAAAACGTTTGTTGATTTTGATAGTCAGGTTGGGTCACTGCATCTTGCTTGTCCTGATGAAGCGTTTACTTTTATAGATTCAAACACAATAGATTTTGAAAGCGTGAATAGTTTTTTACGTGTCGAGCTCGCTAAAATTCTTCCTGCTAATGTTGAAGGTATTGAATTAACGCTTCGGGCTGAAGTGTTAGACACACCTTTTTATCACTATAGTCATGGTTTGAAAAAGCATGACGGAAATTGTCAACGAATTGCTCACGGCCATAGAAGTCCAATATCAATATTTGAAAATGGTGAAGAGTCAGCGCTGTGGAACCAATATTGGGCTGAACGTTGGCAGGATATTTACTTGGGTAGCGAAGATGATCTCTTCGATGTAATGGCATTAGAGCTTTCAGAAAACGCTAAAGTTAACATTAATGCACACTATGGCTTTAGTTATATTGCACCTCAAGGGGAGTTTCAGTTGGCCATACCTAAGTCATGCTGCGAGATCATTCCTCATGATACTACTGTTGAAATGCTTGCTGACTTTGTTGCAAATGATTTATCAATACAAAGGCCAACAAGTGATTTTAAAGTTGTTGCTTTTGAAGGTGTTGGTAAAGGGGCAATTGCTTTTAGTGCAAATACGAGTGCCTAAAATAGCTGATTGCTTTTTTATTATAAATAAATTTATTATACGACCCATAATTATGATTAATGTGGGTCGTCAATGAAATCATCGCTCGTTTTTTTCCATTTTCTACTCAGCCTCTCAAGCTTAGCTTTTGCTAGTGAACCTCTCGCTGTAAATCGTGTTCAATTTAATGGTGACTTTAAGCAAGGAGCATTGATCCGAGCTAAAACAACGCCTCAGTCAAAAGTGACTTTGAATGGTAAAACACTGGAGCTCTCATCATCCGGTGAATTTGTTTTTGGTTTTAGCCGTGATGCCAAATCAAATCACGAAATTAAAGTTGTTTACCCGAACGGGTTGACCGAAATAAAACCGCTTACTGTTAATCCCAAACAATATAGTATTCAACAGATAAAAGGGATCAGTAAAAAAATAATGCAACCGAATCCTAAGGCTGTAGCAAGATCTAAGAAGGACAGTAAGCAAGTAAGAGAAGCTCGCAATATTCATTCGCTTAATAAATCAGTTTTTGGTGACTTTATGTGGCCTTTAACAGGGCTTATCTCAGGCGTGTATGGGAGTCAGCGTGTATATAACGGAAAGCCGGGCAGACCTCACTACGGAGTTGATGTAGCAGCTAAAACTGGTACCGTTGTTGTCGCACCAGCTGATGGTGTTGTCACACTAGCGGTTCCTGATATGTTTTATTCGGGTGGAACCTTAATCATCGACCATGGCTACGGCGTGAACTCGAGTATGTTGCACCTTAGTAAGTTATACGTGAAGAAAGGCCAGCGCATTAGCAAGGGTGATAAAGTTGCAGAAGTTGGCGCGACAGGTAGGGTAACAGGACCACACTTGGATTGGCGACTGAACTGGTATCAAGAACGATTAGATCCTACTTCCATCGTCCCTGATATGAAAACTGCGATTAAGCTGAATTAATAAGAATCATGGGCCAATAAATTTGCGAGACAGCCTTTTGGTTATCTCGCAAACAAGTACATTACTGAGGCTTAGCGACAACGGTTTGTCCAATAGGTGCAAGGCTGAGTAGAGCAAGCTTGAGATGTTGTATCCCGAATGGAATGCCGATTATGGTGACGAAACATGCAATAGCGTGAGTTAGATGACCGATCGCTAACCAAATTCCAAAAAATAGAAACCAGACAACATTTCCTATAGTGCCAAAGAATCCAGTTCCAAAATCTTCACGACCCGAAAGTGTTCGGCGATTCATCTGCTCGTTTCCAAAAGGCCAAAAAGCCATTTCACCGATAACGAAACAGGCTCTACCGAAAGGAATACCAATGATACTAATAAAGCAAATTAGTCCCGCAAACCACCATGCTAATCCCATTACAAAACCACCAAGTACAAACCATGCGATATTAAAAATCAGTCTAAAAACAGCCATTAATCACTCCAAAAATTCGTATCGTTGACATCAATTACTAATAAGATAAGCGATAAACATGCCAAAATGATAACTCTATGATTTAACTGAAAACCAATTATATATTTGATAGAATAAAAAGATGTTAAATCGTAAGAAATACTATTAAGTGATGAAATTAACTCATAGCCCTGTTGAGGAAATGCAATTCTTAGGAACGAAAATATTTGTAAAACGGGATGATTTATTGCATCCCGAATTTAGTGGGAATAAAGCCAGAAAATTTAAATACTTTTTAGACAGTGATTTAACAGGCATAACTAAGTTGATTGGTTATGGCTCTTGCCAAGCAAACTCTCTTTATTCTTTATCTTGCTTAGCAAAACTCAAAAATATTCAGTTAGATTACTATGTTGATAGAGTTCCCTCGTATTTAAAGGATAATCCGGCTGGAAATTTTGCTGGTGCTATCGATAATGGCGCAAATCTTCTAGAGTTTAATTCAGCTCAAGTTGAGCAAAAAGGAGGGAAGCAGGAGTGGCTAGAATCTATCTGCCTTGTTTCAGACGGACAACTTCTAATACCTGAAGGCGGGCGTTGTGAGTACGCCAAACACGGTGTTCATGAGTTAGCACAAGAAATAATCCAATGGTGCCAAAATAGCAACATCGATGCGCTAAACGTGTTTTTGCCATCTGGTACAGGTACAACTGCATTATTCTTACAGCAATACTTTGCTGAATTGGACTGTGAAATTCAAGTTTATACTTGCGCAGTTGTGGGTGACGAACAGTATTTACAACAACAGTTCGAGCAATTGAGTCATGATAAACGACATTTCCCTCATATTTTGTCTGTCAGTAAAAAATACCACTTTGGAAATTTGTACTCTGAATTTTATGAAATGTGGCAGCGGATCTGTGCAACAGGCATCGAATTTGAGCTTATTTACGACCCCTTGGGATTCATGACAGTGGAGAAACACTTAAAAAAACTGACAAATAATGAGTTGCTATACCTTCATCAAGGCGGGCTAAAAGGCAATGAAACGATGCTACCTAGATATACTCGTAAATTAAGCCTTACAAAAACCAACAGTAATAGATAAGTATTAGCGTAAATGATGACTAAATATTGAAAAGTTTTGCATGTTAATATAAGTCTGATAAATGTCATGTTCTGTAATTTTATTACAGAAACTTTACTTTGACATTTTTATGAATTTTTTATCAAAAAGGCATGAATACTAGGTTACAGGCAGTTATCCACTAAAACTGTGGATAACCTTGTGGATGACAATGAAAAAGACTCTTCAAACCCTTGGTGCATATGGATTGATGTTAAAATGCGTTTATATCATTGCAATTTAAAAACTATATAATAAACAATGGTATGCAGATATTTACCCTTTTGACTCTATCTATACAGTTATGTTTCAAAAATGTAACAAATTCAGATCGTGTTCTTGTGTATTATTTGACTCAAGTTCTACATAAATACTGTTGAATAGCTGTTATACCGTCGTTTGGAGTAATAAATAGAGATTTAAATAATTCTGCTAGGTTTATCACAAATCTTGTAAATTTACAGTTTGATTAGTTGTCAAATATAGGCTTAGATTTAAGTTGAATTCTTGGGGTTTAAGACTTCAAGTTAGATCAAACTATTTGCGGCTAAAATATAGCCGCTTTAGGTTAATAAAATTGATTAATGGTATTCAGAATTGAAATTGCAGATTAATCGCAGCAGCAACTTGGTTTTCTCTATCGAATGTACCCAAATCATGGCTGAACTCTAACTGACCATTAGTGTAGTAACCAAGATGAATTAATGCGGTGAATGCTGGTGTAGCTTTATATTGAAGCTTAATGAAACTCAAGGTTTCTTCAAGTTCAGCCGTTACATCGTTACCTGAAACTAGAAATCTTTCCCTTTTTATGGTCGCACCTAAGCCCAGAGAAGCCTTTTCATTGAGTTTATATCGAAGTTCAAGACCTGCAGGACCACTAAAATTGCTTTTAAATGGGTTACCGATAGACCAATGGCACTAACTTAAGGCATGTTTCCATAATTTAATACTGGAATTATTCCTCAACAGGTTGTACAAAAGAGACTGTTTCATTTTCATATCAGCTTAATTATGAATATCCATACCCAACAAACAGCAGACACA
>VSKX01037530.1_pt1 | contig 10614 bp, 10 predicted proteins | sample 4799481 | NCBI WGS metagenome assembly VSKX01 (sample SAMN12179537, study PRJNA552185) | sponge metagenome | biome: deep-sea hydrothermal plumes; feature: spots directly above weak diffusing fluid; material: sea water; isolation source: sponge from the Swan site of a hydrothermal vent ...
GCACTAGGGCCGTTTGAGCATATTGATATTCCTTCATTAGAAGATGTACTTAAGATAAATGTCACAGCGCAAGTCATGCTGACTAAAGCTTTGTTACCTCTGATGAGAAAATCTGATGCTGCATCGATTGTTTTTACTTCGAGTGGTGTTGGTCGAAATGGTAGAGCTTATTGGGGACCTTATGCGTTCTCTAAATTTGCTACAGAAGGCATGATGCAAGTACTTGCGGATGAATGTGAAGGAACTCATGTTCGTGTTAACAGCATCAATCCAGGCGCGACACGCACAGGGATGCGCGCTCAAGCTTACCCCGGTGAAGATCCAATGACGCTTAAAACAGCAGAAGAGATTATGCCAACTTACGTATATCTAATGAGCAACGATTCCATAGCAGTAAACGGACAACAGTTAAACGCTCAGTAGTCATTTTAAAGCATAAAAAAGGAGCCTATGGCTCCTTTTTTATGAACAAACTTTAATATTCACTTAACAATTAGTCTCTCTGACGAGTCGGTTTGTTGCGCGGCGTTGCTTTCGCTGTTTTTTGCTTTCTTACTTCACGACGAATCTTTGCACTCTTAATCTTTGTACGAGCAACACTGTGCTTGTCAGTACCAATTATGCTTCTTGTTTCAGGCTCAAGACCTGCCATTGCACGTAAGTAGTTAACTTGTTCCATTGGCAATTCAATCCAACCGCCTCTTGGTAAACTCTTTGGCAATTCAATCGCGCCATAGCGAATACGGATAAGACGGCTAACTTGAACTTCTTGTGATTCCCAAAGACGACGAACCTCACGGTTACGCCCTTCTTTTAAAGTAACATGCCACCATTGGTTGATACCTTCACCACCTGCTGGTTGAACTTTATCAAACTTAGCAAGTCCATCTTCTAACATCACGCCTGCACGTAACCTTTGAACAGATGCGTCATCTATTTTACCGAAGGTTCTAACAGCGTATTCACGTTCAACTTCATTTGATGGATGCATAAGCTTATTCGCTAACTCACCGTCGGATGTAAACAACAATAAACCTGATGTGTTAATGTCTAAACGTCCTACTGCAACCCAACGTCCGTCACGTACTTTAGGTAAACGGTCAAAAACAGTTGGACGACCTTCAGGATCTTTTCTACTGCAAATCTCACCTTCTGGTTTATGATAAGCCAGCACTCGACAAATCACTTCATCAGCTGACTTTATTGATACAAGACGACCATCAAGGCGAACTTTTGCGTCAGATTCAACGCGATCACCAATTGTTGCGATCTCTCCATCTATACTAACTCGACCTGCAGCAATCCATGCCTCCATCTCACGACGGGAGCCATGGCCTGCTCGGGCCAAGACTTTCTGCAATTTTTCACTCATTAGTAGACTCTTCTTTTATATCTGAAACCAATGCACTCACTGAAAACAGTGCCTGCAATGATTCATGATCAGACAGTTGAGGTAAATCAGATAAACTTCGTAAACCGAAATAATCTAAAAAATCAATTGTTGTGGAATACAGTGCTGGTCGACCTGGTACTTCTTTGTGACCAACAACTTTAATCCAATTTCTGTCCGATAAGGTTTTAATTATATGGCTACTTACTGTAACGCCACGAACTTGTTCAACATCTCCACGTGTAACGGGTTGCTGGTATGCAATTACCGCTAACGTTTCTAATGTTGCTCTTGAATATTTTGGTGCTTTCTCTTGCCACAGTGACTGTAGCAGAGGACTTAAAAACTCTGCTGTTTGAAACCGATACCCACCAGCTACATGGACAAGTTGAACGCCTCTTTCTTGATAATCTAGCTCTAACTCAGACAATGCCACTTTAATTCGGTCTTTCGACACTGAGAAGTTACACAATACTGAGTCTTTCAGTTGTGTGGTTGTTTGTGGCTTATCGAGTACAAATAAACTGGCTTCAATAAGCTGTTTAAGCTGAATATCATTAATTTGCATTAGATTAAAATGCCCTTACGTGTATCGTTGACATCGGCTCAGCTTGAACCAATTCAACTAACATTTCTTTGACCAATTCCATCAAAGCCAGAAAACTCACTACGACACCAGCTCTTCCTTCTTCAAAACTAAATAAAGCTTGAAACGGTGTATAAGTTTCACTGTTCAGCAATTCAAGAATTTGCACCATACGTTCACGCGTCGAAAGTGCTTCTTTTTTTACATGATGATGCTGATAGGCTTCAACACGCTTCAAAACACTTGAAAATGCTCGAGCGATGTCATTCAACGATACATCTGGTGCAACAATTTTAACTTCAATATTTTTAGCCGCTTTAACCGATGCAAGATGGAAATCTCGTTCTAATCTTGGCAGATCATCTATTTCTAATGAGGCATTTTTGATGGTCTCATAAGCTTTCAGTTGTCTGATTAACCGAGCTCGGGGATCTTCTTCATCATGCTCGTCGAGGTCAAGCTTAGGAAGCAATAGCCGTGATTTAATTTCTGCTAATGTGGCTGCCATCACAAGGTAATCGGCTGCTAATTCGATTCGAGCATCAGTGAGCAATTCAATGTATTCAAGATATTGAGAGGTTATTTGCTGGATGGGTAAATCAACAACATCTAACTTTTGCTTACGTATCAAGTAAAGTAGTAAATCTAGAGGTCCTTCGAAGGCCTCTAAAAATACTTCAAGCGCTTCTGGAGGAATAAATAAATCAGTTGGCATTTCATTAACTGATTCACCTCGAACTATGGCTAACGGCAAACTTTGCTGAGCAACCTGCATTCGAGTCCTTATCCCTGAGAAGCGTTCAATATCAAGTGAACATTATATCGGTATCAGCCTTCGAGTTCAAAGTAACATTACATGAATATGCTCGTATCACCCGCACCTTCACGTACAATTTCTATCGTATCTTCTGACATATCCACAACGGTTGTCGGATTCTCGCCTAAATAACCACCATGAATAATCAAGTCGACTTGATGCTCAAGCATGTCTCTGATGTTTTCTGGATCTGACTCAGCATGATCTTCGTTTGGCATAACTAAACTTGTCGACATTAACGGGGCATCGAGTTCTTCAAGTAAAGCAGAAGCAATAACATTACTTGGAACACGTATACCAATCGTTTTTTTCTTCGATGTTTGCAGACGTTTAGGGACTTCTTTCGTCGCCTTAAAGATAAACGTATATGGGCCTGGCGTACAAGATTTCAACAATCGATAAGCTTGATTATCCACTTTTGCATACGCTGCTAGCTCTGATAAATCACGACACATTAATGAGAAATGATGATCATTTTCAATTTGTCTAATTCTCGTAATACGAGTCATCGCATTCTTATCACCAATCAAACAGCCGATTGCGTATCCTGAATCAGTAGGGTAAACAACAACCCCACCCTGCTTCAAGATGTGAACAGCTTGCCCTATTAATCTTGATTGTGGGTTTTCTTCGTGTACGTAAAAAAATTGACTCATTTATTCCAGCCTTCTGACTGCCATATCCAATTTACTCCAGTAGGCTGAAATAGTTTTTTTCCTAAATCCAACCAGCCACCCGGAAAATGAAAATCGCTTCCTAGTGAAGCAAAAAGTTGATTCTGATTACTGAGTGCAATTAAATTAGAACGATCATCAACTGACTGCTGTCCTTGAACAACTTCCATTGCATCTCCACCAGCTTCCTTAAACTCTCTTACAAGACGTTTTAGCCACTTTGCAGAAAACTTGTATCCGCTTGGGTGTGCTAATACAGCCTGACCACCGATGTTATGGATAAGTGTGATCGCTGATTCCATATCTTGCCAGTTATTTGGAACATAACCTGTTTTGCCACGTGCCATATACTTTTTAAAAACACTGGCGGGATCTTTCGCGTATCCATGCTCCGCTAACCAACGAGCGTAATGTCCACGGCTCAACGCGGCTTCACCCGCTAGAGCTTTCGCACCGTCATACGCACCTTCGATTCCAGCTTTTTCAAGGCGTCGACCAATTTCACGCGCTCGGATTTCTCTCAGTTCACGCTGATTTTTTTGCAGTTCGGCAAGTTCCTCGGATTCAATATCTACATTGAGCCCAACAATGTGTATATCGTGATTATGCCAACAAGTGGATATTTCTATACCATTGATTAACAAGAGAGGGTTTTCTTGAAGTTGATTAAAGTCATGCGCTTCACGCAAACCAGAGACCGTATCGTGATCCGTGATCGCGAGTACGTCGACTTGATTGGTTATGGCTCTTCTGATTATTTCAGTAGGAGTGAGCTGACCATCCGATGCCGTAGTATGGCAATGTAAGTCAACTAATTTTGATTCATCATTCATAGTACTATTGTAACTGAAATTATCTTATAAGGCGCTTCAATATAGTTTTTTTAAAATAAATAGTAATATTGGCAGGATCTTAATTTATATTTTTATAAGTTTTAGACTGATATCAACTTGGAACAACTTAAAAGCTTCTATTTCTCTCTTTACTTCACTTTCTACTCTTTTTCTTTCAGAAAAAAAATCATAAACCATTTGATGGCTACTTTTGATGTCTAATAGTTGATCACTAGTAAGTTCACCATCAACAACGATCGCATGTGCTTGATAAAATACACCTGAACTAGAGCTAGAACTCGAAATCAAGCTCAAACCTGAATCTGAAGACCACCGCTCATAATCACTATCGTCATTCATTTCAAATAAATCATTGTTCAATTGAGGAGTATCGATTTTTGCATTAATCCTGCCATATGACCTCTTCGATTCAATTATTTAAGTGATAACAAGAAGATAATCAAACTGTAGATAAATACAAATTAATTGTTCTCAATAAGAACCTTTGTAATTGTTTAGTATACATTTATTGTGTTGATATGAAGTATATAACTCATCGCTAAAAGGTTTAAAAACCGAACACAGTAAAAAACATTGACAACTGTAGTGTTTTATAGTCTTCTATCTATTCAAATTAATTGAGTAACCAATATATTATTATGCAAATCCAACTCGCTTCTCAGAACATCAATTGGTGGTGGCACTTCCCTAACTAGCGGGTTGTGTGAAGCTGTGTACTCAATAAATTAAGAGACGCATTCAACAAAAAAGCCCGCAACTTGTGGGCTTTTTTGTTGCCTGAAAGAAAATTGCACTTATTTTGTTTGAAACGGCGATAACAATAAAACGGTCTAAAGACTATTGAAAATAAACAGGTTGATGAATATGACAACACTGGTTCAACAAAATAAGGCTCAACTGACTACAAAAAAATCGAGCATTCTTTATCAAGATGATCCTTTGAACCTTTATCAAAGGATCACTGAAAATGCCGACCATACTATGTTGCTCGAGTCAGCAGAGATTGAAAGTAAAGATCACTTAAAAAGTATTATTGTCACTGATAGTGCACTCATGATCCGCTGTGATCGTTTCAAGTTAACTTTTACGGCATTAAGTGCAAATGGGCAAAAGCTATTTCCTGCTATCCAAACCTTTTTCCATGATGCAAATATTTCTACGAAAGGTTCTGAGTTAGTAGTTACTCTGGAACTAAAAACTGAACAACTTGATGAAGATGAAAGATTATTAGCAGCAGCACCCTTAGATGGCTTACGTGCTCTAGTCCAACATTTCAATGTGAAAAATAATACAAAAAACAACAACGAACCGATATTTCTCGGCGGCGTACTGTCATATGACTTAATTGACACGGTTGAGCCACTTCAACAGGTTCCAAATGCTGAGAACGATTGCCCTGATTATTTGTTTTATGTCGCAGAAATCTTAATTCAAGTTGATCACACTACTCAGCAGTCGAGCATTATTAGTTATTCATTCTCGAACGACGCAAGCATCACTGAGCAACTTGCTGAAAGAGTGGCCCAATTAACGTCTCAAGCCCAAATGCCACAAACTCAGATACTATCTTCAGAAATTGAAAGCGAAGTTAGCACAAATATTTCAGACTCTGAGTTTAGAAATAACGTGAACGAACTAAAACAACACATTATTGCTGGCGACATATTTCAAGTTGTTCCATCACGCAGTTTTAGTTTACCTTGCCCGAACACCATAGGTGCTTATCAGGCATTAAAACAAACCAACCCTAGCCCTTATATGTTCTACTTTAAAGGGCCAGATTTCACTTTGTTTGGTGCATCACCAGAAAGCGCACTAAAGTATGATGCTCAAACGAATCAAGTAGAAATATACCCTATCGCTGGCACTCGTAAACGCGGTAAAAAAGCAGATGGTCAAATTGATTTTGATTTAGATAGCCGAATTGAACTAGAACTTAGACTTGATCAAAAAGAATTATCCGAGCACCTCATGCTGGTTGATTTAGCTCGAAACGATGTTGCTCGCATTAGTCAAAGCGGTACACGTAAGGTCGCTGAATTATTAAAAGTTGACCGTTATTCACACGTAATGCACCTTGTCAGCCGTGTAACAGGTCAATTACGTGAACCACTTGATGCATTGCACGCTTATCAAGCGTGTATGAATATGGGTACTTTGACAGGCGCGCCTAAAGTGCGAGCTTCTCAACTGATAAGAGAAGTCGAAGGTCAACGTCGTGGTAGCTACGGCGGCGCAGTGGGTTATATTAATTCTCATGGTGATATGGATACTTGTATTGTGATCAGATCCGCTTATGTCAAAAATGATGTTGCGTATATTCAGGCTGGTGCTGGCGTTGTATATGATTCTGATCCACAAGCTGAAGCTGACGAAACAAGACAAAAAGCACAAGCTGTTATTTCAGCCATCAAGATTGGAGGTGGACTATGAAACTTTACTTATTAGATAATTTTGACTCATTTACTTATAACTTAGTCGACCAATTTCGAAGCCTAAATTATGATGTAGTTATTTACCGCAATAATATCGACCCTGATTTTATCGCCACTAAATTACTTTCAGAAAATGATGCGGCGTTAGTACTGTCCCCAGGCCCCGGTGCACCAAGGCAAGCAGGCTGTATGATGGATTTAATCGCAAAAGTGGCTGGTAAAGTGCCTATTTTAGGGATTTGTTTAGGTCACCAAGCATTAGTCGAACATTATGGCGGTAAAGTAGAGCGTGCACCTGCTGTGGTTCACGGTAAAGCAAGTCCCGTTACTCATACTCAGCATGCTGTTTTTGGCGATTTACCGTCGCCATTGCCCGTTGGCCGTTATCACAGCTTGGTCGCAACGATAGTTCCTGAGTCATTAGAAGTCATTGCATTTACTGAGTCTTTACCTATGGCTATCGCTCATAAACAACACAAATCAGTTGGATTTCAATTTCACCCAGAGTCTATTCTTGCTACTTTAGGCAGTGACTTATTGACTCAATCAATTAATTATTTGACTAAGGAGTTGTCAGCCTCATGAATACTGAAACTCAATCTCTATTCGAAAAAGTCTACCAAGGCGACACGCTCACTCGCCATGAAAGTACTGAAATATTTTCAGCCATTATCAAAGGCGATATTGATGAAGCCAGCCTTGCTGGATTACTCACAGCTTTGAAAATAAGAGGTGAAACAGTTGAAGAGATTTGTGGCGCAGCAGATGCATCACTTGCTGCAGCTAAACCTTTTCCTTATGAAGCCTCTGAAGAACTTATTGATTTAGTAGGAACAGGCGGTGACGGTTACAACACCATTAATATATCAACCACAGCCGCATTCGTTGCTGCAGCCGCTGGTGCCAAAGTTGCTAAACACGGTAGCCGGAGCGTATCCAGTAAGTCAGGATCATCAGATTTACTGTCTCACTTAGGTGTAGACATAACCATGTCACCAGAATCGGCCAGCAAAAGTCTTAACGACAATCACATTTGTTTTTTGTTTGCTCCACATTACCATGGCGGGTTCAAACACGCAGTGCCAGTAAGGCAAGCACTTAAAACACGAACTTTATTTAATATTTTAGGCCCACTGATCAACCCTTCTCGTCCTGACTATATGTTGCTCGGTGTGTATTCCCCAGATCTTATTGACCCCATCGCGAGTGTACTTAACTCTATGGGTGTAAAAAGAGCGATGGTCGTTCACGGAAGTGGGCTTGACGAAGTTGCTGTTCACGGGACAACACAAGTGACTGAAATTAATAACGGTGAATTTAATCGTTATCAATTAACACCCAAAGATTTTGGCATAACGACTGCTTATTCGATTGAAGCATTAACAGGTGGAACTCCTGAAGAAAACGCCGTGATAACAACCGCTATTTTGCAAGGCAAAGGTCAGGAAGCGCATACTTACGCGGTAGCCGTTAACGCAGCTTGTGCATTGTATATCTGCGGTAAAGCCGACAATATTCAAGCCGCAACTCAACTTGCGCTAGATACGATCAAGTCAGGTTCACCTTTTCAAAAGCTTACTCAACTCGCCGCTGCCAGCGCTTGTAAAGATAGCAGTGGAGATTCAAAGTAATGAGCGACATTTTAAAACGTATTGTTTCAACCAAAGCTGAACACATCGCCCAGCTTAAGCAGCAATATCCTGAAATAGAGTTGTCACCGAAAATATCAACACGCAGTCTTTTCGATGAGTTACGTTCACCGAACGCGAGTTTCATTTTAGAATGTAAAAAAGCGAGTCCATCTAAAGGGCTAATTCGCGAGCACTTCGATTTAGGCTTTATAACCAGTGTATATCGCAAATATGCTGGAGCCGTTTCAGTTTTAACCGACGAACAGTTTTTTCAGGGCAGTTTTTCATACCTCGCACAAGTCAGACAAATGGTCGATCAGCCAATTATATGTAAAGATTTTTTTGTTGATGAATACCAAGTTAAGCTTGCCGCACATCATGGTGCAGACGCCATTTTATTGATGCTATCTATTCTTGATGACGTCCAATATAAAAATTTATCGTCCATCGCTCACCAATTCAAATTGGATATTCTGACAGAGATTTCTAATCAAGAAGAGCTTGATCGAGCCATCACCTTGGATGCTAAAATTATCGGCATCAATAACCGAGATTTACGTGATCTCAGCACTAATTTAGCAACTACTGAAGCTCTAGCACCAAATATCCCTAACGATCGCGTTATTATTAGCGAGTCAGGAATATACACACCTGAGCAAGTCAAACGCCTTTCACCTCTGGTTAATGGCTTCTTGGTAGGCAGTTCATTGATGGCTGAAGAAGATCTTGATTTAGCTTGCCGCACTTTAATCTACGGTCACAATAAAGTCTGCGGGATCACAAGAATTGAAGACAGCTCAGCAGTTGCTAATGCTGGTGCAAGCTATGCTGGTTTAATTTTTGCTGAAAAATCACCTCGTTGTATATCACTTAAGCAAGCAAAAGTAATCACTGAGCATCACCAAAAGCATCATTTAGGCCTTAAGTTTGTGGGTGTTTTTGTTAATCAATCGCATGAACTGATACTCGATGCTGCGCAATCACTCTCTTTGTATTCTGTTCAATTACATGGAAACGAAAATCAAGCCTATATCGACGAATTACGAGCGCGATTTGAAAAAAACAATCTCAGCACCAAGATTTGGAAAGCTATTTCAGTGGATACTGTTGACGATATAATAGATCAAGTTGCTAGCCTATCTGTCGACCAAAAGTTGTATGACAGCAAATCGAATTCACAGTTTGGTGGTAGTGGTGAAACATTTAACTGGAACACTGGCATTGAAGATAAACAATTATCATGGCTTGCTGGCGGATTGAATTCAGAAAATGCAAAGTTCGCAATGCAACAAGGTTTCTTCGGATTAGATTTTAACTCAGGCCTAGAGTCTGCTCCCGGAATTAAAGATAAGCAAAAGATTGAACAAACCTTTCATGCTCTCAGACAGTATTGAACTAGAAAAATTTGAATTACAGAAAGTTAGGATACCAAAATGACCCAGTTTAAATTAGACCCATTTTTCGGAGAGTTTGGTGGCGCTTTTGTTCCTCAAACTCTAATGCCAGCCTTAAGAAAGCTAGAGCAAGCATTTATAGATGCCAGCAACGACCCTGAATTTCAGAAAGAGTTTACCGATCTACTCAAAAATTACGCAGGTCGCCCAACAGCATTAACACTGACCAAGAATTTTAGCCCAAATCCACTGGTTAAAATTTATCTCAAGCGTGAAGATTTACTCCATGGCGGTGCCCATAAAACTAACCAAGTGTTAGGGCAAGCATTACTGGCCAAACGTATGGGAATGAAAGAGATCATTGCTGAAACTGGAGCAGGTCAACATGGCGTTGCAACCGCCTTAGCTTGCGCGCTTTTAAATATGAAATGCCGAGTTTACATGGGCGCAAAAGATATTGAACGCCAGTCTCCAAACGTATTTCGAATGCGCTTGATGGGGGCTGAAGTGATTCCTGTAACCTCAGGCTCTGCAACATTGAAAGATGCATGTAATGAAGCCATGCGAGATTACACAGGAAATTACGAAACGGCGCATTACTTATTAGGCACTGCCGCAGGCCCACATCCTTATCCAACTATTGTCCGTGAATTCCAAAAAATGATTGGTGAAGAAACTAAGCTTCAACTTCAGCAGCGCGAAGGCCGCTTACCTGATGCTGTGATTGCATGTATCGGGGGCGGTTCAAATGCTATTGGCATGTTCACAGATTTCATTGATGAAGAAAACGTCCAACTCATTGGCGTCGAACCAGCAGGAAAAGGCATTCATAC
>VSKX01082581.1_pt1 | contig 10604 bp, 12 predicted proteins | sample 4799481 | NCBI WGS metagenome assembly VSKX01 (sample SAMN12179537, study PRJNA552185) | sponge metagenome | biome: deep-sea hydrothermal plumes; feature: spots directly above weak diffusing fluid; material: sea water; isolation source: sponge from the Swan site of a hydrothermal vent ...
CATCCGCTGTATGTTTTCCTATGTTCCTGCCGACTTTCAATCGTCTGAGACCTGTAGTTGAAGAGCTACAAACAAAAATACACAAAAAGGGTAAAAACACCAATTATTTACTCTCTAAGCCTGTAGCACTGTACATGTACATAGTCACGTACGCAATTATTAGCCTTGCTTTATTATCCTTCAGCTGGAGCCTACTCCAATGTGCACTGTTCTGGGCCTCAAACAGAGAATGCTGGATCTGGTAAGACAATCATACATATTAATGTCGAAGTGGGTACAATAATTATTGCGATAGAGCTTACATAGCATTAGTAGCGTCAAAACGCTCGTCGATTAGAACCCGGTTCTAATTGATCGCCTCTATGCAACTAATGCTACTGACGCTCAACGTCATACTTGAACCTGTAGACTCTTTTAGAAGCAAGTGTTGTTGTATATTTGTGTGCATGCTGCTACTGTTACAATGTTGTGCTTGGTTTGCGTGCATGGTGCTATACTGTTACAATGTTGTGCTCTCTCTCTATATAGACTGGACGAGATGTGCTTCCATTGAGAGACAACGAGAGAGTAGCAAAAGTGTTTGTAGGAGAAGGAAATTTCAAGGTACGTAAGTTTCTCGTCATAATAGTTAGTGGTTAAATATTTTGTCTGGTTTTCTTATTTCACTGTGTACGATAAATTTTCTTTGTCCAGACATTGCGAATACCGACCCAATCCACAGTGGACGATATTGTCAGGTGAGCAATTGTAGCATGCACTAACACAAACACTTGCTATATGTAGAGCTGAGGCTGTGTGTGTGGTTACTATCAACGTATTTCAAGGCGCATCATTGCAGTAGTTAGCAATAATTTAGCAGGGCAGGATTGAGGGGGAGGGAGATCATTTGCTACTTCCCTATAGGACTGGTTTTGCTGCCCTTTGTTGCATGAATCCTGTATGCAGCCCTCATTACCATGGAATGATGTCATACAATTATATGATGTTGTATATACAACTGGGCATTCTATATTTTTGCCACGAGTATAAAGAATGCTCTGCGTGTTTGTGGCAACACACAGCCCTTAGTGTGATTCTGTGACAGCCCTAGCTGAGCTGTACCACATTATACACACTATATATACGGTACTTGTGTGCAGAGTACGTAATTAATACTTCCTCGTACTTCCTCTGTTCATAGGATGTACTTTAAGGTGAAGCCAGACAGTCAGCTGGCCTGGAGTCTCATCGAGCAGTCCACTGACAATACCGTACATCGCCCTCTTGACATCACCGAGGATCCCAGTGAGGTCATCGACTTCTGGGGCAAGAGCAAGGTGCATAAAACACACATTAACAATTGACCGTATGTGTATAGATGACACGTACATGCAGTTTTTTAAATTAACAACTATATATAGTAGCATTAGAATATGAAGGAGGAGAGTGTCGAACTACTGATAGCGCTTCACAAATACTGTGCACAAAGTAATGTGACTTGCACGTGATCAAATATCGTAGACTGCTAGTGATCTGTTTCTAGTTGTTGCAAATGACCATGCCCTTAGCTACATCACAATAAATAGTTCGACACTCTCTCTCCTTTATATACGCTTGGTAGCATGTGACCTTGTACCTGTATTATATGTTGTCCTGACTGTTCTACTCTCCACACACTCACACTCCAAACATTCCCATGCACACTTTTCCACACTCTTCCTGGCCAATCCCATGCACACTTCGAGTGCATGTACTCTCTACATTCCCAGTGGCGGATCCAGGGGGGGTTCCCAGGGTGCCACGGAACCCCCCTTTCAAACCAGATAGCCTGCTCAGATTAGGCCAAGCTTAGCTTTTTTTTTTGCATGAGCTGAGGGCCCCAGCGCATGACACGCTTCGACGTTTACGATCCTTGAACCCTCCTTTCCAATTTTCTGGATCCGCCACTGATTCCCGTACTTACACTCCCACGCCTACACTCTATACCCCACACACTCCACATACACCCCTACACCTACACTATATCTACCCCCACACACTCCACATTCCCACACATACACTGTACACACACACACCCCCACACACTCCACATTCCCACACATACACAGACACTGTACACACACACACACACACACACTCCACAGGACCAAATGAGGTTCCTACTGAAGCAGAGTATAATAACCAATGCCATAGGAGAGTCTGATGCCTAATCCTACATACAACAACACCAGATCATTAATAATTTTCTGTTTTGCCAGATACTTTCTGTGTGTGTCCACAATTTTTTTTTTACCTACCATCTAATTTAACGTTTCACCCATAATTGTAACATCTTACCACTATACACATGGAATATTCCTTTTACCACAGGTTCTATTATCTGCTCATTAATTATTGTATATACATTGATTATTACTCAGTATTTGAACAAGACAATCAACTACACTGATTATATATAGGCACTGATAAAGCTGTAAGCCTAATTAGAGCTATAGTAATCTAGTATAATTATAGCTCTACTGAACTCTGCCATCATGCGATAATTATATGATATTAGAGTAACAGTACAGTTCTTGTGTAATTAAACAATCTCACAATGCTACAGTCCACCCAGTTGGTTTAAATACTCAGTAAATACTCAGTATCATCCAAGTTCATAATGGCATGCTTTTCGCTGGTGATGAAACAGGTACTTTTATTGAGTGAGCTCTACAGTATGTATCAATTGCTTCCAGAGGCAAGTTCTTTTTTCAGTTTTGAGACCTCCTTCTTCATCTTCTCCAACTTAGCTGCATGTGGGACACATTTTTGCAACAATAATTAATTATTATTAAGCTTACTTTGATGATCTGCTCTGGACTTTAGAGGGTCAGTTTTGTATAAAACTAGTCCATTTGTGTGTCTAGTGTACGCTGCCTGCAATAAATTAAGTTATATTACATAATTATCGGCAGGAGTACATGAACTCCTGTTATCGGGTATTGGTACGGTATTTGGTAAATTTCAAAATGGATATTTCAGATTTTGTAGGTAATTGAGCAGCACAGAATCATCAAGTTTTATAGTTCTGCACCACATGGGCGTCTGCATGTCTAAGGTCACCGCGAAATTAACAACTCTCAAAAATTAATAAGGCCATCGGCATCGTGATGCGCAAACATTTCAACCGCACAGATAAAAGTGCAGCGATCCAAATTAGGGGACACCGATATACAGATAGCATATTAATTAAGTGTTCACACTGCTGTGCCTCACACTGCCAGGACGTAAAGATGACAGCTCAGCGACAATCACAGTATACTCATTGATCTGTACAGAAAAGAACAATGCCTGAATAATTTTTACCAAAAAATAAGAAAACACCTGTCTTTCTAGAACAGTTATCCTGTCCTGCTGCTTCAGAAGGTCATTCATAGCATTGGGACGACAGTACAGTTACAAGTACAGCACAGGAACTCACCTTTATCCAGGAAATGATCATCAAAGTTCCAGAGGTCAAAGGAAATTGGCAGCTATAGCAAGGTTCATCCGGATGTCATAAGCCAAGTATATTATAGCCTTGCCGCAGTTTCCGGCTCGCCTGGGGCCGGCGAAAGAGCTGAGACCCTAAACATAATAGTTGCTCAATGCTAGTTTTTCAATAAACAATAATGAAGATCGTGGCTTCTTTTATCATATTTACACTGGTTTGCTTGCAGTATGTGCATGCGCAGATTCCACGTGCATGCACAGACGAAACAAGCTTGCGAGATCTCACCTGCTGTCCATCCACTGCTTGCTGATGGAGTGTGCGGAGAAGATGCTGGCCGTGGGATGTGTGCAGACCTTCAGCTCCCTCACAATACCACTACCACAGATGTGAGGAGAAACTGGCCCCACTACTTTACCAGTGCATGTCAGTGCACAGGAAACTTCTCAGGCTACGATTGCAGCAGGTATATACGGAGGTAGCTATCTATGATATTTTACCATAGCTAGCTATTATTGGGATATTTTCTTTGGGTTAAATTTTTTCGTTATCAGGCCTGAAAGCATATAGTGTCATTTTCGCTGTAGATCATTTTAACGTTTTGGGGTTCTATTGTATATACAGTAAGCTCCATTGTAACAGGCTCTGGGAAAAGGGCCCAATTTGCGTACATGCCGGATAATTTGGTACATGACGTGAGAGATCATTTTGCCTCAGCTACGCAATGAACCCTCCCCTACGTCAATAGCATCACATCCTAGCCAGAGTTATGACTGCACAAACATCAGTCACCTAGCTACTGTTGTTTTGCTAGCAATTTTGACTGAGTGTAACTCAATAGTGATATCGATCTGCATGAATTGGACCCTTTTCCCAGAGCCTGTCACAAAGTTACCGCCTGGTAACCAGGTTTACCAACATTTTTGTGTGTAACGAATGATAAGGGTTGGTTTTTATTAGCATTCCAGCATTCATTGAGCCCTTAGAGAAATTTATTAACCACATATTAATGGTTTGAGCTTTTAGAAGAATTCCAAAACCAAACAATTGACCATTCGTATGGTTTGAGCCCTTAGAAGAATTCCACCCACCAAACAATTAACAAAAAGAGGTTATACTACAACCACGAGTAAGGATAAGTGATTTACACTTTGCACTGCTTCGCACTGGTTTTCACTCTACTTCGCACGGCTTCCATTCAGAGTAGAGTATTGTAGTGCACTAGAGTAGTGTAGTGTACGAGTAGCGGTTATGTAACCTATTTGTACCTGATACTGTCTGTAATTGAGTGTACGTGTCAATAATGGGGTAGCAATTTTTGGACCGGGAATGATAGTTGCTTGACAGCTACCATTTTGATGCAAAATCCATGCTCATTAGCCATATGCTAACAGTAATACAGCTTACATTGAAGCAGAGCTGACATTGAAGCAGATTATGGCTAGCTCAGTAGCTATAGTATTATATAGTTCTATGGCTGATGAAGATGACCTCATCATCGAGTATCTGTATAGTCCTGCAAGCCAAAATATGTGATTCCCAATATTCCTGACTATGACAGTTGTGACTTTCTCTCGCAAGTGACAATTCTTGCTCTATACAATAAAATCCAGGAAGGTTTATTGCTGCACCTGTGACAGATACTCAAATAGTGCAAGTGCAGCAAGCTGCAAATCAGATACACCTTTCTATCTGACTTGATTAATTTGGATTGACAAACTGGATGTACTAAAATGCCTTTTTAGTGCTATTTGATGTACTTGTGTAAACTATTTGCCATTTATTCTCCTGTGGTTTGCAGTTAGATAAGTATAATATAACGCTAGCGTCAAAACGCTGATGCTACGCTGAAATAGAACATTATTCTAATCGAGGGTTTCCTGATGATAGACGCTACGTCGGGTCCAGCGTCATAATTATAAACCAGGCTTTAGAATCTGAAATCATAGCAGATTCTATCTAGCCATCAGTAGCCTATATTAAACTTCAAACTAGCTAAAATTTACAGATGGTAATTACTAGCTATAATATTATTTACAAAATAGGTGCAAATTTGGCTACTATGGAGACGACTGCAGTGGATACCAAGTTATATCACGTCCATCAGTGGCAGGTTTCAGTGATGCTGACTGGGCAGAATACAATCGTATACTGGGTTTGGCGAGAGCTTTTGATTCCGGCTATGTTGCTGTATTGGAAGAGACTGTACCGGGCACTACCACTCTTCGTACTGCCCCTCTGACACTCTATAGCATGTTCATATGGCTCCATCATTATGCTGCAAAAGACAGTCAATCAGTAGGTGAGTGTCAATTAGTATAAATTATAGCCAATTATCTGGATCCCAAATCCTGTTTACGCTATAGCCTGGCCAGTCACGACCATTTCCTCTGGGAGTGGCTGTCTGTAGTAAAACTGCAAATTATGGTCTAAATAATAGTACAGATTCTGTATTACGATATTCTGTATTATATAGAGCAACAAGTTAATGGAGTTCCTCTGGACTATGCTCACTCTGCGCCTGGCTTTAACACATGGCATAGGTTGCACAGCGTCTGGTTTGAATGGCAGATTCAAGGAATGCTTAAGACAATGAATGAACCCGACTATCACATGTTTCGTCTCCCCTGGTGGGATTGGCGTCAAGAGTCACAGAAAACTATCGGATTGGGAGCAGACGATTTGTTTGTAGCAAACAGAGGTGGATACAGCCGAAATGTTAGTGGTCGACCGATCGTTGCTGGTGATTTGTTTGATGATGGCTGGGACACAATTTGTTGGTTTACACTTGGACAAGTTTGTGATCCCAGTGTAACGACTGGTCTGTTGCAGAGATGCCCGTTTACTGGTACTAGCCCTTGTAGTACATCAAATCCCGATTGGCCTACAGCTGCTGATGTTGATCGCGCTCTCAACATATCCGATTTTGCTGTTGCTCCCTACAATTTGTTCAGTACTGGCGGTTATCGTGCATTCCTTGATTTTCAGAATGGCGTTCTCTCAATGGATGAGTGTCGAGAGGACAGACAATGTCGCTGTTTACCCAGCTTAGATCCATTGTGTAATGATGGTAGTGGATTTACTTCAAAGTCTGGAATGCATTTTTTGGTAAGTGCACTAGTAAGTATAGCTTGTTTAGCATAATATTATTGCAGATTGTCATACATGCAAGTTCATAACCTACTAGACTCTAACATTATTATCATTGTCTCTGATTCTACATGCAGGGTCACATTATTTTGGGACAAGGAGACCTAAACTTTCTTTTGAACAACAATATCTCTACGATTGGAACCATAGAAGACGTGGCAGCCTCTCCCAACGATCCAATGTTTATCATCCATCACAATATGATTGACTGTATTTTCATTGAGTGGATGCGACGTTATCCTGATGCTGAGTACCCCTCAAACGTTGCAACTACTGGACATGCTCGCGATGGGTCCATCGTTCCGTTCTTCCCAGTTTTCATTCACAATAATCTCTTTGTTTCACCCGAAGATCTCGGATATACCTGCAACCTGTTTGGAGGGGCTGTAACCACTTCTGCCTCAGTGACCCTGGTGGTAATGCTCGGAGTATTGGTGCTCAGCCTCATTTCTAACTGAAACTGTCATTTAGCCTCATTTCAAACTGTCATACTTTTTTTTTATGTAGCTACCATGTTACCATGCATGTTACATACGCACATAGTGTGCCAAAATGTTGTTATAGCAACTGATTCTTAGATCCTATAATGTTGTATATACACATTTAAATGAACCATTACTACTTTTGAAACATTGACTATTGAATAAAGTGTGATTGCAATAAGACGGGTAAATAGATTAACACGACAAGGCAAAAATTTATTGAATTTCTTAGTCTTCCATAGGAACATTTCTGAATAGGTAAGACATCGATTCTCCATAGTAAATTCTACGAATTGCTTCAGCTAGCATTAATCCAATGTCAATGACCTTTATCTTGCTGCATCTCTTCTGATGCTCATCATGGAGGGTGGTGTTCGTCACTAGCACCTGCAGAGAAGGACAAATATCGAGCCAGTCTTGCCAATCCAAACGCAACTTCGTACACTCTTATAATTATGCTCACACTACTAAAAAAAAGTGCGGCGCACTTTCAGCACGTCCAATTGTGACGGAATTTAAAAACAACACCACGAGAGCTTCAATACACAGTCACAAAAACAAATGCCGAAACCCGGGATTGAACCAGGGACCTTTAGATCTTCAGTCTAACGCTCTCCCAAACTGAGCTATTTCGGCTCACACCTACCCACAACTTTATATCTTACAGACCTCAATAGCCTTACACTCCGCCAGTCTGCCATTCAAGCAAAAGCACAAGGCTTGACCATCAATATTTATGAGCACGTAAAATTTTATTTTGTCTATAGATAGTGTACCTCTGTTAGGGCTGAGTCCTCTAATAGCTCACAGGCATTCTTAGAGAAGAGTCCGTGTGTTGCCACTGCGTACACCTTGTAAGCCCCTCTCTCCTGCAGACACTTGGCGGCTGCAATCACCGCCCCCACCTCATCAATGATGTCATCCTGCAACAAGTACATTACCTAAGCAAAGGCTTAGAATGGAGCCTATAACTTTTATCGGCTCTATATAATAAACTATTGTGTGCACAGATATAGTGCTCATAGCTAGTGTGTATACTTAGTGGTATTGTTTATTGCTTGCTACATCACAACATGTACGTAATTTGTTTGTGACATATTGCTATTATACATATCAGTCTTGTTTTCTGCATGTTGCTATGTTATATACAGTGACCTTTATAATTTGTGATGGTGAGTGTAATAAGCTTTTACCAAGATTTACAACAACAGTTAGCGTTGCGGGCACACGTGGAGTCAACAATAAAGGTCATCTGCGTTGCAAGCGGAGAATCACTAGGTCTGTTTCTGAAGTTTGATGCAAGTGAAATGCCTGTATATTGGAGCGTGCATTGAATCATGAAACTCACCACAATGATGGCAATCCTCCCGTGCACATCACCCACAACATTGAGCGGAGGCTTCTCCTTGTCTACTACCACCGCTTCTGTGTGGTGTGTGTGTGTGGGTGAGTGGGATGTGTGGGTATACAAGGGAACAAATAATCCATGTACACAAAATACTGGACAATAACTATCACAGTTAACTGACAGAAGCAGTCATTGCTGGTAAAAGATGTCCAAAAGCATGTAACCCTATCATCTCTACCTCATTTTATACATAGGTATCAGTTTCCAAGCAATTTCTGATGATATATAGATTTGTATATCCGTATTGCCTACAGCGACTGAATATGAGACGTATCATTTATCATGAGGGGGCTGTTAGTTTAGTACTGTGCGGCACCTTTCTTGGAGGGTGTGATGGAAGGTAGAGTGGACGTAGAGCCTCCATTGCCAGCTCCATCCTCCATGGGGGGAGGGGGGGAGTTGCGGCCATCATCATCCTGGTTCGTATCTTTAGGCTCACCGTGGATCACAGCCAGACCAAGACGAAGCCGCTCAGCAAATGCATTCGCTCTGAAAATTGGTCGAGAGGGTTGATGCACAACATACACACTGCCACACATACAATGTCACATGTTCTACACACATAAAACACATCTTATGCAGATGTTAAAATGACACCGGTTCAGTCCAGGTTCAGTCCACTACATTATACGGCTCACTGACACGTGTTACTGTCAATTATTAGACTTTCCTCACCTTCTGGTAACTCCGGGATAGCGTGCCACAATAACAGCATTTCTGTAGTCTGGTATCTGTAAAAAAAGTGATAGAGCTCAAAAATCAATAATTATGTCCAGAGCTTAGTTTACTCTACAAGAAAAATCAAACTTCCTCAACTCACATTCTCTTGAATGTACTGTATGAGGAAGGGGGAACCCCTCAAATTATCAACAGGGAAGTCAAAAAATCCTTGTATACCCTTTGCATAGAGGTCAAACGTTATCAAGTGTGACATCCCGGCCTTGGCCATCATGGACGCAACCAGCTTACACGCCAGACAACCTCTCTTTCTCATCTTGCTCTGCTTCGAGTACGGGAGGTAAGGGACAACACCGATGACCTTACGAGCAGACGAGGTCTTGCAAGCATAGCACATGATGAGCATCTCCATGATGCTGTCATTAACAGACTGTGTGTCCACTTCATTGCTCGTATAGTGGCCCGTCTGAATTATGAACACATCTTTACCCCTCACAGAGTCAATTATCTCAACCTGGGTCTCTGAGAGAGGAAAGAAGAAAATGTGAACTTATGTAAAGTAAGGTGTGTCATTCCTATGTATTCGCACCATTATCGGTATCTTTGAACACCTTTGCTTCACACAAACGAACACCCACGCGCCTGGAAGCAGAAAGAGATATATTTAATATCTCTTGAAAAACCTAAAGATGGCCTCAGATAGCCTCATAATAAACAAAAGAACCACAAGCACTGCATCATTGTCTGTTAAAATATAATATGCACTGGCACATAAAGAAACTTGAACCTTGATACATCTTCAGCTAGTTGAGGGTATGAGTTCCCAGTTAGAATCACCAATCCTCTTGGAAATGGACCAGCCATTGTGCGACCATATGCAATTAAAGGGGTCTTCCCACAAGACATGATATATTTTATGGCAGGTAAAGATCGATTAGCTAAAAAGCCTTTACCATAAGGTCAAGGTTGCTTTATACGTACATGTACCACGTGTAAACCCTGGGCTTAGGTGAGGATTAATTAGAAAACAAAGCTTAAAAATGGCGACTTGTGATGTACTGAACCCTCCTGCTATGTACCGGCTTAAGCCGTTCTTTGAAATAAAGAAGGTGAAGCTCCCTGCCTGTATGTACCTACTAAAACCCCTTCACGTGCTGCCCAATGCAGTTGTCTCGCCTGAGGTGTGTTGGGGTGACGTGTGTGTTTATGTGGTGGTTTAAGTCATTGTGGGTGACATGTGTTTTAATCAATTGATACTTCTAAGGTGATTGTGTCAATAAGACGCTCACATAGTGTTTTGAAAAACAAGGAAATTGATAGGACTTCTACATCGCCGGTTTGCAGCCAATTCGTCCACAGCAACACTCTTAAAATTGTTCAAATCCTTTGTAAGGCCGCATTTAGAATATGCATCGGTTGTGTGGAACCCATATTACAA
>VSKX01019097.1_pt1 | contig 10595 bp, 8 predicted proteins | sample 4799481 | NCBI WGS metagenome assembly VSKX01 (sample SAMN12179537, study PRJNA552185) | sponge metagenome | biome: deep-sea hydrothermal plumes; feature: spots directly above weak diffusing fluid; material: sea water; isolation source: sponge from the Swan site of a hydrothermal vent ...
AATCTCGTAAGCAAGCATGGAGTTTTGAATCCGAAGGATGGTTAACGCTTGTTATTCGAAATCATGATGGAAAATTTGTCGGATTAAGCGGTTTTCAATGCTCTGATATTGTATTAAAGCAGGTAGAAGTCGGCTATATGCTGGCGACAGAGTCACAAGGTCAGGGATACGCTACAGAAAGCCTCAAAGCCATTGTTTCTTGGGGAATAGAGCAATATCAAATTCATAAGTTTATCGCGTTTGTGTCTGCTGATAATGTTGGTTCTCAAAAGGTCTTACTTAAATCAGGATTTCAACAAGAAGGTTTGTTGCGTGAGAACAATAAAATTGGCGATGAATGGCAGGATGACTTTTTATTTGGACTGTTGAGCCACGAATTTAATTAATTTCGGGTATAATTCCTTTTTTTACTAATTAAGGCATACAAATGTCTGAGATAGAGCAACTCCACCTGCGCGAAGGTGATGAGTTCATTGAGCTTTATAAAATCTTAAAAATTCAAGGTAAGACCGCATCAGGCGCAGAAGCTAAACAGCTCATCGCAGATGGTCATGTGTTGGTTGATGGTGAAGTTGAAACGCGTAAACGCAAGAAAGTTGTTTCTGGTGAAACGGTGAGTTTCAATGGTGAATCGGTAATTGTCCTCGCTGAAGGAGACTTAGTTGACGAAGAACAGTTAATTGAACTCCCTGATGACGATAACGTTACAATGTTAGCCGCGATGTCTGATGCGGGCATGGATTTAAGTTTGCCGACAGACATTGATTTCTTTTTAGTATTTGATGGACAACGTGATGCTGAAACCGCACTCGAAGATCTTGTTAATTCAGATCTTGAAGGTGAAGTAGAGCTGTTGTTTAATGAAGAAACAGCAAAGTGGGAATTGATTGTCGGCATTAAAATGGTGCCAGAATACGACACTATTATTGCTCAAGAAGCCGCATTAAACGGTTTCGCTGAAGAATATGACGGTATTAGCGATGGCTGGGGCGTAATGCAACAGCAAGAAGGCGATACTGAATTTGCTGACGAAGACGAACATGAATGCAGTGATACTTGTTCGCACTAAGCGATAGCTCATTACTGATAGCTCATTACTGATAGCTCATTAGTAGTTGCTCAGTTATGATAGTTTGATTAAGAAAAACCACCTTAAGGTGGTTTTTTTATAGTTATCAATAATTAAAAGTAAAGAGCAATATGGAATTCGAACTTACCTTACAAATTGCAATACTTCTGTTTACGACTGCAGTAATCGCAGGCTTTATCGACTCTATCGCAGGCGGTGGTGGGCTGCTTACTATCCCAGCTCTAATGTGGGCCGGGATTCCTCCAATAGCCGCACTTGGTACAAATAAACTTCAGTCTTGCGGAGGCAGCTTTTTTGCAAGTTTGTATTTTGTACGTCATGGCGTGGTAAGGCTGAGTAATATGTGGCTTTCATTAGGGTGTGCTTTTGTTGGTGCAGCCTTCGGCGCTTTATGTGTTCAACAAATCGATGTGAGTGTGCTGCAAGTTATTTTACCTTTTTTGATTTTAGGAATTGGTGTATATTTTCTCTTTTCCAAAAAGCTTTCAGATGAAGATCGTCACCAACTTTTAAGCCCAGCATTATTTTCCTTTACTGCAGCGTTAGTCATAGGCTTTTATGACGGTTTTTTTGGTCCGGGTACAGGTAGCTTTTTTGCATTAGCTTTTGTTTCTTTGTCTGGATTCGGGCTCGCCAAAGCTACCGCTCATGCAAAGCTACTCAATTTTTCTACAAATATAGCGTCTTTATTGTTGTTCGCCATGGGTGGACAAGTATTGTGGACGGTTGGACTCATGATGCTTGTTGGTCAAGCATTCGGGGCCAACTTAGGTTCTAGATTAGTAATATCAAAGGGCAGTAAAATCATTCGCCCCTTAGTTGTGGTTATGTCACTAGCAATGAGCAGCAAATTACTGTTCGATCAATTTTATTCTTAAGGTTCTCGATGAAATTCATTCATACATCCGACTGGCACATCGGTCGTCAACTGCACCATCAATCTTTACTTGAAGATCAAGCGTTTGTATTAAAACAAATAGTATCCTTAGCGAAGGAACACAAGGTTGATGCTGTCATTATTGCTGGTGATATTTATGATCGGTCTGTTCCTCCTGCTAATGCCGTTGCGATGCTTAATGATGTACTGGTTGAACTTATTCAAGAAGCTAAAGTACAAGTATTGATGATTGCTGGAAATCACGACAGCCACGAACGTCTGGGTTTTGCAGCATCCCAAATGTCATCGAGTGGATTACATATAATTGGACCACTTACGGAAAAAGTAAGCCGAATTCAGTTAACGGGCAAAAATGGAGACGCAGTCTTCTATTCTATCCCATATGCTGAACCATCAAGAGTGCGTCATTTGTTGGATGTTGATGTTTCAACTCATGAAGAAGCAATGAAGGTGTTGTTGGAGCAAGTCACAACAGACGATAGTAAGGGCTTACGTAAAGTCGTCGTGAGTCATTGTTTTTTAGATGGTGGCAGTGAATCAGAATCAGAGCGACCTTTAAGCATTGGTGGAGCAGATAGAATCAACCCTGAAGTTTTTAAGGCTTTTGATTATGTTGCTCTAGGACATCTTCATGGCCCTCAATTCAAAGGTGCGGAATATATTCGTTATTCTGGCTCTCCACTTAAATATTCTTTTAGTGAAATTAACCAAAATAAATCGGTTACTTTGGTCGAATTAAGCAAGGGAAATAAACCAGCCTCAATCCAACTGTTGCCTTTATCAGCATTACGAGATGTTAGGGTTATTTCAGGATTTCTAGCTGACATTGTTGATGAAGGAAAAGTCGATCCGAACAAAGGCGATTATTTGATGGTTCGTCTACAAGATAAACACGCTATTTTAGATGCGATGGGCAAGCTGAGAAACGTTTACCCAAATGTGTTGCACCTAGAGCGTACTGGCTTGATGACCGAATCAACCAACATTGAAATAAGAAAAGATCACATTAAACAAAACGAAATGGACATGTTTTCAAGTTTCTTCTCACAAACGACAGGTGACGAACTCGTGCACTCACAACAAGAGTTCATGAAGCAGTTATTGAACGGATTACATAGAGCGGAAGAAGACCAATGAAACCAGAATTGCTAACACTATCTGCCTTTGGGCCATTTTCTGATACTCAGCATATCAACTTCAATGATCTGGCAGATAACGCCTTATTTTTGATCAATGGCCCAACAGGCTCAGGTAAAACAACCATTCTGGATGGGATTTGCTTTGCACTCTATGGTAAGACTACGGGTAATGAGCGAGAAGGCAGTCAAATGCGTTGTGATATGGCGCAAGACTCATTGCTCACTGAACTTACGTTTCAATTCAAACTTGGTGATTATCAATATCGAATTCGCAGAGTACCTGAGCAAGACAGAAAGAAAAAAAGTGGTGATGGTTATACGGTTCAAAAGCCAGAAGCGCAGCTATATAGAATTGATACCAATGGTGATGAAATCCTGTTGGTTGAGACGAAAGTGTCTGAAGCAACAAGCCAAATTGAAAGGTTACTTGGACTCGATGTCGATCAATTTCGTCAGGTAATGGTGTTACCGCAAGGTAAGTTCCGTGAGTTACTGATGGCTGATTCAAACACCAGAGAAAAAATATTTGGTCAGCTATTTCAAACCCAAATTTATAAAAAAATTGAAGATAAGCTAAAGCTTCAGTCGAGTGAAATTCGGCAGCAAGTAGAAGTGCAGCAAAATTGCCGTAAGGGTGTGTTACAAGTAGCCGAATTCGAAACAGATAAAGAATTGGTCGATAGACTTTTAGAATTAAACTCACAAGTAGCTCAAGCAACAGAAAATAAAAAGCACAAAAGTGACGCTTTTTTGTTGGCAAAAAAAGACCATGATGCTGCCGCGCACCTGAAACAACAGTTTACTCAATTAGCCGAACAACAAGAAATACAAGAACAATATTCGGGACAAAAGCCTCAAATTGTGCAACAAGAGGTGGCTATCCAACAAGCCATAAAAGCCACTAACTTGTTGCCGTTAAAGGCAAGCTACGAACAGCGCCAGCAAGAATCTAAAACGTCAGAGCAGCAGTTTAAAAAAAGTGAAATTGCCTACGATAATGCCAAGAAATCTCAAATTCTATTTCAACCTCAAATTGATTCGTTGCCTCGTTTGGAAGAACAAATAATACAAAGCGGGCAAACAAAACAATATCTGCTCGAGTTACAGCCTTTGTTTAGTACAAAAACAGAGCTGTTAAATAGACTGACTACTATAAATAAAGCGTTGGATACAAGTAAGTCGCAACAAGCTGCTATTGGACAACAGAGTCAACAGTTACGCCAACAAACTTCAAATATTCAAGCTGAAATGCCACAACTGCAATTGGTATCTGCTGAGCAATTGAATATTCAGCAAGCCGTCAATCAGCAGCAGCAGCTAATAGAAAATTATCAACAATATAATTTATTGCAAAGCAGGAAGCTTGAGCTTGATGCAAAACTACAGCAATCAAAAAATAATGATGAGCAACTAAGCCAATTATTTGAGCAAGCGAAAACTGTTCAGCAAACCTTGCAGCTTTCGTGGCATACGAATCAGGCCGTTATATTAGCTGCTCAGCTTCAAATTAATCAAGCTTGTCTTGTGTGTGGGAGTTTAGATCATCCACAGCCTGCAATCGCACAAGTGACACCACCAACGGAAATTGAGCTGCAATCAGCTATTGATACAGCAGATGCCGCTTATGAGCGTTATCATGAAGCTCGTCGCGATTATGTAGAATTAATACAGCAACAGAAAAACATAATGGAACAACAAAAGCCGATTGCTGAATTAGTCGGTGATGTTTTGTCTCAGCCAATTGAAAGCTTCCTTGCTCGATTAACTGAACTTCAGCGACAGCTTTCAGAATCTGTTAGTGCTTCTGAAAAGCTTATGAAAAACCAACAGATCATGGCGGGATTGAGTCAGAAAGAACAAAGTTTACAAGCTCAACTTGATTCAATCGGAACTATAATTCAACAGCAATTAAGTGGTGTAACAGAAGTAAGCACTCAGCTTATTGAACTTGATAAACGTTTGCCTGAGTCGTTATCAACAGAGCAAAATCTAATTGCAGCACAAAATGATAATGCGAAAAAATTGAACTCTCAGGTCAAGCAACGAGATCATATTAAACAGCAGGAAATTGCACTGACAGAGCAAGTTGTTTCATCACAAACCGTATTTGAGTCATCAACTGAGCAACAGCGTGTAATGATGGAAAGACTACAAAATGCGCTAAATGGGTTTAACCAAGCACTCTCATCTGCAGGGTTCATTTCTGAAGCCCAGTTCAATCAAGCTGTATTATCTGAAATGCAATTAGCTGAATTGAAAGCAGCAGTGGCGCTGTTCCATCAAAATTGCGCTGTGAATCAATCGAAATTAACAGACTTAGCTGGGCTCTTAAAAGATAAAACGGTGCCAGATACTGAAGCACTTGAGCAGAAGCAACACAATACAAACTTGTTAATGCAACAAGCTGAAGCGGACTGGCAACAACTTCATTCGGAGCAGTCGCAGCTCAATCAAATCCAACAACAGTTAATTGAAGTTGATAAGATTGCAAAAGAGTTAGAAGAACAGTATTCCATCGTAGGCACATTATCAGACGTAGCAAATGGAAAAACTGGTAATCGAATCAGTTTAAACCGATTCGTTTTGAGTGTACTGCTCGATGATGTGTTGCTTGATGCAAGTCAGCGATTGCATATGATGAGCAAAGGTCGTTATCGACTATTGCGTAAAGAACTTAAGTCGAAGGGTAATAAGGCATCAGGGCTAGAACTTGAAGTTGAAGATGCTTACACATCAAAAGTGCGCGATGTTGCGACATTAAGCGGTGGTGAAAGCTTTATGGCAGCGTTATCAATGGCTCTCGCTTTATCTGAAGTCGTGCAAGCTTATGCTGGTGGCATTAAACTCGATACATTATTCATTGATGAAGGTTTTGGAAGCTTAGATCAAGACTCACTTGAGCTTGCCATTCGTACACTGATGGATCTGCAATCTTCAGGAAGAATGGTAGGTGTTATTTCTCATGTGAGCGAAATGAAAGAGCAAATTACTCAACGAATTGATATCCATAAAAGTTCAGCAGGAAGTCGTGTTGAGTTAATTAATCGTTAATTGCAAATAATCTATGTAATTAAGTAGTTACAGCTCTTATTTCGCAATGATCTTGTTTGTTATTTATACATAATTAATTTTGCGTGCATCGTTTTTTTTGGTATAACGTTGCACGTATCTTCATGCGTGTGAAGGATATATCCCCGTAATCAATGAAGGTGAATAATTTCAGTGTAAGTTTCGGCTTGAAAATCGAAGCGATATTGATGACTAGTAATCGCAAGTGCTGCTGACGGAGAATACTGAATCGTTAAACTGAGTGTCTCAGTGGTTGTACAAGCTTTAAAGGAATAAACATTACTTCACTTGTTGTCGCGAATTATTTTTATTGATTTTGGGTCTAGTAATTTAATTATGGTGGTACGAGACTTGAAAATATCAAAGTCCCGGTTAATTTCGATTCAGCATTATTCTGCAAAATCGCATATTCAAAGTTTTCTTAGCTCCTATAAGTGGCCATGTTTAATTGGTATTGTACTCATCGTTGAATCAATTTTGTGGGCATCAATTGTTTTAAATACATCAATTAGTCAATACGTTGAATCTCAAAAAGATACTCACATTACAGATGTGACATCGCCTACCGTACTCAATAATGCTTATTTATCTAAACTGAAATTTAATCATAAAGTGGTCGCCGGAGATACACTAAAGAAATTGTTCGAGGAGACGGGTTTACCTCAATCAACCATGTATAAAGTGCTCGAAGCTGATTTAGATGTGTTGGTGTTAGATGCACTCTCACCGGGTAACGAAATTAATTTTTGGGTAAATAACAATGGTGAGCTACAAAAGCTCGTCGTGTTTTATAATGCGGCAAGGCAGGTTGTATTTAAGCGCATTAATGACGGTAGTTATAAAGTCGAAGAAGTAAAACATGAAGGTTTGTGGCAGTATCGAATGGTATCAGGAAAAGTATTAGAATCCTTTTATCTCTCCGCAACAAACAATGGGTTAACCGAGCAGCAAGTACAGAGTATAAATTCTGTATTGGAAAATAAGTTTAATTTAAGCCGAGATGCTCGCCCCGGAGATAAGTTTAAAGTCTTACTTGATGATCAATATGTCGAAGGTAATGCAACAGGTGACAGTAAAATATTAGCAGTATACATTATGAGTTCAAATGGAATATATAGTGCATTTCAGTTTTCAGACGGTAATTTTTACGATGAAAACGGACATAATTTGTATACTGAATTCCAACGGATTCCGTTAAGTCATGAAGCAAGGCTGAGTTCCGAGTTTAACCTTCATCGTAAACATCCGATTACTGGACGAATAACGGCTCATAATGGAACTGATTTTGCCGTACCTGTGGGTACAAAAGTATTAGCAACCAGTGATGGTATCGTGAAATTAGTGAGTGAACACCCTTATGCAGGAAACTACATTGTGGTTGAACATAATGAAAAATATCAAACTCGATACCTGCATCTTTCAAAAGCGTTGGTAAAAAAAGGGCAGAAGGTCAGTAAGGGACAAGTTATTGCGTTATCGGGTAATACAGGCAGAACTACAGGGCCACATTTGCACTATGAGCTTCATGTCAATGGCAGTCCAGTGAATCCGTTAACGGCCCAAATTCCATCAGGTACCTCGCTTACCATGCGACAATTTATAAACTTTCTGTCGCTGGTAAAACGAAGAAAATTGATGATGGATTTAAGTTGAGTTTTATATTAAGACCTGTAATCAATGAAAGTGCCTCACTTCGTGTTCGTTTGTGAATTGATTCTCTGCGTTAGACATACTCGCACTTAACCAGCTATTACTTCATCCATCCATCTTAAAACCACGATACACTCTAGTATGTAATGAGGTGATGAATATCAATATGGGTTACTTGGCTTCGATTGGAACTCAGCGTAAAGCCGTTTTTTCGTAAATAAATTGAAGATTGATAGAGAGGAATTACTTAGCTCATGGAAAACCCATCGACCCTGTTCGTCGTTAAAAATCTGCAAGAATCAAAGCTGTTTTATCTCAATGTTCTTGGGCTAAAATTTGTTTCTGAAAGTGAACGTTGCATTAAATTTTTAGCGGGAACTCATGAAGTGCTTATATTTCAAGGAACGTTACCAGCGATCGAATACGAGCATGGATTTAATTCAAGCTCAACGCTCGTTTTTACAGTAGATGATTTGGATTCAAAAATTTTTGAGTTAAAGCAGAAAGATGTTAATTTTATTCACGACTCTCCAAATAGAAATGATTGGGGGCGATACGCTGCTTTTAAAGATCCTTCGGGGATTGTTCATGAAATATTTGAAGTTTTTAAAGAGTGAAAAAAATATTATTAACCAACTTTTCCGTTGGTAGCCATCATTTTAAGCGCACAGCGACACAATCCATTCTTTAATGCAGGGCAGTCGCCACAAGGCTTTTTCTTAAATGGTTTGTTTGCTTGAATTTCATCATCAGGCTTGAAAATTAATGCGTCAGTTGAAACAATATTAATGACTGTAGAATCTAGCTGAGTTATTTGTATATTTTTAGAATATACGGCGTCATTTTGGCTTTCTAGAGGCTCAACTATCTGCTTAATAGTTTGATGTATTTTTTGTTTTAGCGCTTTTTTTGTTGGTTTCACTATTTGGCGTTTTAACTCTTGATAGGTCTGTTTCGCGAGTTGCTTATTCTTTTTTTTCAGTAATTTTTTTTCTTGTTTTGTAGACACAATATCTAAGCGGTTAATTTTTATCATGATCTTTTTAACCTGCTTTTTACAGATTTTTTTAATAAACTTGTTCAAATTCGCCATTGTAATTTTCTTAACTTGTGAATACTAAATACAAGTTTAAATGAAAACTATTCGCAGTCAATACTTATAAGTTGATTATTATTTTTGGCTCACCATCTAATTGTTCACTTCAAATAGAGAGGTGGAGAACCTGTAAAATCTATCTTATTGATACCCATACAGCATTCATTGGGTATCACTAATCTCTTATTAATATAAAAGGGTATTAGTGTTGTTTTCCGCTTTCAACTTTAATTCGTTCAAGCGTTTTATCTTCTGGTGCGATAGAAAAATCAAGTTGAACTTTCGTTGAAGTATTTGAACCATTACTAGGATGATACTTCCACTTTTTTACGGCATCTAATCCTGCTTGATCAAACACGCCTTCAGGTGATGATTCGATAACATGAGCAGAATTAACCGATCCGTTTGTAGAACTGATTTTAAATTCAATGACAACAAACCCTGTTTGACGCATTCTTGCTGCTTCTTGAGGATATTGAGGATTAACTCGAACAATAGGGCTCGGATCTTTATTGTCATTACCAGCGATAACAGGCAAGTTTGTAAATACTCCAATCGTACTCATTACAATAATGACGGCTAGAGTAAGAATGGTGCTTTTACCTTTTTGTTGATGGTTTTTAAGTTGCATTATGCGCTCCTTGATTGTGGTTTTATTTCCGTAGGGTGTAGTAAATAGGTGAGATGCGTGGTGCTGAGAATAATGGATCAGCATTTGGCTATAGTGTTGTTTTTGTTTTGTATCATATCGGGCTGTCACATCAGCATCGCAGGCTAACTCTTGATCTTGTCTAAATCTTTTATAAGCTAACCAAGCGAGTGGATTACACCAAAGCAAGCTTAATAATATCCATGCGAAGAAATTAGCAAGTAAATCGTTTCGATGATGATGAGTTTGCTCATGAGCCAGAATGCTTTGTTGAGCTTCAATAGAAAGTTGTTTGAAATCAGGAGGAACAAGAATACTTGGGGACAACAAACCTGCGAGAACCGGAGATGAAATATCTTTATGGCTTAACACTGACAGTGTTGTAGAGCTTGGTTCTTTTTTCGCTTTAGATCTGAGTTGATTAAGCTGCCTGAGATGAAAAACAAAAAAGGTTTGCATTAAAGCAAAGCCAGCAGTCCATAAGTAAATTAACAAATCAAAATCAGTAAAGCTTTTCCCTGAAGTAAATTCTAATGCGCTGTATGTGCTTATCACTTGGATCAACTCAATGTCTAAGGTAACAACAGAACCGAACATCCATGGTGCCAACGCAAAAGAGATGACAAAACAGGGCAACGAAAACCAAAGTCCATAAACAACATGAATGCCTAGTGACCGATTAATTGGCTTTCTGAAAATAAACAGTAAGCAAGTAATAAATACAAAAATGAGATTAAGTTGCACAAATTGAGCGATCATTTGTCTTGCTCCTTTTTCCATTGATCGATAATTTCTTGCAGTTCATCAATGTCAGCAGCATTCAATTTGTTGTCTGAAGCAAACCCTGCAACTAAAGGGGCGAGTTTCCCGCCAAAGATTCTCTCAATGAATGAGCTACTTTCTTTCTTTTGATAAATACTTTGTTCGACAAGAGGGAAATACGAATAAGCGCGACCTTGTTTTTCATAACCAATGGCGTGCTTGTTCGTGAGCCTATTAAGTAA
>VSKX01025089.1_pt1 | contig 10588 bp, 8 predicted proteins | sample 4799481 | NCBI WGS metagenome assembly VSKX01 (sample SAMN12179537, study PRJNA552185) | sponge metagenome | biome: deep-sea hydrothermal plumes; feature: spots directly above weak diffusing fluid; material: sea water; isolation source: sponge from the Swan site of a hydrothermal vent ...
AGAAGCCTATAGAAGCACTTACTTACACTTTGTTGATCATGGAGCAGCTGTAACAGTCTACACAGACACACACAAACACACTACCGTATACCTCGCTTGCGCATGCGCACCGAGGCATAATTAGCCTCGGAACTAATTCAACACTCTTCTCCCCTTGTGTACCCTTGGTTATGGTAAAATTTCTGATGGGAGGGGGGTGTGGGGACTTCGTCCCAGGGTGAGAAATCTCATGAGGGCCCCTACCTCTTATGAAACCCTGCTTGGACCCTTGAATGGGTGGAAACCGAGCCTTTTTTTATTTTTAATGGGCTTCCAGAAATGGAACAAACAAAATTAGGTTCTTAAACTCAATGCACAGCTGAAGTGTCAACAGTTAACATTGAGACATTGAGAACTTATAACTTGAGTTAGAAATGTCCATTTACACCACTAATGAGCAAATTATGTGTTTTAGATTTGGTCAAGCATGGACTGTAACTAGATGATTTTGTCGAGAGTGAGCTGTAAACTTTTGTACCCAGTTTAGAGTTTTTTATGGGCTTTCAAAAATTTTGAAATTGAACGGACAAAACTCAAGTAACGTTTCAGTTGCTATCTTTGGTAGATATACCACATGCTATTGACAATTAATTACGTACGCACGAGTGCAACTGCAGAGAGGTCTTATTCTTCCCTCCGTAGAGTAAAAACTTATTTAAAAAGTAGTATGGTCCAAGAGATCGACTCAATAAATTTAAGGGACCGGAAGTGAGTATGATCAAACTGTTGTTGGTGCCAGCCCCCCTACTCAAATTCATCTTCCTACGCCAACTGTATTATTATAGCTAGGGTTAGTAATGTTGATATGCACACTGCAAGTCTACTTTACATCATCGTTCTCCAAGCGAAAGATTTGAGAATAATGGGGAATCACCTTCCCCCTGCTGGATAAAACCCATACTTATAGTACAATCATTCTCTGTTCTTCTACATGTACATGTACTACACCTGCATGCATACTTTGTTCTATTATTAACTTTTCTGCAGATAATTTTGGCATTTGTGGTAGTGAGTGTGCTAAGTCGAAAGCTTGGGGATCGCTGGCTTATACTGATCGGACTGGTTTTTGCCGTTGCTGGTTGGGGCTGGCTAATCGGACTCGTGGGCAATGCTACTAGTGGTTAGTATAATATTTGCGGTGTACCATCCTATATATTTTTACTCATAGAAACGCCGTGGGTGATGTGGCGGTATTTAATAGGAGGAGTTATGGTGCTGTGGGGACTACCGTTTGTCCTAGTACCAGGTGTTTCCCTCTACTCAAAACTACTGCCCGTTAACATTCAGGGTAAGAGATACGTTTATAATTATGGTGGCATCTTTAATTGGTATAATTGCTGTATGCCTGCTTTGTTGACAGGTTTCGGACAGGGCTTTCGTAGGTCTTGTTTCTCTGTAGGTGCCATCCTTGGTCCGCTGTGGGCAGGGGGTGCTGTCAGCTTTGGTAAAACCTACTATGTTTTGTTGGGTGTGCCTGCTGGCCTTTACATGATGATGCTGGTGAGTGTTGAGTGTACATATCACTGAGAATTAGCTGGTAACTATAAATACTCAAATGTACATTATACTGCTATTGATCTTCTACATAATTATTATAGCTGATGATGCTGATAGCATTTGTTCGTCTCAAGGAGCCCTCTTCAAAGAATAGTAAAAATCGTTCAGCAGATATACAGAAACCCTCCTCTTACATGTAGTTATGTTTTTTTTTTTTTTTTTATATCCCACTATTTATTATTAATTCTGCCACGTTATTTATAAACTCAGCATAAAAACGAGCAACATGCATGCAGATCGCACCCTTGAGAAGTGTAATACGTACTGAAACCCAATCAACATCAAACAAATGCAGTACTAAAAGAGTTCTATTCCTCTATAGGGTCAACAGTCCCCTTTTCAGAAACGTAAACACCATCCAAAAACTTTCTGATATCTTTTCTCTTCACGAGACAAGATTGATGAATCAAAGCAGCTGCAGAAAAATTACATAATTATTGTACTTACCACATTTCTATTTACAATACCTGATTGCGAAACAAGCTCCAAGTCGTTGCCCTCGACTTTGATTTCATCCTTGACTCCTGTTGTACTGCAAACTACTCCCTTTCTCATTCGCACTGTCCGAGTGTACTTCTCTCCTAAGAAATTACGGAGATCCATCACAGTACCACCCTCAGTTAGCGCCATGTTGATGGGGAAATGAGCATACACAGCACGCATTTTGTACTGGTACCCCTGCAACAAAACCAGAATACATCAACAAGTACAGTCTAATTAGTAGCTAACAGGGCAATTGCATGGGAGAGAGGACACAGCACGTACGTAAGTGACACCCTTGAACATGTTGTTGACATGGCCAATGGTAGTTTTGAGACAAGCCAGTTGTTTCCTGTTAGCAAACCATATGTCTATTCTCAGTTTGTTTTTGCCAACTTTAGTGAGCTCCAGAGCCATGTGCTTGAAAGATTTGACGAGGGTTCCCCTGCGTCCCTTCACAGTCACAATTCGGCTCTTGACTGAGAGAGTGACTACAGGAAAAGATAACCACTCTGTGACTACGTACAGTGGGGACATGTGGGTATTCGTGAAGTTGACAGTTGTCCCAAATAAACGCCACAGCTAAAGGCAAGATTGAGGTTAGGGGAAAGGCACAGATTCCTCGAGGTTAACTGCAGCGGTTATCCCGACGACTGTCAACTATACAATCTCTGCCACTACGCGTACAATTATACTAAGGGACAGGGTGCAATCTACCCCTGAGTGCATCATGCCAACAGAAGGAAGCTCACATACACTGATAGCTGGGCTTGTATATTCTGACTCACCATTCTCAGGGATAGTAATAGTCTGCGATGCTAAAATGGTCCTCATACCTAGAGAGAGGCAGCCACCTTGTTAACAACCTCACAACTATGCAGTAATAAAAAAACACTATTAGGCATAAGTTAACTATTGCACTCATGAGGAAGATACCTCTGATTCATTTATAAGACACAGATTAGGTGACTTACCTACCAAACACGTGTGTGACCAACGAAAGAGAAGGAGAGCACTGCGCACGCGCAACAAAAGCTAGTGGGGGTGTGTTGCCTTAGCACCGCCCCTTTTGATTAGCTTAGCTAGCTCGCTATTAATTATAGCTAGTGCAACAGAATTGCAAAATGGATGCTTCCAGTTATCTAGTAACTTTGTTCCTTGCTTACACATCGCTATTTACTTTCTGTGAAGGCCTCTACTGTACGTACCAGCCACAAGTGACTCTAAGTGTGGGACAAAAAAATGACGACGCTGCTATACGCACAACTGTCGTTGGACAATACGCTGAATACGGCAGCAGTCAAACGCGTGTCAAGAGCGTAAGATTCGTTCTAATCCCTGACGTTGAATTTGGCTGTGACAGTGACAATCTCAATACGTCTGCCATTGTCTCTAAAGTCGCAGATGCTGAAGGTCCCTTTGTCCTTGCCATACCACTGGATGCTGAGGAATGCTCTGACTACACAAAAGCTCTGGCTGCGTACCGCATCCATGCAGCCGGTGTACTGTTTTATTATCTACCCAACTCCCCTTCAAGCTCCAGGGCAATTACCGACGGCGACAATGTACCACGCCCTCTGTCCATTCCCATTGCTGCTATCGAACTACCCGAAAGCACACTAAACGGTATCTTAGAGCAACAAAAACGAAATTATGGCTTTATTTCGATGATTGGATATTGTTATCCGAGTATACAGTCCTCGCAGACTTTTTACTTTGTGGTGTTTACGTTCTGCATTCTAACCGTATTGTCGTGCTTGTGGTTTTTGCTTAGTTACATCAGGAGATGTCGTCTTCGAGCCCAGAGAAGGAGAAGAAGGGTAAGAGCGTGTGTGTGTGTGTTATGCATGAGTGTGATTATGAAGGGTGTCATAATTGACAGCTTCTTTATTGATGATTAGCAGATATCTTAATGGACTGTTATCATTGCAGTGACATTATGTCCTTGTTAGCACTTAGGGTATTTAATAGTGTCAACTGTTTGGTATACATTGTAGCCCCAGATTGAACCCATAGTGCAAAGGTACGTCAGGCCAGGTCGTGCACTTTTACAGTGTAATTGGCAAGTACACTGAGGGTCATTTGTACACACTGCCTTATTATGGCACTGCCTTATTATAACGTGATATTGATGGTCTCCAGGTGCAGACGGAGAGGGAGAACAAAAAGCTGGTAGAGAGTCTTCCACTCAAAGCGCATAAATCGCAGTCTGTGAGTTTTATCCCCACTTCAATGTAGTTATGTGTAATGTGACCCCTAGAGTTCAGAGTATATGTATGTACCCAGTATGTGTGAATGTACTTAGCCGCTTCTTTATAAGGCACACAAACAATGAATTTCTATTGCCAAACAACCCACGTATATTATATAATGCCTAAGTTATACATCTATAAGCCAAGGAAAATAAACTACATACACTGTACATTTATTATTTAGCGAAACTGCATGCATACTGTACGTGAATGTTTGTATGTACAGTGAATAATATGAGTGGTAGTACTGTGTTGTGCTTCTTGCAGGGTGTGGAAGAGCCTACTTGTGCTGTGTGTCTGGATACCTTCCATAACAAGGACACCATTAGAGTTCTGCCCTGCACGTGAGTCTGCATGTAGTTCATTTTATGTGTAGCACACGGTTAACAGTATAGTATTACAGACAAACATACTTATGTATCCCTGTATGTAGCACACAGTTCAGTTACAGACAGGTATACGTACATGTATCCCTGTACATGTAGCACACAGTTCAGTTACAGACAAACATACGTATGTATCCCTGTACATGTAGCACACAGTTCAGTTACAGACAGGTATACGTACATGTATCCCTGTACATTAGCACACAGTTCAGTTACAGACAGGCATACGTACATGTATCCCTGTACATGTAGCACACAGTTCAGTTACAGACAGGCATACGTATGTATCCCTGTACATGTAGCACACAGTTCACAGGCAATATGTATCCCTGTACATACAGTGTTATGGTTAAAAAGGTTCATAGTGTAAATACCATGCTATCTACATGTATGGTGCTAGCTAGGGAGCTGGTGACACTCTGTTTTGGTGACACTCTGTATTGGCTTCCTTTTTACTTCCCCTGCCTCATCCCATGAGTCCATGACTTCATTGCCTCCTTTGTGTGACACCCCATCCTGTAAATATTTGCTGAGTACTTCCTAATATACCCAAGAGAGATCACTGTGTATGGGTTGTGTATATGCATCACAGTACACACTCTCTTCCCATATAGACACGAGTACCATAAGAAGTGCATCGACCCTTGGCTGAAACTAAAGAGAACTTGCCCTATGTGCAAGAAGGACATTAGTAAGAAGAGCTCTTCGGTTGACAAGGTGCACAGTCCAAGACGATCCCATAGCACCGACTCTGATGACACTTCGAGTGTTCACCAACTCCTCTCATCACACAGCTCGGACTTCTCACTGACAAGCGATTCAACTGATGATACCCCCGTGAACATTGAGCCTCAAGTGGCGGTGGAGGATTTGGAAGAGACAGTGATGTTTGAAGAACCCACACACCCAGAGAATAAACAAGTGGCTATTAATGTTGAAGCGGCAGCCAGCCCCTAACTGCAATGTTTGTGTTTAATTACCATATTATGTACGTAATTTATTATTTGTTATGCTTTATTCAATTACGTAATCTTTAGTGAGACACTTTCCACTTGTACTGTTGTTTTTAATTCCTTCGTCGTTTTGTGGTTAATTTATGGGCTTCAGCCAATATTTGTTATCTTATCAAGTCATTGTTTGGATAATTGATTGTGGCCCCATGTATAAAATGAGGATGTGTGGATGTGTACATATGGGGTCATAGTACTGAGTAGCCTCGTTCCCAGGCCGTGTTTCCTTTCCTCTGTTGTAACGCTATGTCGAAAACACATAGCGTTACAATAGAGAAAACACGGCCTAGGAACGAGCTAGGCTAAGTACTGAGGGGAGTAGTGCTTTGTACCATGCAAATAAATACAGTTGCACATCATAATACACAAAATTAATAATACAATAGTGAATTCACAGAAACGCAAGTGAGAATCATTAATACAGTTGCATGCCTAATACACTCATGATCAGAACATTATAAAATCATGCAGTACAGAGTTCACGGAAATGCTCCAACTTTAAGTGATTAATCGGGAAAAAAAGATAGCTAGCTACATTCAGTTGGCAAATATTGGTCAATGTTGAAGTTTCGTTGGGCTCTGACGAGGGTTGCTTGCAGCAATCTCAGCCCACTTGGCTTTGTTTGCTTCAAAAGACTCGTACGAATACTTCATGCCTGGCAACAATCGATACAGCACTCTGAATGGGCGCAAGAGAAAAAATAATGTGGCAGTATGGCCAATTAATAAAAGTACAGTAAACTCTCTAACAGACATTTTAGGACCATATTTTAGGACCATATATTTAAATTGTATCCGTTATTTAGGGATAAGAAAATTGACTGTATGGGGGGGCTACAGTACATAAAAGAGCACTCGACTAACAAAAAATTACAGGAGTAAGTTGAGAAACAACAAAAGCCAACGGAGCAATATTATGGTAAGACCCTGTTCGAAACAGAAGCCAAGCTGCAACCTACAGAGTTTTGCACTCACTCATAGCAAGGTCCAGCAATGCCGCCGAGAAAATCGACTTGCTGAGCTGGTATATACGCATTCTCCTTATCCATCATTTCCACAGGGGTTTCCCCAAGGGCTTTCTCTAAATCTCCTTGAGTAAAAAACTCCTCATAGAGTGTTTCGGTCACCTTCTTCGAGACGTCGAAGCTCTTGGTGTTAAAAGACAGGTCACAGGCAGTCATTAGGATTGAACAGAGGAGAAAGTGGTGATTATGATTCTTCTTGTCATAGCCATCTGAGAGAGAGCACGTAGTAAACAAAGCAAAAAACACGAATATACGAGCTAAAAACATTAAAAAAAAACGCTGGTTATGTTTGCTGGTTAGGTTATGAATGAAACCATACTTGCAAATAGAAACGGTAGGAAACATGATTTTGTTACTAGCCTAGAATCCCTAGCAGCGATTGCATTGCACCTGTGCAACAGACACTGAAACAGCTGGAACAGGTGATACAAACAAACCAACAGACTATTGGGCTGTATAAGGTCCTCGCTTGTGCGTGCACTACACTACAAGGCTAATAAGTATTAGCTATACATACCCACATAAACGTGAGCCCAAGAAGGGTGCTAGCAAGAAGGGCTAGCAAGAAGGGCTAGCAAGAAGGGCTAGCAAGCAGCGTGCTAGCCCGAGTTGGAGGGTGAATTCAATACAGCTTGGGTAGGCGTGTTATACACTGATGTGATTTTTACAGCCGGGAATTAGCAGTTGCAAAGTGACTGTAGGACTTGTAATCTATTTCAGTGCCTTGCAACTCCACTGTTGCAAGTGCCACTGCAATCCACTGTACATGTAGGTAGTTGTGGTCACTGTAAGAGAACTACATGGAAATGTTCCTTTGATGTTGATGTGAAGTAGGCTGTATGTAATGTATGTGTATGAAATAGTTTCTACTTGCCGGTAGGACTTCAAAACCATTGGTGTTGTTAACAACATACTCGATCACTTGGCATGGCATGTTCAAAGGGAAATTTCACATAATGTATGGTGAGTATGTACAAAAAACATGATGTTAGCCAGTGTACTGCATGGTGTGTGTACCAGTGAATATAAATGCTTGCCTACATAGGGGCCAACATACCGTCTGCCATCTTTGTGATGTCTTTCATCTTCCTGAGATGATCTGCAATATCAGTGGACAGAATAATGCCTTGCATGAGATGAAGTATTTTCTTGTAGTCTTCTGGAGGAAGGTGATCAAATAATCGACAGCCTTTAGACGACAAAATGGTCACTGTTTGAGCAAAATGGTGACGCTGCAAACAAAACTAGTAAGTACACTCTCAGCCATTATGTAACGAGGCTCACCTCCAATACAGAACCCTCTGAGTTGTACAATGAAGCCAAGGTTGAGTTCTACAGGGAAAATATTCCTCACGCCACATACACTAGCATTTGCCAAAGCACACAGAGCTGTCTTAAGGCGGGTTCACAATACAACGCAATGTGAGCCCTAGCTGCCCTGTTGGGGACTCTGCTTGCATTTTACGTAGGAATAGCCATGTGGTCTGAACATGACCTACGTAGCTCTTGCATCATATTGTAAATCTGCCAAGTTTACTGCATGCATGCTATGAAGGCATACGAAGACTCACAGATCTGAGTTGGAAGGCGTTGTTGGTACCCCTGTGATCAATATCATGACACATGCAGGACAAGAAAAGAGCAAGGATCTCTATGTCATTAAGAAGGTCCAAATTGGAGCAGCTCTTGAAGAGACAGTAACAGTAGTGTGTGACTGAGAAGGCATGAAGCCAATTGTGGTAGGGGGGATTACGGTAGCCTTTCTTCACTCGCAAAATAAACCTATATCAGAGAGGAAAGTAAGGTTTTATATAAGATATTTATGTCACAAAGTAGTATACATACAACATAATAATGTTTAACGGACACTGTGTATGTACACAGTCTTCCGTACAACAGTGGGATATTTTCACATTTTTCAGATTGTCTGTGAAATTAGCACTCGTGAAATGGGGCTATTCACGTGTGCGTAGGTGTGGTTGATGTTGCCCACGTGTAAAATTTAAATAACTGCATATTTTGATTTTTGGTGAACTTTTCTCCACTTGCAATAATATTCGCTATACGGTACAAAACGAACTTTCCAAGCTTTGTGTCACAATAATGTTGTTCCCTCACATTGCTACAGCGTTTGCTGTTAGTTTCCACCGGCCCACTAGGTTCATCTCGTACATCATGCTCCACACAGCCTGCACAACACACACAGTACACTATAACTACGGTGATACATACACATCACGTTACCAATACAACTGCAGTGAATAAATCATCCTATAATGCACTGCGATTAGGGACAATATAAAATATATTGTCCCGCGGCATCTCAGTCACTCTGTTGCACATGCACAAAATGAAGCTCTGCGTGGCAACCATCAAAAGTTTTTTAACAACCATGCAAGTAAAAGAAGACCAAAAGACAGCACTACTAGTAATTAAGCTAGAAATGTGTTCTACTCGTAGCCAGGTCTTAAGTCGAGCAGTATTTTGTAGCTTCACTTTTGTAGACGAAAAAACTTGTGGCTCCTTGAAGGTCAGCGTTCGAGTGGCAGTCTGTGTCTTAGGTGTAGCATCAAAGTTTGCATGGAGAAACGGCTTTCTTGACAGCTGAATAGAGCGTAGGTTACACTAGCTGTTTTGTCTGATGATATGGCAATGGCTGGGTTGTTTTATAATAGAGGTAGGCTGCAGGAGAGCCTCAAGCATTTTTCCTGGCCAATGAGACTCCATGTTTAATAAGCTCACATTCGATAATTATAACAGATATTATAGCATGGTACCTCACGCTGTATATAAATGGCACTCGCCCTCATACGTACTATATCTATTACCAGAGCTGTTGGATTGTCTGATTTCAGTCTAAAATATCCATACAGTACCTCTTATGAACGGCTTTTCCAATTAGATACAGTAAGGCGAATTCAATCAACATAGGCACGACCAAGGTAAGGAATACCCATTATACCTTGACTGTATCTGAGTCTTCAATGTTGCTTGGGTAATAGGTGAGCAGTGGGAACCGATGGTCCCATTCAGTACAAGGTTGGATTTTGTGGCCAGCCAGCTTGACCACTTCGTCAACAGGCACCTAAAAAAAGACACGGCACAGCTTAAAAAATAACAGCCTTTTAAAGTTCAACTTACTACTTAGCGCACACTGTAAAGTATAGCTATATACATGACCTAATTCTTACAACTAGGCAGAACACTGAAATAAAAGTATCCGTGGGTAATCTTAAAAACTGTAATGTGAACCAGGCTTAATACGACATGCAGGGTCTAGTTTAGAAAAGGGCCAAAGAGAGTGAGGGACAAGCTGTTTACAATGACTCACATCTGTGTGATAGAGCATAATCTCGTTGGCTAAATCACTCTTAGTCCGGGACTTTTCCATTCTGTTGTACAGTTGAGTCTAAACAAACAGAGAGAGAACGTCACACACACACATTAGAAATTAAACTTTCATTTTTGATATGTACTTTGTAAATACATTCCCAACATAAAAATTAAAATGCTTTGCTTCACTCTCTAGAAGAGAAGCTAAAGTAACCCTGATGATGTATACACTCAGTATTTGCGGTATATCACCTGATACAAGCTGATGCCACAGTATACTGAGAAAGTCTTAGCCAACTCCTCATCATATTCATCGAAACATTCTTCTGCAAATAACAAAATACAGCTGGACACATTAGTAAGACAACTAGAGCACTGAAGTGCTGAACCCTCGGTAGTATTACATGTAGTTATGAAAGTCTGTACAGTACTGAGTAGTAAACATTAAAATATGATATATCAAGAGTGCACGGGTATGAGTGATAAAGAAACAGTTACTGATGTAC
>VSKX01079653.1_pt1 | contig 10585 bp, 6 predicted proteins | sample 4799481 | NCBI WGS metagenome assembly VSKX01 (sample SAMN12179537, study PRJNA552185) | sponge metagenome | biome: deep-sea hydrothermal plumes; feature: spots directly above weak diffusing fluid; material: sea water; isolation source: sponge from the Swan site of a hydrothermal vent ...
CTCTCTCTGTCTCCTCCACAGGCCGGCTGGTAGACAGAGGAGACTGTGCAGTAGTAGTCTGGCTTGGGCCACACTCTGTGGTGGAATCGGTGGGCTGGATAACTGTGAGTATCTCTTGTTCACTCATCGACTGCAGTGTACTTGCACACAGTGCTTTAACACGCTTCATCTTCACACCCTTTATACAGTAAAACGGTAAAATTAACGTAACGACTGAACTATCAAAAATAAAACATGTTACTACATGTACTATGCTTGACGCGTATTATTATACAAAACCTTTGCATTGCTGTTGTTTACAAAAATAAAGCTTCACAGATCAATAACAGTGGAAACACTCTAAATGGACACTCCCAGAAGCAGACCAGAGTGGACAGAGTCTCTGGCACGGAGCGTATTGAAGTAAATGCTAAAACAACCTCCGAGAGAAGCAGACACACTCTCTACAATGGTCCTAAGGTGTCCGTTGCTCTCAGCCTAAAACAACCGAAAACGGCAAACACCGCGAAAAACACTAAAAGAGCCAGGAAAAAAGCACCATTATAATATATATAGACAATCAGGGAAGTAAACGAGAAAAACCAAAAGAAACTCGAGAGGCACAAATATTAACACTCAGCAGTCTGTTTATGCACAATCTGTTTATGCACAATCTCAGTTTATGCACAATCTTAGACGTTTTTACTTTCAGCAGCAATTTTGTAACAATAAAAAAAATATATAAACGACAGAATAGTTATAAATACAGAAGTAGCAGGCACCTTGAGTACGTCAGGGAGCATGGCAGACACATCCTCAGGCCTGAGTATAGTGAACACCTGGTCCAGCAGGTGCTGCCTGTTAGACACGTAATGCTCCAAGCCCTGAGGCACTCGAACGGCACCTGACGACACCAAGGCAGCCAACTCCGACACTGTACGCACTTTCAAACCAGAAGAACCAGTTTTCTTAGAGTGTCTGGGTTGAGCAGCAAGAAACAATGCATGAACAATAGAAGAACTCTTGAAGGTACTGTACATAACAAACACTGCATACATGCTACTATACTATTGGCAAAAATATTGATAGTCTAGCAGTTATTTTTGGAAAGATAGTGAAACACAAGTAGAAAATTAATGGTAATTAATCCTAGGTAGTGATCAATTAGTGGTTGCTCCTCACTTAGATTTATCCTTTCTAGAGGAGCTAGAATCTTTTCTTTTCTTTCTCGTGTCTTGTTTCTCTTTGTGCGAGCTCCTACGTTTTCTGGAAGGACTTGAAACTCGAGTGGCCATGATGCAAGTCTACAATTGGTAATGGTCGTCCGTTAAATTAACGCAACTCAACTGTGCGCACATGCATTACGGTTTCTTCAGCTCTATTAGAAAAAAGACGGCATGGGAATGAAGGCTAATTTTACATATACAATAAAGACGATCCTTTCCCGACACTACTAATCAGCTCAAAAGAAAAGGTCAAAAATGAAGCCCAGTATTCGACAGAGGAGCTCTCTTTCTGCTGCACCCAGTGACGGCAACAATCACAAGAGGAAGGTTTCGTGGGACCCGAGCGTACCTGAAAACGAGCGCTCTTTGTCTGTGTATGGTCTGGAACAGTCCTTGCTCCCCGGTCCATTAGTGCTGCTCTACATCCTACTGCTCTTTCTAATGTGCGCTGTCTCGCTTCATTTCTTTACCTACCTCCCTAACCCAGTGGCTAATGGCGCTCCAAACGACTTCAAAGCTCAAAACTCCAGAGCTCACATGGAAGACATTGTTGCCCTTGGCGTTCGAAATGCTGGCAGCGAAATCAACGAAGTGCATGCGAAAGCTCTCCTAGTTAAAAAAATCGAGGCCCTAAAATTGGCGGCGAGCAATCGAGTAGACGTGGAAATATCAGTGCAAGCAGTATCGGGAAATTTTTATGTCGATTTCCTCGGCGGCGTCACTCATATTTATCAGAACATTTCTAATATTGCTGTTCGTTTGTCCCGGAAATCTCCTCCCAGTTCAAAGCATGCCTTTCTTATCAATGCGCACTACGATTCTGCACTCGGTTCTGTAGGGGCTAGTGACGACGCCATCAGCTGTGGTACTATGCTCGAGGCAATACGCTGTTTATCGACAGAGCCTAACCCACTCCTCGGCAACCACTCTCTCATATTTCTGTTTAACGGGGCCGAGGAGACGATTCTTCAAGCCTCTCACGGGTTCATAACACAGCATCCCTGGGCAAAGCAAGTGCGAGCGTTTTTAAACCTTGAAGCGGCAGGTGCCGGTGGTCGAGAGATCGTATTTCAGACGGGTCCGGATAATCCGTGGTTAGCAAGACTCTACGCCAAAGTGGTACCCCATCCACACGCATCGGTAGTGGCTCAAGAAGTGTTCCAATCTGGTATCATACCGTCTGACACGGATTTCAGGATATTTCGCGACCATGGCCATGTGCCTGGCATTGACACAGCGTATTTTGTGAATGGATATATTTATCACACGGAGTGAGTTCATGAGATCATGTGACTAAACTTCAGTGCTTGTACATCAGGAGAGGTCGGACAACCGTGCAGCACTTGAGTAGCACTTTATACTTTGATCACGTGATCAATTATTGTACCAATGCATTGCAAGAAACATACAGTTGTCGGACGTCCTCTGTTTGTACATTGTAGACAGAGAAGGTGTGGTCAGGTTTCTTCCCACTCTTTCTGGCCTCCCCCTTACGACACGTTATGAAACCTGACCACACCTCCTAATTTATGGGTGCCTTGTAATGAGAACCCTGAGGGGTTGATTAGCGAAGATCAATGCTTCCTCTAGGTTGTTGTAGACTGTGATTAGCCAGTCAGACAATACCTAGCAACCTCAATGATTAAGAGGTTTGTGTTTTACCATTGTGGTCTTGTTCACAGTTTACAAAACTTCGATGTTTACTTACATAGTGAACAAGACCACAACTCAAGTACGTGGTCTTACGTCGTTCTCACTATAAGTATGCAAAACGAATTATCTTACACTACAAATCCTTGTTCGAATAATGAACTTCAGACAGTATTATCTTGGAAAAAACAATACGTTTCGTAGTTTTATAGACAATTTTTGGATTGTTTCGTCTGTCCACGTTGCTACTGTTGTTTGACCACACACCCAGGTACGACGTTCCCTCGGCTATCCCGGACGGGTCTATTCAGAGAGCTGGCGAGAACGTACTGGCTATACTACGTGAGGTCGTCAACTCCCCGCAGCTGGCCAGCCCCTCAGACGAGGACGTCCACGGAAAGGTCAGTAGGAGAATACAATGTTGTACAACGTGAACTCTTCTGGAGTCTATGTAGAGCTATGATTGTAATCTGCATGCTTCACAATATGATGCTGGAGCTTATGCCTGTGTGTGCTTGTGTGTGCCTGTGTGTGCTTGTGTATACCTGTGTGTACCTGTGTGTGCCTGTGTATACCTGCATGTGTCTGTTAGAGTAATATTGCCTTGGTGTCTACTTAACTACAGGTTGTTTTCTTTGACATCATGGGACTGATGATGGTGGTATACCCTCACAGTCTGGGACAGGCGCTCAATGTCACTATGGCAATAATCGTACTCTTATCAGTCTGGCTAGGAACAGGCTCTAACAAAGGTCAAGGTACACAGTGAAGTAGCACTTGTAATGAATAAATGAAATCATAAAATATATTCAGCTCAAAATTTTGAAGTTTTGACAAAACCACCCACCCACGGTTTTTTGCCGAAATCTGTTGAAGTTATTTTTTCTACATGTGTAGGTACTCCATCGCTGTTGTTTGTTGTCAAGACGATGGTTGTCATGGTAGTGTCGTGGTTGGCTGCCATCGTTGTGGCAATATTGATTGCATTGTTGCTAGGCAGTCTGGGTCGTAGTATGTCCTGGTTTGCCCACCCTCTGATGATCGTGCCGCTGTACGGAGTGTCAAGTGCTCTAGCTCTAGGGGAGACAAATGTGCAGTGGATGAAATGGGTAAGTTCGTCCCCAGGCCGATTCTTCCTTAATACAGTGGAACCTCCTCAAACGGAACCTCCGAGAGTGGACAACCTATCTACAATGGACACAATTTGTGCTCCCAACTTGTCCATTGTAGAGAGACTCCACTGTAAACGTTGTTAAAAGCGTTCTATTAAATTGGCCTAGAGACAAGGCTAGTAGCTAGTACATGCATTGTTCAGTGGAGCTTTCTTTAACAGCCACCTCCAAAGAGCAGCTACGTATATGATGCATGCATGGCCAGTAGGTCTGGCTTAATTGATTAACATACATAATTACCTTAACTTCTATATAATGTGAAGACGTCCATTGTAGAGAGGTTAATTCCCACTATAGTCCCTCAATATTCTACGTAACTCAATAATTATTACCCCCTGTATAGAATCGAGATATGTCTCGTGTTGCCATGGAGAAGGCCTCGTTTCTAGCAGCTCAGCTCATAACGTCCCTGGTATTACTCCTAATGACATCACTCGGACTGTGTTCCGCTCTGTTACCTCTCATTCTCATAACACTGCCATTTCTGTTCAGAACCTTCCTTCTAGATACTCTAATATCCTCCGAGTTGAGTCGAGGAAGGGACCAATCACTGTATGGACTGGCGTACACACTGTGCTGTGTGTTGGGGGCTGGCCTGGCACTGATGTTGATTGTACAGTTGGATGTGGGACTAATGACTATGTTTATACCGCTGACCGGTCGAATGGGATCGGCATTACCGTCTGATATATTTGTAGGCGTGATTATGGCACTCATCATATCCATTCACTCACCTCACCTGGTGTGTGCGTGTGGGCATGTGTGTGTATGTGTGTGTGTGTGTGTGTGTGTGTGTGTGTGTGTGTGTGTGTGTGTGTACAGCATTGTGGTTTCATTTACAAAGTTTTGTTGCACTTTAAACTTTAGGGAGGAGGCCCATCTGCTATTATTTTGGTTTTAAAACATATACTATAACACTAGCATCAAAATGCATGTGTTCTCCTTTCGTTTCCTGATGCTATGTAAGCTCCAGTGTCATGTTATAAACCAGCCTAACCCCCCCCCCCCCCATTGGATGAAGCCTCGACCGAACAATTAATCTATTCCCTACCTATATATAACCTCCCCTCTCTTTTTACAGTTGTATGTGCTAGTATTTGCATCCAGTGCCAGTCTCAAGCGAGTCTCTGGTGTTGTGTTATTGCTGGTGTTCCTTGCCTCTCTGCTGTTGGCTGGTACTGGCTTTGTTCCTCCATACTCCCTCTCACAGCCCGACAGTCCCAGACCAAAGCGTCTCTACTTAATAGTGAGTGTACAAAGTAGAGTACGTTGTACATGCATGACAGCTAGTGCTTATGATAAGGAGTCAAATGTGCCCGCACATTTTTTTCATGCCATACTGGAGATAATACCAGGTACTGTAAAGCATGTCCTAGCAAAATGAAAATGGGAGGACCTTTTCATGAAATGACTGGAAAATGTCAGACAGGTGTCAGACTGTTATCATAAACACTGACATGATCACTTTGTTGTTTTGTATATCTAAAGGTCACTACGTTGTATTGTGCTTTTGAACCGAATATTATTGTTGTGATCATAATTTGTCTCGTCTAATTCCTTGTGACTTTTGTGTTCAACTGATTTAAACACTTTAAGCCTGGTTCACATATTGACGAAATACAATGCAAGCTATCTACTTATAGATGTATACAACATAAGCTCTAGCACATTGTGAACCAGGCTTTAATTGTGAACCAGGCTTTACTTTAATTGTAAACCAGGCTTAATTGTAAACCAGACTTTAATTGTGAAACCAGGCTTTAATTTTAATTGTGAACCAGACTTTATTGAGTACCAGGCTTTATTGAGTATTTGCACAGCAAATATTGATCGATCTATTACCTAATTTATCTCACAGCATACAGACAAGACACTTTACAATATCGATGGTTCTGTGAAGACTACTGATTCGTTGGTGCATATCTACCCGTTTGACTATCTTGATCTGGCCCCTGTTGCCGCTGCGTCGCCATTGTTTAGAGAGGCAGCTGTGTACCCCTGTGAGGGCCTCTATTGCACTGAGCCGGCTTACATACCCTTCAAGCACTTGACCAAGTGAGTGTGTGTGGAGTGTGTGTGTGTTGTGTGTGTGAGTGTTTGTGTGTGGAGTGTGTACTCTCGGACGTCTACACCGTAAAAAAGGATTCTTGTCCCGGTGTCGAATCTCACAGGCAGGATTTATTACCAGGAAAAAAATTCTGCTAAATTGATAAACAAATTTGTGAAAGCGATAAATCATTTTGTACTTAGCTGAGTGTCGGGTGTAAAATATGTCTTAAAGAGTTACCTTATTATTTTTAGTTCATGCATGCATGTGTCCTCCTACACAGAGCAAGTTATTGGCTCCCAGCTCCTCCCCTAGACTATCTGGAGCTGGCACAGCTGAGCGTGACTAATGTCAGTAATCATGGAAACAAGCGAAACATCACCTTCACTGCCAAGTGTAAGGGATATAATATTATAGCAAGAAACTCCTGTAATAATTAACTATCTTTGAGAGCCTATAACTTGTGTTTGAATGGACCAGTTTCAAAAAACTATAAAGCATGCGTTCAGTAGCTCTTGAGAAGACCTTTCCAATGATGTGTTTAGATTGACTATTTGTGACTGGTCGAAATCCAACAAATTTGAGAAAACCAAAGGCTATATAGCCTTGCTTTTTTCCCCCCATTTTGGTAGCGTTCTTTGAAAGTCTATAACTTGTGTTAGGATTGTCCAATTTCAAAACTAAAGCATGCATTCAATAGCTTTTTATAGGGCCTTTCCATTGATGTGTTTAGATTTGAGTGTTTCATGACCGGTCAAAATGGCGCTAAATGAAAAGCTTACTGTATTACTTTGTGCAGTCCCCCATCGAGGTACGATGTACCTTGCCCCAGTGAAGGGTCGGAAAATGACAGCGTGGTCTCTGGAGACGTTTGTGCCCCCCACCACAGTGTGTCCAGGAAGCTATGAACAGGAAGGCTGTTATTTTGTGTTTATAACACGTGGTTTTGGAGAGGGACGGATCAGCTTCTGGGTGGAAACTGAGGCAAGGAATTAACATCAGAGCCTCAGCGGACAGTTTCACACTATAATTAAATTCTTACAGGTCTATAATAATTATAGTAACCGGTTGTTTTTTTGCACAGAGTGTCCTTGCTGCATTAGTTTTTCATATCGAAGAAAGTTTTCCACTAGTGCAGCAACAATAAAATTATGAGAAGCTGTCAGTGTCAAAAGCACTGTCTTTTAGAGAGCTACACACATTTCATTGCAGAGCCCATGCATTTTTAGGCAGTTCTAAATTATTGCCCTGCAGCAGTTCACCACGGCTGCATAGTCTACTGACCAACTGTCTCTACTGCACTGCAAGCGGTCTATCTCTGTTTGGGCTGCATAATTATACCGTATAGCGGGAAATTTTCGTTGGATTTTATTTTCGTTTTGAAAGCCCCAAAACGAAAATTTAACCCACGAAAATCTAGACAGTATAGGCTAATGTGATGACGTGCTCAGGGCATACAACAAAAATAAGACCACGAATATCAAGGCCTGCATGATAACGAAAAGTTCACCCAGCGAAAATTTCCCACTAGCTACGGTAATGATTATGCATGATTAGTAGCATGTTAGTATGCAGTTTAAAAAGAGGTGTCTAATTGATGTGTTGTTGTTTTAGTGTATACCATATAAACTGAGCTACTGTTTCATAGGGTGACTCGACCATGACGGAAACTATGGAGATAGCTTTTGCATCTCACAACATTGACCCACCTCTGTCGAACACGGAGCGATTGAATGAGATCCAATCCACACTGCCTGAATGGGTTTCTTGTATCTCATGGACATCTAAATACTTGCAGTGGATGTTTTAAACTGAACTGAAGCGAGTTGAACTGAGTTGACTACATTGATGCATTGTGGCTAGTACACAGGTTTTCTACTATAAAACTAGCTAGCTAATAATGTATAGCAAATATGAATATTTTTGTGGAGTGTTTAAATTAAACTCAGGGTGCAATTCTGCATGCTGTAGCTATGCATATTCAAAGGCTGTTTGTTGGTGAACAGAATTCATGCTATTAGTCACATGCACTATTAGCCTTGTCCCCACGCCCACTGAAGATGGGCCTGGTATATCGACTGCTTGCGCATGCGCTAACCTTAGTAAGATTCTGACTATTTTAAGGTCCGAATAACGTGTAGCTATACGGCTCAGTAAAATAAAATGACATGATCGTGAACAGACAGTAGCTAGCAGGCCGGCCTTCTGTTCTCTTCGAAGGCCTGTGGAGGAGGCTAATGCACTAGCTGTATATATTATAGTTGAGAAGTTGCAAACGTTTACCGTAATATTATAACTCTAGTCTCGTGCTTGCTATAGTGTTGCGCAATAAGTACCATATTAGATTTGCCGAGTGAAATGGTTCTACGTTCGTTGTAAAAGGACATACAAACCCAAAATCCTATGTGGAACATCTAGCATAACTATAATTACGATCGACCATGCACCATTGTATTACCAAGAGTGTATTAACACACTCTAGCTACCCACAGTGCTAGTGTTATTCTAGTCATGATTTGTCAACATGAACAGAGACTAAACAGGTCTTGTCCATGTACTGATAGTAGGGAAGGGGTGGCCTACAAGTATTTGGTTACACGGCAGTGTTAAATGTGTAATTAGGCCACCCCTTTCTCTGTACAGTATTACAATGCTTCGGTGCCATGGTTCTTATCAAAGCAGTTAATCAAATTAGTGCCTGCGGTAATCTACCATAGATACTATCTATGAATCTACACTGCATGGCTTCCTTGCCGAAGGTCATTTTACAGAGATCACAACAGTTAGCTAACTATAGCTACCAGTGTAAGTTTTATGATGCAAGAATCAGGAGGAAAGCCTGCAGCAGTCCTTGCTCTGCTATTCTTCACTTTAATCAATGGTAAAGCAGTAATAATATTATGCATGGCATGCTACAGCTAGAGTTTAGTAGCTAGCTACTAGGCCTATAGTTTGCATAATGTGTTTTTCAGTTTTAAACTTGTTTATTTATAGCTAGCTATAGCAACCTATAGCTATAGCAGCCAGTATGTTTTAGTGGTTCATTTGACTGACACTGAGTATACGTCTGCACTGCACTGACATGCACAGTTCGAGTGTGTACTGGCCAGTCCTGTGTTGAGGCTGGCTACACAAGTTGCTGCCGTCAAGCCGAGGACGCTGACAACTGCGAGGGACGACCGCTAGGAGTGTGTTTCTGTGATCCCAGCTGTGCAGAGTACGGCGATTGTTGCTCAGACTTGCCTCAGATATGCAATCCTGCCAAAGGTCGGTATTAAACTATCTATCGATGTGTATATAAGATTGTTATGTAACAGTAAAACCTCACATTTTATTAGAATGGTTTGTGGCGCTAGCTTGATAGTCCTTTTAGTTTTTGCTATATAACACACTAATCCGAATAACATGCATGTATGCATGGAGCAGCCTCATTTGCCGGCTTTGCTAGCTACATAGCTATAGTATTAATTTTGTGATTCCTTTTTCTCAGATGATCTCCATGCTTCCCTGAGGCCCCTGGCTGCTTACACCAGCAATGTACTGTATCAGTCAGCGGCTGTTCACTGGGTCGCCCCCCTCTACATCAACCAGTCTCACACTAGTACCGCAGTGCAACCAGACATCTCGTACACCCTTCACATCACTTCCAGCAGTGGTGCGGCAACCCATTCCGCTACTCCAGTAGTGGCAAGAAGCAGTAATTATAGTACACAGTACTATGAGGAGTACTTGTTCAGAGTGTCAGGCTTGCAGTCTAACACACATTATACGTTTAGTTTGACAGCAACCACTTGGTACGGAGAGATGGAATTCGATGTTTCTGGTCACTTTACAACTTTGGATCCCGGTAAGTCATATATGCTTGAGTCAGTGTGCATGTGCCCTGGATAAAGGACACCTTGAGACTATTATTGATCTCTGTCCTTTATTCAGAGGCTTCCTCTATTAATTAGTGGACTGTCCTCTTTACATATTCCGTGTGATCTGTTTAACAAGCAAACACGTGTATACGAGTGAAGTTTATCATTCCGAGCAATGTATCACCTTTTATTTGAGTAATGTCTCGCGTTTTTACAGCAAATGATTTTCACTTCCATCAATATCAGGTGTACATTGCTGAATGTCTCTTCTATAGCCAGTTACCAGAGGAGGTACGACACGATACCTCGATCAGGCCTCATCACATGCCTTATCTACAGCAAAACCAACTAGCTACTTGCTCACGTGATTCAAATTGCTAATTAGCTAGCCGTGGATGAGGCACGATGATGAGGCCTATATAATCACAGTATCTTGTCGTACCTCCTCTGGCCAGCTCTATACATTTAGCTGTGTACGTCACTGTCGTCACATGCACATAATAGCTATACAGTGATTGTACTATATACTAGACTCAAAAACATTAAAAATGTTAAAGTATAGAATTGCCAAAAAGTCAACAAACAAGATTTCTTTTCACATTCACAACAATCATTTCAAACAGCTTTAAAGTTCATCAAAAGCATGCTATA
>VSKX01028466.1_pt1 | contig 10578 bp, 11 predicted proteins | sample 4799481 | NCBI WGS metagenome assembly VSKX01 (sample SAMN12179537, study PRJNA552185) | sponge metagenome | biome: deep-sea hydrothermal plumes; feature: spots directly above weak diffusing fluid; material: sea water; isolation source: sponge from the Swan site of a hydrothermal vent ...
AACACATGTGTTTCAAGTCTAACTGTTAACTAGCTCACCTAGTGTAACATCCACACAGAGTGTTCTGGTGACATTACTACTGTCTGGTATTGTACAGCAGAACTGGCCAGTAACAACAGCTCCTGTTTGCACATTCAGTCTCACTAGACCTGTTCCTCTGCTCCTGTATATTAGTGGGAGTGGCATATTGTGTGTTCCTTCTGCTTGCACTCCATTCAGCGTCCATTCTCCTGCTCCTCCTCCCTGAGTACCATCAGCTGCTCTGCAACAAGTGGGGTTGGTGGTGGTACACACCATAGCAGGGCCCTCTGCAGTGTCTGGTGTTGGTAGTGGTAGTGCTGGTTGGACTCCAATGTCCCTCAGACAGACTTGACTAGTGCTGTTGGAGAGCTCCAATCCCTTAAACCTCAGTGACACACCTGTTACTGAGTAGTAGAATATAGTGATTATAGCTAGCTGGATATACTCTTGTAGCAAGTATTACCATTTTGTGAGGAGTTGACCAGCCACAACATCAGGAAGAATAGCAGAACTCTGAATGCTAGAGCCATGTTACTACGGCTAGATACTCTCAGTGTGTCAGTATTAGCACCCTAATACACGTGGCTAGCTCCAGGTCACCCATTGCCATACCAGTTAGTTAGCACTTCAGTGTTGGCTAGCATGCAATGCCTGCATCCAGCTAGCTGCTGCATGCTGCAGCAATGAGCCCCACCCTCTTGTTCAGCGCATGCGCACATGTCCAGCCAGCCTCCCCTTTTCCAACAAGAGTCGAGTATGTGCAAGTGTAATAATAATGGGCTATAAGAAGAAAGAAAGGGGTCTAACAATGTACAGTTTTACTAGGCTAGGTTAGTCAGAAAATCCAGAAACTTGTACTTGAAAATTATCTTTGAGGCTCTTTGTACCAAACGTGCTTCCCTTCTGACCTGCTACAGGCACAATCTTAGTGTAGAATGTGAGTGGAACACCATGGGGTAGACTCTTCTTCAAGGTCATTCCTTGTACTGGGGGCGTACTGCCAGCACTCGAGCCACCCACCACACCAACAATACTGTCTTTGTCGCCATCATTCTCAGACACATGAACCTCAATAGTGCAGTCAAAGTAGACTTTGGTAGGGTTCTCCAGACACAGCAGTACACCGGTTAGTGTCATAGACCTGGAGAAGGTGATGGTCTGCTGTTGGCCCTTCTTGAATGTAGCTTCTGTACAAAACAACAGTTAATTACAAGATGCAGTGTCTAGCTATAACTGTAGCAGGCCTTCAGACACACTAGCTAGTCAGCATGGCTATACAGCCTAGATACACAGCCCAGATATTTATCTATAACTTACCCCAGAGTGGCATTTTGAAGTCTGTAGAGAGCTATATAGCAGCAAGTTTTGCACAGCAAGAGCCCCTCCTACTACAGTGGGATTAGGGATTTTCCCTTATATGGCCACAGCCTCTCAGGCCGTTTTTCTCCAATTGAACGCTAGGTTGAACCTATAGAGAAAACTCGGGCTGGGAACGAGCTAGCTACAGCTGGCCAGAGATATATACTACTATCTCTGCTACAGCTACATATAAGTTGAAATATCAAGATGGATGGTGATGGAAGCGCTACTCTCTTTTGTCCAGGCTCTCCCAATAACCTGGAGGGACCACTCAGTGCAGTGAACTCATTGCCCCAGGCAGTAGATACTACTCCACCTGCTGCTGGGGAGTTAGTGGAGCTGTCTGCTATCAACAGCACACCAGTGACTACTACAGCTGCTGCTGATGCTGCTGGGGAGTTAGTGGAGCTGTCTGCTATCAACAACACACCAGTAGTGACTACTACAGTAGAGACAGTGAGTGACAAGAGTGCTCGTCAGCGAGTGTGGACTACAGTCTTGTCAGCTATAGTGGCTTGTATCCCGTTCTTGCTGGTTGGCTGTACGCTAGGTTTCCCATCAGGAGCTCTCTTGGACCTTACTGATCTAGAGCAGAGAGAAGAGTTCAAACTGACCAGAGAGCAAGCTGACTTATTTGGGGTACGCACAGTTTTATAATTGTTAGTTAAATTGCAGTTAAATTGCAGTAGAGAGTCATTAATTTGTCACATGTTCACTGTATTGTATTGTATTGTGTTGTTTGTGCACAGGCCCTTGGTTATATTGGAGCAGTATTTGGAGGGCCTATAGCAGGTCTGATTGCAGATAGGATGGGGAGAAAGCTAGCACTGATGTTAGTCAGTATTCCTTATCTCATAGGCTATATGATGATCACTTACGCCCGGTTTGCCAGCGACCCAGTAGTGTTTAAAACTGTACTGTTGATAGGAAGATTGTTTAGTGGTGTTGGTCTGGGCTGGTCCTCCTTGGCTGTCGTGGTAAGTGCCCCCTTTGTGTGTGTGTGTGTGTGTAGCTCCAGAGGAGGTACGACATACGTAGTACCAACCAGCGTACCAATCAAGACATTCCAACGCTCTTTGTTGCCTCCGGGCCACAAAGACGGCAATAAGAGTTACAGTTCGTTAATTGGTACGTGTGTGTGTCGCACCTCCTCTAGTCTATAGCTCACTGTGTATCCTAGCTCACTGTGTATCGGTATTAACTTCCTGTAACCCTTGTCAAGTCAGTACAGCCAGTGTGGTTTCTATAGAACACACTGCAGGCACAGTGTTGTATACTCCTAATCCCCTGTGTACGTGTTGTTGTTGTAAAGGTGTACATCCCTGAGATTGCCCCCAGCAAGCAGCGTGGAATGGTGGGATCTATAATACAGCTCTTCCTAGTGTTGGGAATATTGGCAGTGTACACTCTCAGCTCCTTTAGCACTGTGCGTTACTACCACACATCTCTTGTACTGGTTGGTTTCATACTGCTCTTCACTGGCTCCATGATATTCTTTCCCGAGACACCTCGCTGGCTGTTAGCTCACGGCCAGAAGAAACGTGCTGTTGCTGTCCTCAAGTTCTTACGAGGACCAAAATACAATTTTAAAGATGAGTTAGAAACAATACAAGCTAATATCAAGCAGAAAAAGCAATTAGGTGCTAAAAAACTTTTGAAGGAGTTTAGTAAATGTGAAATCCTGATACCTCAGTGTCTTGTTGCTTGTCTTGCTATGTTTCGCATCTGTGGTGGTTTGGATGCTGTGAATGCCTTTTCTGCTACGATTTTGCGAGATGCCGGAGTGGAAAAGTTTAGAGAAGTGTCTATCTACGGTACAGCATGTGCAAGACTGGTAACTAACTTGATTGTCGTATTCATCGCTGATCTAATCGGTAGGAAAGTGCTGTTAGTTGTTAGTGGGATTGTTGCATTCATCGGTACTTTAATGCTTGGAGTACACTTCTACATAACCCAGCCTTCTATGTGTGAGCTGGTTAGCCCTGCTAACAATGTCACTGAGGCTAGTGGAGATGGCTTGATGCTATGCAACACTCATCTTGCTCCACTGGCTATTGTGGCACTGGTAGTGTACAATGTTGGATACTCCATTGGCTGGGGTCCTATATTGTGGGTGTTGGTTGGTGAATTGCTGCCACTCAGAATACGTGGTATTGGAACTGGTATCGGTACAGTTGTGACGTGGGGGCTGGCTGCAGTAGTGGTAGGTTCATACTTGAGTTACAGCAATGCAGTGCAGCTGTATGGTGTGTGGTGGACTTATGCTGCTGTTAACTTGGCATCTGTATTCTTCGTTTTGTTCTGTATTTACGAAACACGGGGAAAGAGTTTGGAAGATATCCAACTGAGATATGAACGGAAATTTGGAACTAGAACAATTTTATGTACTTCTTAATCAAAAACAGTTAATTTATCACAAATCATGTCATCATAAAAAATCACTTTCAGTAAACATTATTGCTATGATTTTTGAAGTATTGAACGAATTAAGCATGCCAGGAAGTACTATGTTTAGGTTCCTAATGTGTTGTTGGGCATTCCTTCAGTACCCTCTTCCTGTGGGACTAGCAACTGTAGCTTTAATTAGAGTAGCTATGTTGTGTCCAAACACAACCACTCCTCCACACACACACATGCACACACTACTTGCACAGGTGTACGTGTGTCCACACACTACTTGCACAGGTGTACGTGTGTCCACACACTACTTGCACAGGTGTACGTGTGTCCACACACACACACACATGCACACACTACTTGCACAGGTGTATGGCAGAGATCTCTTCTACAAAACTCAGAGGAAAGATTGGATTTACTGTGCAATCTCGCTAGGACTCGGTATCGTTGTGATTTATGGCCTCAGTTCTATTGATAACTTTCTTTATTATGACCAGTCTCTGATGCTGCTTGGAATCCTGGCTTTGTTTGTGCTTATCATGCCTTTCTTGTACGAGAGCCCAAGATGGCTAGTAGCTAATGGCTTCAAGGAAGAGGCCACTGCTGCACTCTTGTTCCTACGTGGACCTCACTTTGACAGTGCTGCTGAGCTGAACATGATATTTGAGAGCATTAAGAATACTCCTAAACTAACTACAAGACTGATGGTGAAAGAGTTCAGTAAAGGCAATGTTTTTGTGCCTGTTCTGCTGGCTGTTGTGTTGGCCATGTTCGTGCAATGTGGTGGTCTCAATTCTGTCATTGCATTCTCTGCCTCTATCCTGCAGTCTGCTGAAGTACCTGCCTTCAGGCAAGTAGCACTCTACGGAACTGGTCTGACAAGACTTGTTGTGAACATATTCATTTTGTTCTTTATTGATCTGTTTGGACGAAAGGTTCTCCTCATCGTAAGCAGCATTGGAACGTTCCTAGGAACAACTCTACTAGGTGTTCACTTCTACGTTACAAGTCCTTCTTATTGCTCTGCAGTGAATGCTACAAACACCTCGTTGATCCTGACTGAGCCTTGTAACCCTCACTTGGCTCCACTGGCTATCACTGGCATAGTAGTGTATAATGTTGGTTTCTCTATTGGCTGGGGTCCTGCAATATGGCTGCTGTTGGGTGAGTTACTGCCACTAAGGATCAGAGGAGTTGGTAATGGAATGGCAATGTTTGTCATGTGGAGCTCAGCTTCTGTTGTAGTAGGAACATATCTTAGTTACTCTGATGCTGTCCAACCTTGGTTTGTCTGGTGGACCTACTCCATTGTTAATCTCGCCTCTTTGTTCTTTGTGGTATTCTGCTTGTTTGAGAGCAAGGGCAAGAGTCTGGAGGAGATTCAGAGAATATTTCACACTAAATATGGAAACTTTAGATTGGGTTGTAAATAACTGCTGTTTTTTTTATAGCTGTGTACTGTGTGATTGAGGCAATAATTAACCATTTTACTGCGCATGTCCACACTACCTGATCAACACCCACGCAATGACAAGCTCCACTGAGAAGGAGTGGTTCAACACTATGGCCGAACAGTGCTTTCTTTAGCTATGAAGTCCTCTAGCTCTGTGCAGTATTGGAGGGTCCTCACCTTCGGCTCTATATTCTTTGGTTGGGCCCTATACATGTTGGTAAGGCGAACTCTTCCCTCCTCTATGCAAATTCTGCTCCAGAACAATGTATTCTCTAAGGACAGTCTGGGCTTGATAGCCAGCAGTTTCTCATTATCATATGGTGTCAGTAAACTAGTGTTCTCGTTTGTGTCTGATCACGTTAGTCCGAGGCTGTTGTTTGTGTCAGGTTTGCTGTGTTCTGGATTGTGTTGTCTACTGTTCCCCTTGTGTAGTGGAGTGACTGTGTTGGCATGTGTGGTGTGGGGACTGGCCGGGGTCGTGCAGGGATGCGGCTGGGCACCATGTGTCATACTACTTAAAGCCTGGTGCACCCCGTCACAGATTGGTACTTGGTGGAGTGTTTTATCAGCTGCTGGAAATTTTGCATCTATTTTATCTCCGTTTTTGATTTTATCTCCGTTTTTGATGTTGTACATTACTTCGTTTGGGGACTGGAGACTCAGTTACTGGGCCATTGGCCTTTTCACACTCACCTTCAGTTGCATATTCACCTATACTATCAAAAACTCTCCTCAAGAGATTGGTTTGCAGAACAACAGAAAACAGACAATGTCGGTGAGTAGTAACGTCAGTGCAAGTGGCAGCAAGTGGCACTCGGTGTTCACGATATTTGAGCTGTGGGTTGTTGGTACATTTTATAGTTGCTTGAGTATTGTTAAGGATGGAGTAGCTGTTTGGATGGCAGTGTTTCTGGTTGAGGTAGGCAAAAGGTCACTGACTGTAGCCGCAGCGTCTGTGAGTGTGTTCCAGGCTGGAGGAATGACAGGCAATCTTGTTACTGGCTATATCTCTGACCTACTACTAGTTAAGGTACTGCTGCTTGATGTCAGTTGTAGCCTAGTTCACAATATCTGGAACAGAACACACAAGCTCCAGTGTTATATTGTGAACCAGTCTTTAGTTGTGAGGCTGTGTGTGTGTTCATGTGCGTGTTAGTCAGATGTATGCCTAAGCCAGGCTATGTGCCACATATCTGCAGAATGCTAGACTGTGTCCCAGAGCCCCACTGCTCTTACTGGCATCACTGTTAATGGTAGCTGCTCTGCACACATACAGAACATCAGCAGGAGAGGAAGTGCCTGAGGTAACCTTTGTAGCACTGAGGTCAACTTTCCTATGTAACATAGTCAGTATAATTATGTTGTCCCTCTCTGCTGCAGTTGCTGTGGAGTGCGGTTGTGTTCAGTGTCGGTTTCCTGGCTGATGGTATGATGACAATAATCGGTTTGACTGGGATGGAGATGGCACCTCGACACCTGGCCAGCAGTGCTCACGGCTTTGTCGCTGCCTATGCACAAGGTGAATCATAGCTGCACTATCGCCTCACTTTGTCGCTGCCTATGCACAAGGTGAATCATAGCTGCACCATCGCCTCACTTTGTCGTTAGGAGGATGGCAATCTTATGATTTTCTGAAACTTAAAAACCAGATAATCATTGTATCAAAAAACGATTTCAGGCCATTTTTTTTATAGGTGGTGGTTTTGTAAAATTGGCATAATTTTGAACTGAACACACCACCACTTGTGGCCACTTGGCCACTTATAGAGCTTTCAGATAATGCCGTTTGTGTTACACCTGCAGTCGGCTGTGTGCTAGCTGGTTGGCCGTTTGCCTACGTTATGCAACACTACAATTGGAACACAGCTTATTGCATTGTGGAGCTTGTCTCTGTTGCCATGGTGATGATGAGTGTCTACCTAGTGGTCGTCATGATCAGGTCCATCAAACAAGAGCAGATCAAGAAGGACTAATAACTGTTATAATTATTCTAACTGTCTGTCGAGATTCATAAAATTATGATTATTTTTGTCGTTACACAATCTTAATTGCATTTCAATGACATAATTTTATGACACAAACGACACTTTACATCAATTCTAGTGAAATTAAATGTTTTTAAAAAGTTGTTGTCGTAATTATTGAGTCTCTTGAAGCTAGTCAATCTGTTGTAATTTGATTCGTTGTTGAGCAGATCTTGAATCTTGCCAGCCACCTCCAGTATAGTGGCATTGTTGAACGGGTACGGAACTTTGATAATGGAATTTGATGGTACAAATTGATCAATGTTCTGTGCTCCGTAATAAATAGGGACAGCCCCTGCAATTAATCCAGCGTATACTTTCTCAGTGACGTAATCATCTTCCACAGAGTTCTCCGCAGCTAACAGTGCTACATAGCGACGCAACAACCCTCTCTTGTCAGTTCTTGGTATATCGGATGGCCAGTCTTTGTTGTGCAGGCAGTCTGACACTGAATCTACTCTAACATGAGCTTGCAACGCCCTCAACAAGTCCTCTCTGTGACTGGTGGACTGGCAGTTCCGGGCTACAAACAAAACAGCTTTTTCTCTGCTCGCCCAATGTGAGTGTGTTGCTTCCAGCAAGTTTTGCTTGCCTCTAGCGAATGTGAAATATGGATTAGGAACATCAGAGCTCATGCGATAAGACATCTCAACATTGTAGTGTGTAATGTGGTCAAACTGGTGTGGGTGCGTGCGTACCGACTCCATTGTCATGCCAACCGTGAACACGTTGTTAGTATCTAGCCTGTATTTGTGCAGTAGTTTGCTCGGATGGCCGGGATAAGTCGGTAGATATACAACAACAGCATCAGCTTGCTTCACAGCTGTAGTGGAATGTGTATCCTTACTGTACATACACGGCACGTCACAATCCTGTCTTGTGTAACCAGAGTCTGGAGCATTGATCCAACCACTAGGCAGAAACAGCAAGCGAACAACAGGGACACACAATGAACCTGTCGTGTCAGACACTGCGGCTTGTGGAGTTATTATTGATGAAGGCACAGTCCTTATAGCAGCAGTTAGTTCTCTGGTGCTGGGGGTGATGTCGTTTAGAACTAGTTTAGCGAGAGTGAGAGAGTAGAGGTTCGTATGGAGTGTGTAAATAATCAGCAGTAGAGTAACAGCAGCCGTGATAGTGAGGAGGGTAAAGGCCTTGTTGAGAGTAGAGGCCATTGCCAGTAGTTGAGTATAGCATGCAGCATGCACTGACTTTCTTTCTTGATCTTGACAAAAAGATGTCTCAGGTAATTTGTTACAAATTTAAATAACGATATTTACCACTTTTATTAATGATTTGGGTAAAGATCATCATAAGTGAAGCTACCGCGCCCGGCCCGCGGAACCTAAACTGTTTTTTTGCACATTGAAACAAAAATTAAATGTTGTCAATCAATGTGTTTGCTACTACTTCATTTGATGTTTCTTACCCATTTTTATGTTAGCTACTTTCGAATTTCAATCTCAATCTCAGTGCTTTCTACTGCTACTACTAATCTATGGCTCTCTTTACCTCCCAAATAGCGCAGCACGGTCAGTACACACACACACACACATGCACACAACATGTGGTCTATAACAGTAAAAGTGTGTGTGATCCCCCTGAGCTGTGCTGTGTTCGTACGTCCAGCCCCCCAGTATGGTTACTCTCAGTTAGCGGGACAGACGCCTCAGACACAGACACAGTTTAATACTGGTGGACTAGGGGCGGCGGCGTCCTCTCCCCCCGGCCCCATGGACACCAGCGGATATCTGCCACCATTCTTATTAGGAACACCTCTTGCCAAGTCTGTAAGTACTATCACACTTGTGCACTGCTTATACTTGTCAGTAATAGCCAACCAGCCCTCAAACAATTTAATACAAGCATACCGAAGTGTTGAAGTACAGTACAAAATGAACTGATCAAGTTATGGTCGAGTTATTGCCGGCCCGCCGCTGTGTAGTGACTAGAATCATGTTAAGTCTGTGTGTTGTTAATGTGGTGAGTGCATGTGTGTTATACAGCCGTCCCGTTCATCAGTTCCTAGACAGCTCTCTATGCACTCAACAAGAGCAGCTCACTCTCCAGCCTCCTCCCAACTGTTAGAGAGGTCAGTCAGCAACAGCACCGTGTGTGTGTGTAGGTAGCCACAGTACAGTACACTGTAGCTGTTGTACACTGTAGCTGTAGTAAAGCCTGGTTTATAATATAACGCTTGGAGCCTACGCAATTAGAGCCAGGTTCTATTCCAGCGTAATGTCAGCGTTTTTATGCTAGCGTCATATTATAAACCAGGCTAAAGATTGTATTACCCCACAACACTGTGTATGTGTGTGTACAGGTCTTCCTCTGTTGTTGGTGGTGGTGGTGGCAAGGTGGGGGGTGGCGTGCAGTCCCTGGGAGGCCCTCCTGTTGAGGGACTGTATGACCACCACAATACAGCCTCTCCTGTCAGAACAAGCACTCCTTTCTTACCAGGTGAACTGCACTCACTACTTTGCGTAGCATCAGTAAAGCCTGGTTCACAGTGAGACGCTTGACGTCAATAGCATCAGAAAATGTCCTATTAGAGCCAGGTTCTATTTTAACTTAGTGTCAGCCTTTTGACGCTAGCGTTATATTATTATGAACCAGGTTGTTATTGCTCATTACGTTACATTAGGTGCATCTCCTGAGAGGCGCCAACTGAGCTTCAATGTGTTCAACTCTACCCAACGTGGCAGCAGCTCTGGTCTCCTCAGCTCCACACAGCAGCACAGCAGGCACCTCTCTACACCAGCTACACATAACACACCAGGAGCACAGCAAACACTACCAGGTACGTACGTACATGGTTGACGTTGGTATCGTGCACCTGCACGAAATCAGTGCACAAATCCTGCATAAGATGCAGCAACATTTATTGCAGGCAAATGCATTTCTTTGCCACCAACAACACTGCTGTAACTATTGTGTAGGGTTAGGCTCTACTTTGAGTGCATTAGATCATCGGACACCACCCTCTCCTCCGCAGATGGACCCCTTCTATACCCAGGGGTGAGTTTAGAGTGTGTGTGCGTGTGACTAGTTTAGAGCAGAGGAGGTACGAAGCTGTTGACCTTTGCCAATCGGTCGCTAAGAGGGTTTGGGTAAACTCTGAGGCTAACTTTTTCATAGATCATTGCTACGCTCGATTCTGTGTATACTGCTAGCAATACGCCCTAACTCTTTCAGCTTTTTCTTTCATTGACTAGATAAGTTCAGGAGCGGAGATATAAGTCTTTAGGGTGTGTCCAACAGTGTTGACCCCGCTCCTAAATAGATTATGACTTATCTCTGCTCCTGAACTTATCTAGTCGATGA
>VSKX01055970.1_pt1 | contig 10570 bp, 10 predicted proteins | sample 4799481 | NCBI WGS metagenome assembly VSKX01 (sample SAMN12179537, study PRJNA552185) | sponge metagenome | biome: deep-sea hydrothermal plumes; feature: spots directly above weak diffusing fluid; material: sea water; isolation source: sponge from the Swan site of a hydrothermal vent ...
ACACACACCCTCACTCTTATATCAACTCCACCCACCCCCACCCCCACACACTGACTGACAGGTGCTCCAGATCATGGTTCCACTACGATACGAGTTCCTTAGTTTCGGTGGTAGCTGGGCTCAGAGACAAGTATTCAATGTCACCATAATTCAAGCAGCTATTAAAGCCAACAACTTGTCAGTGGCCCTCGGACTAGTCGCAGAAATGATGGTATGTCGTTATCCAAACTGCTCTCTATGGAAGTATATACATGCAACAAGCACCTTGTGATCACAGCCTTTGGACTGTGGTATTATTAAGAGACTATTGTATTTTGTATAGCTTTGCAGATGTGTGCATTAATTTTTATGTTGTGTTCTGCTTTTTGTATGCAGGCTCAAAAACCAAATAATCCTAGTTACTCAAAGTTATTTCAAGAGCTCAAAAGTCTGAACGAGAAGCGGAAAGCTATTGATTCTCCCTCTGCAAAGAAAAGAAAAGTCTAGAACAATTAAACAATTAACTTATCAGTCACTACTGTTGTTTTCTTGAGGCTTCTTTTTAATGAATATTTGTGCTGACCTTTTAATGACGTGTGGGTGACCCCGGATGTATGTCTAGACTTTGTACGTACGTGTTTATAAAAAGGAAAACGTGAGTACGTACGTACGTGTAGCGATAAGACGATTTCCCCGCCTAAACAAGAAGAAAAAGTGACAGAAGATGTGTTACAGCGTTGTATCGATGGTGAGCCAGAGCACTGAACAAACAGCTCCAGCAGTGCATGGTGTCAATATTCCGAGCGGTCCTAGTGCGTACGACAGCCCTGCCGTCACGAGCTCCACAAGTGGATACTCGAGCTATGGCAGCCCTGCTGACACGCCAGACCACTCTCCATGCGACTACCTTGACTTGGACTTCACTGGAAAATTCGACAATCTGTCATGTCAGATGCAGCAGCAGAATGGGGCCTACAGTTATCCTGAAAGTCCCAGTGTTCTTCACACTAGTCCTGGCCCATTCTCCTACTCTCCGAACTATCCTTCTCGATCTCGTGTTCAGTTCAATCCTGGAACCTGCGAAAACATTGAAGTCTGTGGAAATCCCGCTATTTACAACAACGGCTATGGCAGTGTCCAGGGATCCAATTTCTCTTTCTTCAACTCTCCTCAGAGCATCGAAGAAGGAATGTGTTTTTCTGCACCGAATTTCATCGTTCAACAGCAATTGTGCAAGATCTGTGGGGACTCGGCCTCAGGAAACCACTTTGGTGTACTGAGCTGCGAAGCTTGCAAGAGTTTCTTCCGAAGGAGTGTCCGAACCACCAACCACTATGCCTGTCGTGTAAATCGTAGCTGTATTGTTCAGAAGCACACCAGAAATCGATGTCAGTATTGCCGACTTCAGAAGTGTATGGCTAGTGGCATGAGGAAAGAAGGTTAGTTGATAGCCACAATTACGTAATTATTATAATTATAGCCAGTTAACCACGATTGTCCACGTGTAAGCATAGATGCAATTTTGATTCCTTTTTTTTTTACACAGCTGTTCAAGATGAGCGAAAACCCTACTCTGGCACTGTCCCGGGCTCTCAGCCAGCCCCCATCACCAGCCGTATACCCGACATGTCCTCCGGCAATCAAATCTATACCTCGCTGCCAAATCTCAAAATGGAGCCATGCAATCGCCCCAAAACACCTCCCACTCCCGATGCCTCGATATCTGCTCTCGTTGATGCTGACATGCAACTCAATGTGCAAACAATACTGAAAACAGTTCAGGACATTAAAATGGACGATCTTGTTTCGGCGATATGCGGTTCTTTCACTGGTGTTGCGAAGTGGGCGAAACGTATCCCTGCCTTTGTGAGCCTGAGTCTGGACGATCAGGTGAAGCTCCTCAAGAGTAGCTGGTGTGAGCACTGTACCCTCAAGTTGGTTGCCCAGAACGGACCCAAAGCTGAATCAGTCCTCCTCGCTAACGGAGTGTCCTGTAACAAGGATAAAATCCAAGACACTGAAGTTCTCCGTTTCGTTGACAACATCTCTAGTGAGCTTGGCTACTGGCTTGATTACTTAAATGTGGACAAAATGGAGTTGGCCTGTCTCAAAGGAATTCTGCTCTTTAATCCAGGTATGTGTTTATCATTGTAGAACACAGATTTGCTACATGCATGCTAAGTATGCTATTGTCTACGTTCCTGTATACACAATTAACACTGTTTTTTGCCCCTCAGATGCCAAAGGTTTGAGCCCTGTCTCCAAGAAATGCGTTGGATTTTTCCAGGAGCAGATTCTTCAGTCTCTTGAGACTCATACCAAGACCATGTACCCTGTCTCCCCTCAGAGGTTCTCCAAGCTTCTTCTCAGACTGGCTCCCCTCAAGGCCATCAGTCTCGAGGTCATGCAGCACATGGAGGTGCAGAGAGCACTCGGAAACACCAAAATGGACTATCTCCTTGTAGATTTTGAGTGAACTGACAACATGTTGTGTTTTGCGTTTGTATGTGTTCGTTTCACAGTCAGCTTAGACTTGCACGTGTGTTAGTACTAACCTCCCATTTGTTTTCTAATCGATTTTTGTTCAGCATGCAGTAACCTAGATGCTATTATGATGTTGTATGTAAAGCGGGTTGTAAATTATATTATTGATGCCTAATAATCATATCCATTTCATGTGATCTGAGGTCAAAGTGTTATTGTAATTATATCTGTCTTTGTGTGCTATATATTTGAGTATTGTTATTGAATACCCACAAAGTACATTTGGTGAACCTTGGACCAGTAATTGTCATACAACTCCATTTTTGGGAGGCAAGGAATTCACTGGCCACACAAAAGTGTCAACATGTCAAAAGCTGTTATCCTGTTTTGTGTCCTTTCTCACACACCTTAAACCAACAGGGTAATTCCTATACAATTTGCCTAATAAGTGCATGACTGTCATATAATTAGGTTAATTGTGTGCATGGGAAGTGTAATAAGTCTACGTAGTACTTGTAGGGTTTCCCAAAGCCTTACAATGAAAACTGTCGTGAAACCCTTCACTATAATGCTTCACAATGACACATGCACACACAAGAAGATCGACACATCGATCACAAAGAAATACCTACTCAACAAGACATTATATATATTGTGCCATAATTATGGCTACATTGAAACCCCTAGCTCTTAACAACCACCCCTGATGTACGTATAAGGACACTCCCTCTTTTGAGTGCATGTAAATCCACCCCTATGATAAGGACACCTCTTTACAAAGGCCAAATTTCCTTCCCCATTATTATTTAGAGCTATATAGAGGCAAGGTTCCACAGTTATATACCATGCAAGGCCGTATATAGTGAGGTCCAGGAGGTGCCCTTGGTTATTCCAAGAGTGTATTAACAGTTACACTCTTATACACAATAATTATTAACTTCTCGTTTGATTTGATAATGCAGGAAGAATGATCGAGGTATTATAGCTAGCATATTAATTAATGCCATAATTATACTAGACTGCTATAATTATTAACATATATAGGTGCTCATGCAGACACATGCAGCTCAAATCCTGTAGTGTGAGGCACTTACGACAAGAGCTACTATGTATGTGCCACATTGTTTACATTGTTACATTCTCTATGACAAAAGACAATTTGAGTCCAAAGTGCAATATAGATCTTTGTGGAATGTCCTATCATGTTACATGTCACACTTGTTTTGCTATGGAAAGTGCGCATGCAATGACTCAGAGTCATGCATGGGCATTTCGGACCGCCTCTGGGCCGGCTATAGCCTTATGACAAAACACAATTGTGAGCTTTGTTTGATTCGTGTCATGGTTACCAATGTCACACTTGTGTTTGCTAAATTAAGTGCACATTGCACTCATCATGGTTTGCCTCGATTCCAGACAGGGCCTGCTATACACTGTTTGCGCATGCATGGACTTTATAGTAAATCTGTTTGTAAAAATGTTCTGTGCACTACAGATGTCATAATTGTTAGTTTTTTGTTCCATCTTGAGCTATTTTCTTGGCCAGTGTGACCCACTTGTCACCGTCAGTGAGCCCCTTGATGAATCGCTCTGGGAATGAGGACAGTCCAGTCATGGCTCCCACCAGCCCTCCAGTCAGAGATGCCCTGGCCAGGTTCTGACCACCACTGTTCACAGCAGTCAACACGGCCGTCTCAAAGTTGTCGGGGAAACGAGCAGCAAGATAGTAGGCTCCGGGCATCAGCATATAAAAGGCGCACGATAGGCCGTACATTTGAGGCGCATCTCTGGCGGGTTCGACTAACAAGTTGGGGTTAGCTACAGCCTTTGCTGCATATCCCGACCAGAGGAGGGAGTCGGGTTCGGGAGTGTTTTCTTCACTATCTCGATCGAGTGCCATCGCAGAGCTGAAAGGAATTTTACCTCCTGCAATTAGATCCGACAAGTGCCAGCTTATTTTCGAGTATTCCATTCCGGAAATGAGACATGCCACGGTGAGTCCAAACGCAATGCTGTGCACTTGAACTTGTCGGTCTTGATATTGCAGTGCAGCGTTGGAGCCAATTTTCTTGACTAAAGTTGGAAGATCGTTGTGGTATCGAGCAGCTAGAGCAACAGCACGCACACAGGAATCAGTCGTATCTCCGAAGGGACTGGCACATTCGCCCCATGGCTTCTTCAGTGTGACTCTATTTTTCCAGACATCACACACGTCTTTTTGACTGTATCTCCCTGCATTTCTAGTTCCGTCCAAGGTGGCCAAGAGGCCATCGAATCTCGAGCAGAAATCTTTCCCGTCGTACTCTCCTTTGTCGTTGAGCGTCTCCAGTAGAAACTGGTAGAGTTGGCCAGATTGTGAGACGTCTCCAGCCTTGCAGCCGTGGTGATAACGACCAGGCTTTGCTGTTGTGTAATCATTGATCCAGTCCCCGTACTCTCTCTTCAGTTGATCCAGGTTGTAGTACCAGTGGCAGCCAAGACCAAGGGCGTCTCCAATCATAGCGCCCATGATAGCGCCAGCAGCTCTGTCTTCAATGGTAGCCATTTCACTCAGGGGTAAGGAGTAAAAAGAGCTAGACTAGTGAGCAGCTGCCCAGCTAGCTAGCTATTATATATGGGAGGTGATTCCCGCCAAAATTAGCGGAGGTGCACTTCATTTCACAGAGAGAGATCGTGCTGAGTGCTGAGTGACATCAGAAGTCAGGCATCAGCCAGAGGAGGTCCGACACTGATGCACGAATCACTACAAGTTCAGTGCATGATGTCATCGTGGTCACGTGATAACGTCCAGCCAAATACACTACGCACTTGTAGTGATTCGTGCATCAGTGTCGGACCTCTTCTGGGCATCAGCGCAGCGAATGCGACATATGGCCGGTAGATAATGATCGTTAGAAAAAGAAACATAAAACAAGTTGACTTGAAACCACGCCTCTTTCAAAGAAAGGGCGTGGTTTCCAGTATAATAATGTACATCCGGCCTGCCAATAATTAATTATACAGTCTGCCAAAATCCAGTGTGAACGTAAAAGTAGACTGCTCAAGAGTCAGATACCCTATAATATGTTTAATTTGCTGCCTGCCTGCATGGGTCTTTTTTCTTTTAACTACGAAGCAGACTTATAAATAGACGTCATGGATGAACTAAAGGAATTAGCATGTCAACTACTGGCTGATGCAAGCATATCAGACCCTAGCTCTACAGCCAACCAGTCAGTGAAGAATTAGCTTGACTTAATTAATTTTGTTTCTACTGTAGACCTGGTAGTGAGACTGAGAGCCATTTTGATTCTGCAGCCACTGCACAAAAAGCAGCGGATAAACAAAGTGAGAGTATCAAAGAAGAATCTATTAGTAAGTACATGCAATTCTCAGATTCTCACAGTCATGCACTCTTTCGAATCATGTGCACAGTCTCAAAGCCCACCAAGACTCGGACCCAGAGTTCTCAGTCAGCTCATGATCAGTCACCACGTATTGTGTCACCAATAATGGAGGTGTCAATATTATAATAGCTAGTTATTGATTTTTGAAGTCAGTGAGATGCCGTATATATATATATATACAAATTAAGTGTAGCATGCCAAATAATTATATGGCCACAAATCATAATAATACCGTAATTGTTGAAATTACCGTGCCACCCTCGGTTAGGACGCCCTCGTTTATAATGCCCATGATTTACGATAATAACTTCCTCACAATGAAATCCTAATTTATTGTAGAAAGGTTTTAAATGTGCTAAGCAAGCAGCAGAAGCTGACGCTGCAGGGAAATGGAAAGAGGCCATCACGTTTTATACACATTCACTTGAACATTTTCTTCATTCTCTGAAATGTAAGAATATAATGCATGAGTACTTTCCATGGTATATATTATATATTATAGGATACTTTCCATGGTATATAAAATGTGTATGATACACACGCAGGCCGGGGTGTGTATATAATAGCAAAACATACGTAATATGTATAATTTGTCCAGGAATTCTTGGACCGATAATTGCCCGCAACAAGGTACCCATGAATATCATTATGACGCTAACCTTACGCACTTGCATCAACTGTTGTATTATTCATACCCTGCTGTAGTAGTGTTGTGTTTGCGGCTACCGCAATCACACCACTCGCTGACTCAGCTAGACAAGTTGTACATAGGAACTTGACCAGGCCGTTCTTTCAGATAACAAACGCCTGGTCTCGAGGCTATGATCACCTTAGAAACATGCATGCATCTTTTTACATAGTTACTCATTCAAAAAACTAGTCCTTTCTTTTGCAAAATGAACTAGGAAAGCATTTCTAAGTCTCTGCTTGACGCCATTGTAATTCGACCTGAGCCTCACTGTTTCAATGTTGGCATGGACGAGTGGATAAAACCACACCTTCTAACAGTTTCTGCGCAGACCAGTAGCCCCAGTTCCACCTCTTTATCTGCTACATCCAGCTCCGCCCCTCTGCCTACAACACCTTTATCTGCTACACCCAGCTCTGCCCCTCTGCCTACAACGCCTCGACTCAGCGTTGCACCTCTGGCTCTATCAGCTCAGAAGCGCTCCAGCTCCACACTCTAGATATTCTGCCGTAGAAATTTGCACTGTACCGCTCCCTAAAAAGCTCAAGCTGGAAGAAAAGCCAACAACAAGCAGGTTTTACAAAGCAACAGAAGAAGAGCTGGAGCTTCTCTCTAAACAAACTATACCACAGAAAACTGAAGATGCAACAAAGTGGGCCATACAAAATTGTCATGATTGGGTAGAGAGTAGGAAAAACTCTGAGGCTCGACCACCAGACAAATTGCTAGAAGATATGAACCCTGTGCTTCTCAACAAGTGGCTCTCTGTTTTCATTGCTGAGACCAGAAAAGTAAATGGTGAGCGATATCCACCAAGTACCTTGCAGAGCATCTTGTCTGGCTTGTTAAGATGCATGAGGAAGATTAACCCACACAAAGCCCCAAACATTTTCAACAAAAAAGACCCACGTTTTGAGACATTACACCAGACTATGGATTCCGTGTACAGAAACCTTCGATCTACGGTAGCAAACATTCAGCCGAAATTATCAGCAAAGATGAAGAGAATCTTTTGTGGGACTCTCCACTAATGATCCACAATCACTACTTCGAGCTGTGTTTTATGGAAAAAATTTCATGTAACGAAGAGGTGTTGAGCGCCGAAAACTAACTTTCTCCCAACTTGAAAGATGGTTACGTATATTATACAAAAAACGCATCAAAAAATCGTCCTGGTGGCCTTGCACTACTCAAAGTGAAAAACAAAACAGTTAAAATCGTTGCCACACCGGAAGCAGGAGACAGATGCCACTGCCATCTACTGGACATTTACATAAAGCAGCTACCTGAAGCGGCAAAAAAGGACCTTTTTATTTAAAACCTTCAAAAAAGTTCAGCAACCAAAAGTCATGGTATGCAGCTATTCCTTTGGGAAAAACAAGTTGTCAAAGATGGTTTCTGACATGTGTTTAATAGCCAAAATAAAGGGAAAACAAACAAACCACTCCTTACGGGCTATGGGAGCTACCGAACTTTACTAAGCTGGTGTTCCCGAAAAAATAATCCAAGAACGAACAGGACATAGGTCCTTGGAGTGCTTGAGGATGTACGAAAGAATTACAGAAAAACAGCAAGCAGCTGTATCAAAAATACAATCATCATCATACCCCCAACTCTATCTAAAGGCATGCCCAACTTGCATCATAATTATTAATGATACACATTACCAAACAACACGATAGTATCGTCCCTTCATGAAAGTTAATAGCATATTAAAAGGGGTTAACAGCAAGGAGCAGGCCTACGTCATATATACACGCATGTGCACAAGCCACGTGGCAAAATCTATCAGTTGCGTGTTGCAGTGGATACTTCAGACGTTCATCCTTTACGATCTGTTCTTGAGTATCTCTCTTGTCTCTACAACCTACCATGGATTCGTCAACTAACACGTCTTCTGCTCTCTCTGGCACTGTGCCTTCGACAAGCACATCCTCTAATACGGATTCGTCGACTACCCCGCTCTCTACTTTCGCTGGCACTATGCCTTCGTCAAGCACATCCTCTCATGCCCCTCACTCACCGACCCAAGCACAGATAACAGCTCAGTTCAACGCGCTTGTTCGGCAATCAGTGAGCGATGCGCTTTCCCACTCATTTCAACGCGCTTGTTCGGCAATCAGTGAGCGATGCGCTTTCCCAGACGCGGTCACCAGCTTGATGTCCACGATTGATGGTCGGATCCAGACTGGCCAGAATCCAAACCGCGTTAGCAGGCCCATGGCCCTTACGTGAGTCCATCCATGCCCTCCAGCTCAGGCCCAACGTTGCCCCCAGCCACCTCATCAACTGCTGTCACCCCCTCACTACCGGTATCAGCAGGTACAGACTAGAGATACCACCACCCCAACCGGCAATTCACAATACCCCCGCTCCATTCTGATGTATATATGTGACAATCGGGGCGTAAAATGACTGCCAGGGTGGTATAGGTTCAGCTAGGCATGCCTTAGTCATAAAGTATAGAACAATACAGACCAAATATTGGCTCCAACACAAAATACGTGTCGCAAGGTATGGCAATCAATGTCCTCCCCTCGTAATGAGGGTGGCAAGCTGGCAGGAAATAAGGCCCGGCAACTCAGCAGGCAGTGGACATGTATACGGCTCCAACAACGGCTGTTGCATTGCAAAGGGCATATTAAATTGGTGCTATATGGCACACCCAAAACCGGTTCATATGGGGAACATGGCACACCCACTGCACTCCAACAACGGCTGTTGCATTGCAAAGGGTATATTAAATTGGGGCTATATGGCACACCCACAACCGGTTCATATGGGGATCATGGCACCCACATTTATGGGGTAGATGGCGAACGGCAGGATACACATCAAAAAAATAAGGCATGCAGACCTGTGACTCATTAGCACCGAAAACTATACCCAAGGCATAGCAGGGTAATGTTGCATGTACAGCACTATACACTACGACCCACATCTGCACTGTTACTAAACTGCAACCACACTAATTTAGGTGTCATGGTTAGGCCTTGACCTATGTGACAATTTAATGATGGATTTATGTTGTACACATATTGCAAAAAGGGTGTCATTGATTGTCACCGTGCGTGGTGGCTGAAATGCATTTAAATGCCATCATCATTTGATGCCAATCTTGCTACAAACTTGCTCAATGTGTTCAAGTCCCCAATTTGCTCTAATTTTGCTAGCCAATTTGGTCAGGGCCTGGTCATGGTGTGGTGTGTACAAACCAACTGCAAAGCAATCTAGCCGCCCTACTACACAGCGCAGTGGCATTGATATATTAATGGTAGTAACAGTCGCTGGTTACACTGCAGGTACCTTGTTGGGCTCCATGCCCGCCACCAACCTGTTGAACACTCATGGCGCTCGGGAGATTCTCAGTCGCAAGTACCCAGCTATCGCTCGCCATACAGCATCCACTACTATCAACAGGCTTCCCACCTATCAGGAATGAAGGAGAAAGCTCCAAGGCCTCCGACCCCCAGGACTGCCCCGATTCAAATGCTCTCTAGTGGACAACATTCTCGCTGGAAAGTTCTAGGAGAGCTTCCCCCAGCGAAGGGGCTCAATCCGCAATGGCAAGCGGCTTCGAGGGTCAGATAGTCCTCCATGCAGCAGAACTGGCACAGGCCAAGAAGATCATACCAGACCTGGCCATCTGGTCACAATGTTTCGCAATTTATGCCTTCCATGCTGATGTACATGGCTACAATTGCAAAACTAAGCAAAAAATTCCATTGGCCAACATGCATCATTTATGATCACAACTTATTGGTGCTTCACGAACCAAGCCCTCCGCTCTGAGGGCTGGTGTCTCCACCTGCAAATCAATGGAGCACTCGAAAGATTCTTGCCTTCGCCCGACCAGCACACCGTCATACCCAACTAAGCGTCGCTCGACACCAACAGCTCCACGCGCAAAGCGGCAACGGCCCGCAGGGAGTGTTCTCATCCATGCAGGGACTGGAACAAACATAAACCCTACATGGACTGCAGCTACGGCATGTCATGCCGCTTCCTGCATATTTGTGGAAAATGTCGCCAA
>VSKX01032794.1_pt1 | contig 10567 bp, 5 predicted proteins | sample 4799481 | NCBI WGS metagenome assembly VSKX01 (sample SAMN12179537, study PRJNA552185) | sponge metagenome | biome: deep-sea hydrothermal plumes; feature: spots directly above weak diffusing fluid; material: sea water; isolation source: sponge from the Swan site of a hydrothermal vent ...
AGTTGGTGCTTTAGTGAGTGTCCACGAGCAAGATGGACCAGCTCTAGTGTGGGAGAGTGGGATAAATGTGCCTGTTGGACACAGTGCCTACTTAGCAGTCACTAACGAACAAATTGAAGACAGAACAAATCGTGCAAGATCAACCAAAGAGAGTCGTGCATGTATTCAACCGGAAGATGCTGAACCGTTTGAGCTCTTTACTAGCTACAATTATTCGTTTAGGGCTTGTCGAGGTGAATGCATCACTCAAGACTTGGCTAATACTTGTCATTGCTTATGGACAAACTCAAGCGACTCAGAATATCGAAATTGCATCATATCTGACATTTGTTGTATTTACGATGTTCTCAAATTCACAACAAACTGTCCCTGTCCAGTTCTCTGTAATCACACCTCCTATGAAGTCGTACCCAGTTATTCCACTTTTCCATCAGTTGCAGCTGTGAACAATATAGCCGATAAGTTTAATATAAGCCAGGAAACAGTGCATAATAACTACCTAAAGGTGCATGTCTTTTACAAATCTTTGTCCATCAGTCGAGAGATTACGGAAAGATCGTATTCTCTGACAGAATTAATATCCAATATTGGTGGCAACATGGGCCTGTTTTTGGGTGCCAGTATCATCTCTTTGACTGAATTCCTAGTTATGATTGTGGACCAGATTAAAGATAGGTTCTTCGGTATCAGAGAAAAAAAGATCAAACTTGCATTAGATAGAAAGCTGGTCAAAATGCTTGGAATAAGCCAGTCGTACGAACCTGAAAAAGCTGAAAAAGAAAATGCAACACAAAACAGCCCTGAAAATGCTCGTTACATAAATTTTGCGGTCCAGAACTCGGCATACACTAACTAAACAATAAAATAGCTATTGTAAGCTACTATGTGTTTCCCTGTGTACTGTTTTGGTACACATACTTGTACTGCATACATGAATTTTGTCACTTCGTCATTGTTATCATGTGATGTTGCTCCACTATATGAATACATTCAAAATAATTGTTCTCTTATGATAGCCTTACATGCACACAAAGCAAATAATAGTGACTAGGCCTTTCCGTAAAAAAGGTGTTAATATCACTACATGTAATTAGGGTAATATAAGAGGTTTGTGGTTTTTCAACCAAGAAGACAAGGCTAACTACGTACCGTATACCGGGTTTTGTCAGTGTGTACTTTTACTTATACACGTGTACTTACAAATTTTTATTTGATGCATTATAAGATTGGAGCATTACAGAAAGTGAAATAATTTTATTATAGTGCTGAGGTTTGCCTTTGAGAAAAAAAGTTTTCCAAAAGAGAAAATACTGTTTCGCAGCAGCTGACAAGGTTTGCACCAGCAACACCAATTTGCATGCCTCAGCCGCCCATGCTGGTAGCTCATTCTGATGATCGTTCCACCACTTATAATAGTGATGTCGATATCTTTAGAATCATTTTCTGCTGCAAATTATGCTTGGCTAGCATAATTTGTCAAGCCCTAATCATGGTAAAACGTGTCTCAGCTCACCGCAAATATAATATCATGATGCCATGTGGTGTAAAGCCACCTGCAGCCACATAATTTTAAACCCTCAAAATTTACTAACCATATAGTATTATTACATACCATATGGTATTATTATAACTGTCTGTACATGTTTTGCATAATTATAATATATGTTTTACTTTTTGGGTCACTACTAAAAGTTTAGCCCCCTATTCTTTTTATGGCAGGTACCTATTATTCTTTGGCTGCCACGTACCTAATCAAAAAGCGATGTTTAGCACCTCGATCTAATACAACCACAAATAGTGAAAGTGACTTCTTAAACTGGAATAATGGGTATACCAAACTGGAATAATTAATGGGTATAGGAATAAAATAGGCTGACTTTTTGAGTCAAAAAGAATAATAGTTCGAAGCCGCCTAACCATGATTTATATACACATTTTCAATATATTTCGTGCTGTTCAATGATCCATTCATGCCCTCTTAGCCTAACTGCTATGAACATAATAAACACTGAGTCAATGAAATGAAATTACCACATGTAGCAAAACACAAATTTAATGGTGAATCCTATTAAACCGTAAAATTTACTACAGTAGAGCTACAGCAAAATAAAATTATACATTTCTACTAAGACAAGGATCAACATTACACTGAGTAGTTACTCCTTGCATACTAACCCTACTTCCCACCAATAGACAAGGATGGGCACTGAGATAGTGGAGAATATAATTATATTATAACATGATCATTAACTTCACCTCGATCGAGTAGTACACAGTAACTTATGCAGCAAACTACGCAGGCTCATGCAGTAGCGGAAGCATTCAATATTCATAGATCAACCACTTGAATGCACCACCCATTCCTAGATCCTATGATTATCCACACCATTCTCAAGTACAAAACAGAATCCGTGCAAGTAATAATGGACGACACAGTTGTACTTCATTCCCCCAAAGAAATACATGAAGAAAGCAGCCTCAAAAGAAGATTTTTGTATGGAGATAAGAAAAAGTTCAAGAAGTATATTTGTTCAACCAGCACACATGGAGTGAAGCATGTATTCACTGGAAAATCCAAGATTCGTAGAGCGTTTTGGGCCATTCTGTTTTTGTTATCTCTTGCTGGTTGCTTGTATGGAATTATCAGTTCTGTTATACTGTACAGTCGCAAACCAACGGCCACAACTGTTAACACTGACCATGTTCAACAATTGACATTTCCAGCAGTGACTATTTGCAACTTGAACGGATACCGACTCTCAGTTCTCAATGAAAAGAACTTGACTGAGTATATTACTGCTTCTATGTTTCACAGAAGACAAGATAAGGATGATCCAGTTGACTGTAAAGCAACTAACTTTGATACTGTGGAAGTTTTATCAAGTGTGATCAAACAAGTCAGTCAGCCATTGAAGGATTTGATTGTTGACTGCTCGTTTCTTGGCGAGCCATGCGATTTAGACGCTATGTTTACAGCCTATGCTGTTCCAACAGGCACTTGCTACACATTTAATGAAAGAAACCCAACAAATAAGTATCTCACCGTAGCTGGTGGGGGATTTCGTCACTCATTGCAGCTCGTCTTAAACATACAAAGTAATTACTACGTTGGTTCACCTTACAATGAGGCTGGGGTTTTAGTGAGTATACACGAGCAAGGTGCCCCACCACTGATTTGGGAAAGTGGTGTGGCCATACCTGTTGGTCACAGTGCTTATTTGAGTGTCACACGAAATGAAATAGAAGATTTAACCTATCGACAGGAATCTGGCAATGATAAGGACTGTGTGAATAATCCCTCATCTTTTAGATTCGTACAAAGCTATGAGTATTCTTACCGAGCCTGTCGAATTGAGTGCATTTTATCGCAAATTGCTGACGAGTGCTACTGTACTCCCGATTTTGACTTTGTGTTTGGTGACACGAAAAATTGCACCATATCTGATTTATGCTGTATTCTTAGTATCATTGAATACTCTGCGGAATGCCCGTGCCCAGTTCTTTGTCATCACACCTCATTTGACGTCATTCCTAGCTACTCCACGTTTCTGGCCAAGGGCAAAACAATCAGCAAATACAATTTTTCTTCCGTGGATGATGCTATGAACAATTTACTACAAATTCGAGTGTTTTTTGGTGGTCTTTCAATTCACCGAGAGATTACAGTGCAATCGTATTCTTTGGCTGCCCTGATAGCTAATATCGGGGGAAATATGGGGCTTTTTCTTGGTGCAAGCATCATCTCACTAACTGAATTTCTTGCGCTAATATTTGACGGGGTAAAAGACCGATTATGTGGAATTCGTGAGAGAAAGATTAAAGAGTTATGGAGCTCGTACAAGCTCAAGAATGTTCACTCCCACGAGAGCAGTACAGACGTTGATGTGGGTGGATACAGTGTGTACACAGACTGTATTGGTATGGACATCAGCCCTGCTAAAACTGATACAGAACCATTATCATAGTAATACCCTAATTTGTAACCATGCAAATAGTTATATGTACATGTACATAGATATCGTACACAGAATACTCATTATGGCATAATAATTATTACACATTTTGATGCGTACGGCATCTCACCAGGGAGTTAGACAATATTATTGTAGCTTGTGGAGTAACTATTATGCAGTTAATACACACAATGGAAGTGAATATGTACATTCACACAATTATGTGGTATCCTAAGAGAGGAACTGAACATTATTATAAGTATGTTGTTCTAATGGAGAATGACTAACAAATGAAAAAACAACAACAAGAACACATCACAATTGTTTAGACTCCTGTTTAACATTTTTTGTCATCGTAGTGTTTTCTTCTTCTATATACGTATCTTCTTGTTCAGTTTCATTTCCTTCGATAGTTTGTTTTTGTTTGCAGCAGCAGCACAGTTTTGTCTCGTCCCCAAACAGTCGATTCTTGACCTCATCAATAATCCAAGTGCCAAACTCCATGATAGAAATAACACTCACCCCTAGAAACAGTCCCAGCTGACCTCCAATGTCAGACAGTAGTGCTACAAAACCATAGGCATAATTTGTAGCTTGCGTCTCGATATTTAGCGTCTCAAAAAACACGTTTACGGAAAGTACATTGTCCTGCAACGATGTATTGACAATAGCAAGGTCTTCTTCAAAGCCTGGAGTAGCATATTGTGCTGGAAAGGCGGAGTAGCTATTAAACAGTTGGTAATCTGTTGTGTTACAAGCGGCAAGGCATCTGCAATCAATTGTCAATCGTTGCTGTTCAACCACACAGCAAATATCAACAAGTGTACACAAAGGTAGATGTTGGTAAACTGTACTGTTAGTTGGCTCGTAAAGACAATAGCATTGCTCAGCAATATTTCTGAGGAGGCAGTCGAAGTGACAAGAAGCAAAAGTATAGTCAAACTCATCACTGAGAAAGTAAAATCCTGAAGTGTCTGAACGAGGTACGCAATCTCTCTGAGTGTTATCGATAACGTTTCTCTGTCGCACTCCAATGAAGGCGTTTGTTCCTGGGGGCACTCCAACACCGGTATCTTCAGGCCTCGGAGGTTCACTCTGTGTATGGACCACCACCTTTACTCCGGCATCAAAACTGCTCGAGCCAATGTACTGAGATTGATTGACATTGATCGCTACGTACAGTCCAGCTCTTGTTCCAGTGCTCACAGCTTCAAATAGTGGCTCCTGATAATGACTATTAAACTGAAAACAATATCCAACGTCTGTGCCAAATCTAATAAAATGACTTTCATTGCATTTCTTTCCAGCAAACAAACAAATTTTGATAAAATCATCGTACGTCTCGCGCCCAATAAATGAGATACTGTCAAGAGAAAGGTTTGCTAGATCAGCATTGTTATTGACACAGTATCGAATAGCTAGATCACATACAAATGTCTCAGATGCATTCAATGAATCGACATACAGTACAGATCTCAAAACATTGCCAAGTTCAGGGTGAATAGAATTCACTGCATCTCTTCGAAATTGGTTGAGGTTGCAAATTGTAACAGCGGGAAAAGTGAGGTTGTCTTGTCTCTCCAGTGACAGTGTGGTGGCAGTAGGACCTCCTGCAAGGTAGATTATTCTGTTTGAGATGTTGTACAGACATCCTGTGGTAGCTCCCAGCACTATGACAAGCCAGAAGAGCCTCCTGATGACAGACTTGCCAGAGAACATTCTAACCACTCCATGAGCTGTCGTGTTCTCAATGTACTTTCTGAAATACTTGTCATCTTTGTTTAGCTGTCGTTTAGTAGTATACCCGGCCTGACGACATTGTGCTGTTGTGTTATTATAGCCACTTTTCAGCCCCTCCTTCTTTTATCCATTTCCTTGCGGCCACTTCAACCTTTTAAGTCGCCCTCGATACTCAACCCTTAGCTTTTCCTAATAATGTGGTAGAATGCAATCAGTTATGAATATCCTTATCTTTATAGGCGGTTTAAATCATGTTCTGGCAAGATCTCAGAGCTATAAATAATTTGCAGCTTTTACACTATAAAGAGTATTGCCGCCTCAAGGTATCATATCACCACGGAAACCAACTGAGCCTAAAACTTTGAAAGTTTGATCTGCTACCGCGTACCGCGTACCGTCTGTCTCTCGTGTGTCACCATGCTCAATGCAGAAATGTCTACTAGTACTCAAGAAACAAGCCCAGGCCTAACCATCACCGTCACAGCTGAAACGAACGCTGGAGGGCGTCGGCATATGGAAGATTATATCGCTGTGAACCTGGCTCCAAGTGAGGCCAGCTTCAACGATATCACCTATCTTCGTGAACAAGCCTACATCGGAGTCTTTGATGGCCATGGTGGCAAAGAAGCGGCCAAGTGTGCCCGTGAAAAGCTCTGGGATGTCATTCAGAAGCAGCCTGCTTTCAAATCTCGAGATTTGAATTGTGTCAAGGAGTCTGTTGCTGAAGCGTATGTGGCCTTACATAAGGAGATGGAACCAGATCGAGGTTGGTTGTTGTATTACTCATTACGTTTTATTAGCCTAGTGCTATTTGTTGTAAACCCTGTATGCTTATTTGCATAAAAAATTTTAAAGAAAAAAAAAAAATTTTTTTTTTACTAGACTGTGTACAGTACCAACTACTTAGTAAGTGTCACTTAGCTAGTGTAAGATAACCACAATAGCTTCTGAATGTGATCTAGCTACTCCCTTTACCGTTGAATATAGCCAGTATGATATTCGCCAACCCTAGCCCTACGAGTAGAGGCGAATAGCATACTTGATCTAAAGTCAAATTGGTTGGAGTTGAGCCCTCATTTTCTTGTTATAAACTTGGTCATACCTACTTTTTTTAACAAACAGTCTTGTAATTAAAGAGCTCTTCTAACTATTACCTCAAAAAAGAGGTGATTACCTACCAGTCAAAAATAGCTGTATTTTGGACTACTTACTGCACGTATTGAGTAGGCCAGCCTGTAGACCACCGTACATGTTTGTATAATGGCCAGCGTGTAGACCATTCCGTACATGTTTGTATAATGGCCAGCGTGTAGACCATTCCGTACATGTTTGTATATGGCCAGCGTGTAGACCATTCCGTACATGTTTGTATAATGGCCAGCGTGTAGACCATTCCGTACATGTTTGTATATGACCAGCGTGTAGACCATTCCGTACATGTTTGTATATGTAGTGAGTGAGTTGTGCAATGTTTATGTTCAATTGATGGTCAGTAAAAACTCCCATGAAAAAACTGTAGTCGTAGCGCATGCAGATAGTGGGCGGTTGCAGTGTTACCACTCTGTATGGGATAATGTGGTTATCACACTGTAGATCGTGTTAAAACTCGAAGCAAGCCAAGCCATTAAAATGGCGTTTAGCCAATTGCCAAGATTATAAACGTCAAATTAAGATTAACACTTTGATTTATGTACAGTGACTTGGAAGAGAAACAAAATGGGTGACTTGAGCACTGCTGGTACCACAGCTTGCACTGTCATCTTCAGACAAGACCATATCATAGTGGCCAATGTTGGAGACTCCACTGCAGTGCTTGGTAAGACTATACTATACGCTGTAGGCCTACCATGTAACTAGTGATACTAATCCACACGGGGCTACTATGTAAATCTGAATGCCTAGTTCTGCCTTGGTGAATATGGAAGCTAGAGCAATAGAAGTCGAACCTTACCTATAACTTGGCCCTAAACTAGGCTACCATATAATGATATGGGCTACAAATCACAAGTGTGTGTACACGCGGTGGTGGTTGGCAATAGCCACCTCTCAGGGAAGCCAGGATCATTTAGATTGATTACTGCCATTGTCAGTAAAAGGAAGCTGTTTATAATAATTTATGATGCACTGGAATAGAACTATGTGTGTATCTATGCACTGTAACCTCCAGCAAACGAGTTGGTATTATCCTGGGTCGTAAATGTAGCAAGCATTTAGCGAGTCTTGTCATGTTGAATCTTGCATCAGGTGTTGCTTTGTCATTGATACCTGTTACACTACCTCACCGTGTGTGCATACATCATTCCTCTGTATGTTGGTTGTGAAAACATACTGTGAGAGCATGTGATATATGGCTGTTCCAAACATGGCTAGCTAATCAATGCCTCCCACTTTATCCACTGACTGTCTCTATGAATATTGATTTTAGTTTAGACAGTTATGAAATTCCTATACATTGTAAGAATGTTGTCAAGGTGAATCCTGGTTTATAATATAACACTAGAAGCTTTCTAGTGTTAGGAAACGCTCATGTGACGCTGGACCCGACGTAGCCTCCTAGCGTCAGGAAACGCTCGATTAGAACAATGTTCTATTCCAGCGTGTAGCATCAGCATTTTGAAGCTAGCGCCATAAACCCGCTTTTAAAGCCCAGGTTCTATTACAACGTAGCGTACCCGCCCTTTGTATTAATTAATTCATAACACTGCTTCGTAACATAACACTGCTTCGTATCGTCCACACACTGATCAATTTGACCTCCTAAGTGCCTACTTTTGATGATTGTATTGTTCTGTATAGCTGAAGTAAACCCACTGGCTGGCCAGGAGGGTGAACACTCTATCAAGGCAAAGCCTCTCACCATAGACCACAAACCAGAAGACCCGAATGAGATTGCCCGAATAGAGAAACAAGGTAATTTTGTTACACAATAGTGGTCTATAGGGGATTGATTGTGTGTTCTATATCAGTCACTATACTTAGAGCCTGCTGGCGTGTTCTATGGCATGTCACCAGATTCAACTTATACAGATTGTACAGTACAAAGCATTCAAGCCCACAAGAGTCTACGTACTGATAGTGGCGCATGCTGTATCCTGCCTGACCATAATCTACCTCATACCAGAAAGTTTAGTCTGGCTAGCCACAACCTAGTCACATGCCTGGCTTAGTTCACAATAATATAATTATGACGGTGTATGTTCTAATTGTGTGTTACTACCCTACGCAACTGAAGCAACACAAGCTTCAGCGAACTCTGTCATAATAATTATTGTGATAACATTATTTATGTCTTTGTACTGTACCTACTTCACTCCCACCCTCTCCCATAATACGGCAACTACTGTGTTCTATTAGCTATAGCTTTAACATTTTCAAAACGGCCCAATTTTGATCATTTCACCCACTTAGCTATATAAACGGGTACATTATATGACTAAGAAACAACTCCCACTATAGGTGGCAAAGTGATGCTAAGTCGGAAAGGAGTACCACGCGTAGTTTGGCAGCGAGAGAGGAAAGTGAAGATTCTTAAACTGCAAGAGACTACCGATGGCCCGGCATCGACATCGTTAACCGTGTTTGACACAATCCCGTTTCTGAGTGTTGCTCGATCCCTCGGTGATTTCTGGTCTTTTAGCCCGGCGACGAACGAATTTGTTGTCTCTCCGTGTCCTGATGTGCATGTTCTCCCCCTTGAGCCAAAAAACCACAAGTTTCTAGTATTGGCTTCTGATGGCCTGTGGAACGTGATGACACCCACCGACGTGGTCCAGTTTATCTGGGACTATGAGCACGATGAAGAGACGTGTCATCAACCCCGAGACGTGGTCAAGGCCGTCATCAACGAGGCCCTCAAACGCTGGAAACGGAAAAACCTGCTCGCCGACAATATATCTGTGCTCATTGCTTTCCTGTCCGAGGAAGAGGCTACACCGAGCACTCCTGTTGTTGTCGCACCCCTCACCCCCACTAAAGTAGCAGAGAAAGTGCCTGTCCCGTCTTCAAGCTCAAATACCTCTGTAGAGAGAGAAGAAGTCATCGCTGCCCAACCATCCACAAGCTCTGCTCCGATCGAAATTCACGTAAAATCCAAACAGAAACGTCACAAAAGAGTAGCACCGTCGCGATACAGAACAACTCTGAACTCCTGCAACAAAGAAGAAATCAATCTCAGGAAACGAAAGCGAGCAAAGTGCGAAGAGTTGGAAATTTCAACGACTACGAAACGGAGTAAACTGGACACCGATTCTGGCCTTGAGCTGGACAGCCCCACAGAGCCTCCTCCTGAAGGACTTTGTGAGACCGAGAGTGGTAGCAAGTGTATGGAGGAAGAGAGTGGAGTGAGCCTTGCTAACAGCGAACCAAAAGGCATGCCTGAGCATGATTCTTTGGGGTGAGTAAAACACCGACTCTGTGGCCATCATAATTATTCTGTAGCACTTGTATGTGGGAATTGGTTGTGTAATCTGTTAACATACGCTCTGTCAGCAAAGGCAGGTTTTATCCTGCTCTGCAATACTCCTGTGCTGTTGCATTCCTTGTATACAGTATGGGTGCTACTTCCTGCACTCAACACTTACATGTACATGTACACAGTAAGAGTTCTGAACTCCTGGTCAGTTGTGTTATTCACAGTGCTTGCATCATGCCTAATCATGATTCATATTGCACACACACACACACACACACACACAGCTCACTGCCTGCTGTTCTGGATTGTGCTACCTGACTGCATGCTGTGTAACTGTTTACCCCCAACCACCGCAAACAAATGTAAGTGTGTTTGGCTGCATGACTTTCATTGACATAATTGTAATTATACGGGTGGGGTTTTTATGGCAAGCCAAACCTAACAAAAATACGTGATTCAAAAT
>VSKX01056713.1_pt1 | contig 10564 bp, 8 predicted proteins | sample 4799481 | NCBI WGS metagenome assembly VSKX01 (sample SAMN12179537, study PRJNA552185) | sponge metagenome | biome: deep-sea hydrothermal plumes; feature: spots directly above weak diffusing fluid; material: sea water; isolation source: sponge from the Swan site of a hydrothermal vent ...
CCTTTGACGCTAAAAGTGGGTGGATATTCGAATGTTGACGCTGACCACGTCAGACAACATACGGCTTGTTGTTATTGTTCAAGAGTCAGCTGCAAAAGTGGGTGGATGTTCGAATTTACCACAGCCCTTCTATCTCTAGATGCGTAACTACGGCAATGCACAGCAGCTATAGAGGTATAAAGACGAGTTGTGGTCATGCAAAGCTGATATAGACCAACAAAAAGCTGCATGCATAATAGCTACCAATATAACTCTTAGCTACATTATTATCATAATTTTTACGAGAATAAAAAATCGAAATGTAGAATTTTTTAAGCCTAGCTCAAAATATGACGCTGGAGCTTGCATTGCGTCAGTAGCGTCAGTTGCGCAATAGTAGGTTCTATTCCAGCGTTGTGTATGATTATTACATCACATTATTGTGGAACTAATAGGACAATTTTTTTAGGTGCTCTTGGGATTTTCTTTAGACTATGCATGAGCAACTAAGCGTAACAGGAATCTGGCAGTGGTTTCCATGGTACCACAACACAGCTTTGAAGTAGCTACAGAGAGAATCCCAAAATGTACCAATTAATGCATGGTCAGTGTTTCTATACACAGTGGGTAACCTTTGGCACCTTGAGAGCAGATCATTTGAATAAGAGCAAAACCTAGAGGACTACTATAAACATTGGCAAAGAGACCTAGCTACTTCTTTTGGACTGCATGCAGGTCACAGGCAGACACACTATAGACAGTAGCCACTCTAGACTGATTATCACCATTATCAACAAAACACACTGTGGTCAATTGTGCCTAGCATATCATAAATCTACAAAGAAAACAGGCAGTGACCTTGGGAAAATAATGCCACAGCTAAGGTCAAGCTAAATTCCTCTCTGGCTGCATTCAAAAAGAATATCCTTGTAACTCAGCCCAGGGCTACCCACAACATCCAGTGACTTGAGACTACCAGCTCCAGTACTCCTAACCTCAGGTCCAGGGACACTGGCAGCTGCTCCAGTGGAGGGGGTCTGGTGGGCAGCTAGTAAACCAAGAAGCACTAGTACTGAGCTATACACACCACCCTGGCACAGTGGTGGGAGCTGTTAATGGCATTGGTTAGTATTAGTAGACCAGTAAATGCACTAATTGAAAATTGAAGAAGACGAACAGAAGAGGCAAACACTTAATCCTTTAGTATTTGTGCAGACCTTGGTTTTTCACACACTACCAAACCTGTGCTGTGCTGGCTCCTGTTAACTAGCTTTAGGTTAAGCACAGATAAAAGTGAGGAAGACAGAATAGAGGCAAAAGCATGTAAAATTCTACTTATCTTAATTTGTTAGAGTGCAGCCTCAGTTTACATTGAGAGCAGACTTGACTGCCTGTAGTTTGTGGTCTACTAAGGCACTTGCACTAACAAACCACAGAGAGAAATTAGTAGGAAACCACACAAGCCAGTGAACAAGCACACAGACCTCTAAAAAGGCTAACTACACACACTGAGGTGAGCTGGTTCTACACACTTTACTAGCAAGGTCTGGGTAAGCTTGTCACTGTCCTAACAAGGTAGATTGATAGTCAACCTTTCAGTGACCTTACTGCCTTTTTATTTCAGCTCTGTCTGTCTGTCTGAAATTGCATGGGTTGTTAGATTTGTGTGTGTACTCTGTTGATCTACCACATGTGTTAAATCTATGCAGTGTGCACATGCTCAAGCTAACAGACAAAGTTGAAATCAGCAGAAGACACCCACGCACACACACACACACACACACACACACCTAAATCCCCTAAATGAATAAAACACTGATAGTAGACATTTTTCAGCCATTCGAGACCGGTGCTTTTAAAGTCAGTCGCTGAAAAAAGAATAACAATAAATTATAATTAACAACTCCATCCTGTTACCACGGCGCTCACCAGCTGTCGTTGGGTCAGATTCTACTCCGGTCCTTTCTCGGAGACTTTCCAAAACTCGGCAATAGTAATCGAGGCACATGTCCAAGTGATTCCTGTACGACATGCACAGGGAACTGGCTCCATCAGTTGCCTGTGTTAGGATGAACACACTCACACACAAACACGTGCACTTAATAGAGGCATATACAATCATAAGAAGAAAAAAACCTTGGCCACTATTGGATAGGTAAAGGTTAGACCATACACATTGACAAGCACATAAAGGAACAGAATAGTACACTCATAAAACCACTTTTAACCACTATTGGGGTGAGTAAGTTCATACAATGGCTACTCTTCAACACTACTGGCTAGCATATCAAAAGAAGAAGCATAGTAGAAGAATAGTATACACTGTGCTTCATAGTCAACACACAGTAATCTTCAAAGGGGTTTGGTATAGCCTGTAGCACCAATACAAGGAACTATATCAGTCCTTTGCATCAAAATATCGTGTAGTAGAGGTCACTGAAGCATAGGATTGTGGGCAGAAGACTACCCAGGAATAACTGTGGCGGGCTGAGGCTAGCAGGACATACACCACACAGGGTTGATGCTATCTACTTGCCACTTGCTGAGCAGGGCAATGAAACCAATGGAGATGCCCAACACCAGTCAGAGAAGCTGCATCTGGCTATCTGCGGTTTCCCTTCTCAAATCTGATTTCAGCGGAGTCACTCTACTGTGACCAAAACATCGATATCTGCGCCAGTTCAGGGCTGCCTGGGGCCAAAGTATGGTCTTATCCGCCAGCTCATCGACACCTATGTCAACTCGGTAGACACTTTCCTGCGCCAGCTAGCTTAGCAAGATGGATAGGTAACACCTGAATGTCTACTGCAGGTGCACACACGATGTGATAAAGTAACAACAAATTACAATAATTATTGCCTTTACAATCACAAGAAAGTGAGATCATGTCATGCTAAATAATGCACATAAAAGTGATTTGTATGTGTGTGTGTGTGTGTGTGTGTGTGTGTGTGTGTGTGTGTGTGTGTGTGTGTGTGTGTGTGTGTGTGCACTCTAATAATTCAAGGATTTTTCATGCCTTTTGATTACAGAGGCTACGATAATATGGTTATTTAATTATACTCACAGTACTGTATGTGGTGCTCTATTACACACACACACACACTCACAAACAAAAATAGGGAAAAGTAATTTCTACTCTAAGCATTTTTACTCTAAAGCATTTCACTCTAAGCATTTCTACTCTAAAGCATTTTTACATAATAATTATGAGTGATGGACACTGGCTTTATTGTGTGAATCTAGTGGGACTGTAAAAACAACTTGGTGTAAAAAAGGAGGGACCTTTCAAGTGTCTCAAGAGGCTCTGGTTTGGACAGCTATGTTGTACAGCTTCACGCTATACCACATGCACAAAAACCTACAGAAAAAAACCAAGGGCAAAAATGCATTAGGCATTGAAGCTAATGCAAAAACTAAGAACTATACTTAGCCTCTCAAACATTAAATAGCATGCTTACGCACAAGCAATTAACTCAATTGTGGTGTACGACGAAATATCTTACAGCTTGCATAGTCATCCGAATCAGATGGATTTCTAACCCACAAGCTTGTCTGGCCGGCAGCATGCATTAGCATACAGCTGTCTGTAGATACCGTGGAGTTAACGAGCCGTACAATAGTTGGTATAGGCAAGTGCAAGCCTCCTTCTCAAATTACATGAGTAGCAGAGAGACTGTGTGTTGTTGACACAATTTTTCACCAGCCCCGGCAACCTTGAGTGCATTTTGAGTGCTGGTTATCAACAGATTCTGTTCTGCTTGGGTGGGCAGCTGTGCAGCAGCCCTTGACCATACTGCTTGTTCTATCCACACAATGCTGAGGTATAGATAGAGTGTCTATATGCCTAATATAGCAGTGCATCGCATCTGATAGTTCTGCTTCAAATGCTCTCCTGCTAAATGATAACAAGCTGAGAGATCAGTGATAGAGTAGACTTGGAGACCATGTGACAAAGAGCGCTCTTATCTGACCCCCACAAGCTACCCAAGTGGATGCATTATCCAGTGCATTTGTTATCTCCACTTTGATGTGGTCAGGGCCATGTACACGAAGCCTTTGATGTGGGTTTACATTGAGCGGGGAATCAAGCCTAGCAATACATTGGCTCTCAGAAAATGTGAAAGCAAGCAATCACATTCCCACAGACAACATTTCAAGACGCCACGTTGCCCGAGGCCACTCACTTCCCAACAACACAGCTACGCAAACACGACCGGAGGCTCCACGCATTTGAATGGCATGTAGCTACAAGGGTTGGCAGGCAACCGGCAGCAAAGCCGAACACGCACACTGAAAGGAAATCCTAAGCACAAACAAAGCCCCCTCCAGATAGAGTTAGCATACCTGAGCTACACAGTTGGTACTGAGCTACTAAAAAACTAAAAAGGAATGGCCAGTGTTGGAATCCATGCAGGTAGTTAAATACGGTATTTGTAAATGTATGGTTCTGCCTGCACTGCATGGTCAGTGGTGGTGGTGGTAGCCACTTCTCAGGGAATTAATTACCTAGACTAAGGATGGGGTACAAAAAACAATCTTCGTTCAACACTGGAATGTTCGGCCATCCAATGTCTGATTGATGACTTTCAGAAACGGTGGCTGTTGAAAAAACAGGCAAGTGCTGTAAATGGAGTGCAAGTAAACCTTGCGAGTGCACATAACAATCCATATTCAAAGCTCCCACACACACAGAGAGAGAGTCATAAACACATACTGAGGTTCTTGCAATAACAAGGCTGGCACTTGGCTCGAGACAGACCAAAATATTAGCTATAACGGGACCACATAACACAGTGGCTTTCCACGGGAAGTCCAAATTGGTTTACCTCCGTGCCAGAAAACTAGTCGACGAAGACACAAACACGAGGCCAAGTATTCAACACCCAAACTATCAGAAAACCACAGCAATTTTCCCACTATGAAGGTAAAGAGAGACTATACAATTATACATGTGTGCATGCATGTGCTACAAGCTGTGGTGCTCCAATGCTTGCTGGCCAGGACACAATAATTCACAGTTTGCACTTTGTTATTTTACACACTTCAGCCATTCTTAAAATGCGTACGTATGACACTAATGGTCCTATTGAAAGACAATGTCTCAACTGTGTACTGAGGGTCTGACAGCTAGAGAGAGGTCATTCGAGATATGCTATACGTACCACAATAGCAAACATTTTATAGGCTATGGAGATCAGGTTAGTTCAATACTCAACACTCCATATGAGTATGCCTTCATTGTGCTATCCATAATAGTAAGAATAACAGTAGATATAGCCGTAGCTATCACTAGTTCGTAAGATCTCTGACTATACACAGTATACGAACACACACATTATACTGGAAATGAAATGCTAGATAAAGGGAACCACAAAATGAAAGCTAGCCCGCACATAATCAGACAAGATGATTTATTGACCATACGTACGTAACCGTGGCATTAGAAGTGCGGAAGGCACCATGATGTCCGAGGTGCTGTTACAACAAAACCACTAATAAAGGAACCTATTCTCATGAGCGCGATAAGAGGACGGGGAGGGATGGGGGTACACTCATGAGCACGATAAGAGGACGGGGAGGGATGGGGGTACACTTATAGCTAACCATACGGTTAATTCACACATGCAGTTGGTGTTATGTAGCCTTATAGTCGGAGTTATGGCTCGTTTATAATATGACGCTAGCGTCAAAACGCTGACGTTACGCTGGAATAGAACATTATTCTAATCGAGCGTCTCCTGATGTTAAACGCTACGCCAGGTCTAGCGTCATACAATAAACCAGCCTTTAGGGTTGCTATAGTTCTGACTAGATTGTCAGTAATTGCTTAGGTCCGCGGAAAGTAGCCATATAGTCAAGGGTTTTGTAGCAATTCACCCCAGTGTTGACTTGACCAGCTGGCTATGAAATTACGGAGAGAGATTATGCGTGCGTGGGCTCACTTCAGATATTGCTTTACATTTCTGCACGACTTCATAAGCAGATTTCTTCCAGAGCAGCTCCTCGGCTTTGCTACAGTACGAGGAGCCGGAGAGAATCACTTGTAGACATTTATCTCTGAGTCTGCATCCACGGAGAAGAGGCAAATTAGTTAAAATTTGAGGGCCTATAACTCCAGTTATATTCTGGAATTTTACCAAGCGTGCTACGCTGATATCATTCAATGAAAGAGAGGTTATAATTATTAGCTCATGAATATTCATAAAAAAAGGCTAGAAAAAAGATTGGTGGTCAATTTTGACTCACTTCTTCCTCAGCGATTGCAGCTCGGTGCCAAACAAGTCTAGAGCATGTTTGCACTGTCGTGACTGCCTCTCTATTCTCTGACCATACTCCCATGCATGTCTACGAGGAGAAAAAATTGAACAAAACAATACTACCTACCGTAGAGCGAGATATTTCCGTGGCCCAAAAAATTTCGCGGATCATCTCAGTTTTGTCTTTCGCGGATAGAATTGACTAGTGACGACGGTTACCGAGACGACTGTAGCTAGCGTGGAGAAATTTTGGTGGATAAAAATTTCACAGTTAGTGAAATTTTTGGGCCACGAAAACATACCTCGCTATACAGTAGTCAACAGTTATCAACAAGGGTGAGTTGATCGCGAACATCAATTTTGTGTGAAAGACCAAAAGAGGATCTCTCTACTTCGCCACAATGTTCCTCAAATAACTGCAAACCCACCTCCATAATCTTTTACTTGCTTCTTCTTTAGAAGGAGAAGAAGCCATGGCTGGCAGCTCAGCTGCAGTATCAGAAGAAGTAAATTATTATCCAAGACAACAACTAATTTGTGAAATACAACCACATCCCATACTTCCTGCTTATTGAAGCCACCCAACATGCACTGTGTACACAAGACCCAGTATAAATTTGGCAAGAAAAGCGGTACTGACATTCCTTGCTGGATTCCGGTGACTGAGCAACAACTGAACTACTCCCATGGTTTCAAGCACCGAGGATAGAAATGCTCTCTAAAAGAACGCTAACTGTGGCTATAAAACAACACAGAAAGAGGGACAAGTCAGCAAGAAACGTGAAGAGAGAGAGAAAGAGAATTCATTGAAAGCAATTCACGAACCGTTCTGCCTCGTTAACCAAGCTTGTAAACGGTACAAGCGGTGGTCGTTGCTTGTGTAATGGACCGTACAGGAATCTACAAGCTAAGCTAGCTCTTATGGCCTGTGGCAAGTGTTGTACATAGTGCAGTAATTATGTCTTTATTTGCTATTAATGATGATTGTCTTACAGAAATTGGAGTCCCAAACAAAATCAGAAGCCTGTAATTTCATCCACTTGGCTGGCATGCAAGATTCAGGAGAGCTGACACACCCGTTAATAGAAATACTCCAGACTTTACTGGTGACCACCAGTGCAGTACTTCATATTCCATTCTACGAAAGAAATATCGCACCCATTACTGGTTCAAAGTGATCGGGTTGCCGTCTGAGTTAGAGGTCAATACTTGAGCCATATACCATGGCCAATATGAGACCACAATTCTCACGCGGGAGCTCGCTCACTTCGAAACATACTGGGAGTGTTTGTCAGCCCAGCCCTTTCAACGAAGAAGCAAACTGATACCCTTGAAAAAAGTAAGTTTTCTTTGGCCAAAAGACAGCGTACATAATCTGTATTTGTTTTCAGTCATTTGTGTGTTCATTGACACATCTCTGCACAGTTTCTGTTTGAGCGCTGTGCTGTAATTTGCACACTCTACTGCAAGTTTAGCACATTCATTCTTTCTTTGTCAATTGAATGAAACATCTAATTATGGAAACTTTGCATGCCAATTGTATTCTTCAAACACTCTCGCCAGAATTGTGCAATGCACTGTTTTTGCGCCTGTTTCTTTTCTTGTGCCAAGTCAGCATACAAAGTATCACAAGTTCTGAATGCTGTTACTGCATGAAGTATTGCAATGCTCAAATCAGTCATTCTTGGAAAACTGATATTTTTTGTCGATTTACAAAGCATGTACAAATAAGGACAAGCTGTTTTGTTACATTATATTTTTCTCTGTAAAAGCTTTTTTTAGCCACTGAGTGTGCATTGAGATGAGGAAAAGGAATAATAGTAGAACTTGATACCTCAGCTCATCCACTGGGCAGCTTAATTATGGTTAATATGTGGTTGACTGTTTCCAGCATGTGGTCAACCTTGTGTTGCTTCTGGGTAGAAGACTTGCTGCAGAAGACTAACCACCATGACACTGGATGGTTATCAGTGCCAGGCTTCTCAGTTACCAACCTAACATTTCCAGGCCTCCACAGCTATTAGTTAGTAGCTCATCCTCCACAGACAGTTTTATAGCTTTAGTCTAACACACACCAACCCTTAGCCCGAGTTTTCTCTATTCAACGAAAACTGTTTTGGAACGAGGCTAATAAACAGGAATCCATTCACACAGGTCTACCTCCCGCTCCAAACAAACCTACCCCCCCCCCAAATTCCTGTGTTCCAGAGGGAATCCAGTGTGTGTGTGTGTGTGTGTGCTCATAATAAGGATGACTATAGTGAATGAGTATACATTTCGTCAAAATTAATCTCACTGCATGTACATACCGTATAACACAATATTTTTGGAGGCTAGAAATTTTCGCGAATTTCGCAGAGTTTGGGAGGGTTCGCAAAATTAACTCTTCCGTGACGGAATGAAATTTTATGATCACATGCGCACGTACGTCTTTGGTAAGTACATACTTATTTGTGAAATTAACATTCGCGAATACATTTCTGGAGTAATTTCCCAGCCTTGAAATGGTACATAGTGAAACACTAACCATGCAAGCAGTAAAAAAAACAGGTCAACTTTAATTAAGGTGTAAATGCCAGCTTTCGGACTGCTATCTTTGAGAGCCCATAACTTAAGTTCAGAGTGAACGTTTTAAAAAACTAAAACATGAATTCTGTATATGAGATGGTGTGCTTAGATCACAGACTTTTGACGGAGCCAAATCTGCCAATTTTTGTCTTTGCACCATGGGCTATAATATAATAGCTATTCCGATAGACAGCTGTTTTTGAGGGCCCATATAAACTTGAGTTTAGAGCCACCATTTTCAAAACCAAAACATGCATTGAAGGGAGCTCTGGTATGTTTATGTTTATAAAAAAATGTTACGGGGGCAAATCTGCACTTTTTGTACCATGTACGTTGCATTGTTACTTCCCAATTTGCGTATATATATATAATTCTTTTTGCCATATTTAAAAAGCCCATCAAAAAGGTTGTGGTTTGATTGTGCTCACTTTGAGGTACCAGAAAAAATTGTGGAGTGTTCAATCTAATGTTATGGTGATTCTAAGTAACAGGTGTCCAGGTTGTCGGCCTGTCAAGAGTGGTTGTTGTTCTAAAGCATGTATTCTGTACATGTAGCTCTTAGGGGGAGCTGGTAAGATTAGATTGACGGAGCGTACCTTTCTTTGCACCATGGGGCCATTCCAATTTAGACGGCTGACTTTGAGGGCCCGTAACTTGTATTTGGAATGGCTATTTCCAATTTAGACGGCTGACTTTGAGGGCCCGTAACTTGATGGCTATTTTCAACTTGTGTTTGGAATGGCTATTTTCAATGCCTATTATATCTAGCTCTTAGAGAGTTCTATTACGTGAGCACTTTATACAGGGAGAAAACACCAAGTGGTTATTTTGGAATAATCAATCATCATCAGAATTGGAGGTTCAATCATACAGAAATGGATCTGACACACAACCACCTTCTTGAATGATGATAGCAGATACCTATTGCCAACTTACTATGCAATGACCTATGTAAAAAATCAGTATCTTATATTCACCTTGATGAGGGAGGACTGGAATGTGCTCTTGCAGAAGAGATCGAGAGGAGAGCCTTGTTCACCACACCAGCTAGAGAGTTATTAAAAATAGAGCACATCTTCACGAGCCCCGCCTTCCTATTTCCCTAATTGTTTGAGGGCGTGACCAGGGCGGAGCAACACGTGGCCTAAGTCCTGTTCAACTCTCACAAAGCTTGTTTGCTAGGCCGGCTCTAGGCTGTGGACAGTGATACAGAAAAACAGCCTCTAGTTTTTCCTGGTCATAAGAATATGTCAAGATCTAATGGATGCTGTAGATTACTCTCAATATGTTGGAGTGACTCGTTTCGTCACATGACGACACGGACTAGATCTAGTGTGTCAGTTGCAGCAGGCTTACTGCGACTGGACCGATACAACCATTCGTGGATCCTAACCAAACACAAGGAGTTATTATCTCGGGAACATGTCCCAAGCCTGCCTACTTTGCTGCTGAAAAGAGGTGCAAAAAGTGAGTTTTTAGTGTTGGTTTGTAGAAACGACCCTTTACCACATTACACGTACCGCTCCCTCTAAAAGATCACCTACTGCTCTACAGTGAACTGATGGCTCGTTCTTTATTATGCCTCGGTGCGCATGCGCAAGCGAGGTATACGGTAGTGTGTTTGTGTGTGTGTGTGTGTGTCTGTCTGTCTGTGTAGACTGTTACAGCTGCTCCGTGATCAACGAAGTGCAAGTAAGAGTTTCTATAGGCTTCTAGTCACGTTTTCTTGGGTTTCAATTCGTGAATTTGCAAACTAA
>VSKX01099313.1_pt1 | contig 10559 bp, 8 predicted proteins | sample 4799481 | NCBI WGS metagenome assembly VSKX01 (sample SAMN12179537, study PRJNA552185) | sponge metagenome | biome: deep-sea hydrothermal plumes; feature: spots directly above weak diffusing fluid; material: sea water; isolation source: sponge from the Swan site of a hydrothermal vent ...
AGACACACAGACACACACACACACTACCGTATACCTCGCTTGCGCATGCGCACCGAGGCATAATAACAATTAACAATTAACAAGGAGACTACTACTGTTAGAGCTACCTAGAGTGTCTGCTGTTTGTCTGCCCACTGGTTCACCACAGCGCACTACTAATGGTGGCCAGGCTGGGAGTGTACAACATTGTGGCTGATTAGAGGCCACACAAAACACACACATAAAACATTTGTGACTACATGCACGTAAGACGTAAGGAGTATATTATTATTCACATACACACAGGCACACAGGCACACAGCCCTACGTACCTGTGGCTGTGGTGGTGGCTCAGTGCCTGTCACTCCTGCCATGCCCTGAATACCGGACTCCAGTTCTTTGATCCAACTGTCCAGCAATATCTCATCCACCTCACCAATACCGGCAGCTCCACCAGTCGGCTCTACAAGGAACATGATGTGTGTGTGTGCGTGTGACAATCTATTGTAGGGCGTCCCTTTACTCTACAAGGAACATGATGTGTGTGCGTGTGACAATCTATTGTAGGGCGTCCCTTTACTCTACAAGGAACATGATGTGTGTGTGTGCGTGTGATAATCTATTGTAGGGCGTCCCTTTACTAACAGAGACTCACAACTACAATGAGGTCATATTGAAACTGTGTGCATAATTATACGTAACGTACCTAAGGTCAAATTGATTTGAGTTGAGCCCTCGTTTTCTAGTCATAACTTGGCCATACTTCAACCAATTTCAATATTTCTTGCACTAGTGTTCTTATATTTAAATGCCGCTTCAGACAATAATCTCTCACCAATCAAAAGTTTGCTATTTTCATGTAGGACAGAACAGGCGATTTAGTGTAAATTTACTGCCTGTCTACTGCCTGGGCTCAACTCAACCTTAGCTACTACACAGACAGTGCAGTGTACACTTACTCAGCAATACACACACAATCTATACATTCAACTACCGAATGTTTCGAGGGCCAAAACTTTCGTCGCGAATTGGCTATAATTATAAAGCAGAGACTTTATTTTCGGTCGTGGAAGGGGATTTGTTTGAAACTCCGCCCAACATTTTCTATTTCACGGATTAAAACTTTCATGGATAGAGTGAAAAAAGGAAAAGTTATCGTACTCGAAACATTCTAGCTACTGTTACAAGTATCCATACCTCGCCTCACACTAAAGGCCGGTTTATAATAATTATGGGAGCTTCAAACACTGACGCTACGCTGGAGTATAATCTAGCTCTGATCGAGCGTTTTCTGACACTAAAGGCTATTATAAGCCCTCTAGAGTGTTATACCACGAACCAGCCTTTATGCATACTCACCCTCAATGACCTCATCGCTGTCCTCATCAGTATTGACGTCATCCCACACACCCAGATTATCAAAACTACCGTGAGAAAAGGTTTCATCACGAGAATGTCTAGTTGGGCTGTGTTGGGCAGCACTGTTTTGCATGGCTACATCGGCGACTAGTTTATCAATCATCTGCAGATCTGCCTCCAGAGTATTCTCCTCATGAGATGGCAGGGTCACTTTGCTACCACTCGGACTGGACGTGAGAGAACCAGAGTCTGCAGAATACACGCTAGAGTTCACCGAGACAGGACGCGAGGGATCACTAGACGAGTCACCACTTTGCCGCCGTTTTGCCGCCAACATTGAGAGCATTTTCTCCTTACGCAGTCTCTCTCCTTTTGTGAGTGGCACATCGTAGTCTGAGTCACGGTCACTGCTCATCTGTTGGGAGCGTCTGCTCTTGGGGGAGTGGCCAGTATGGGGAGAAGGGACAGAGGAGGTCCCTCCGGAGGATTTCCTATGCCCACGTGGGACGTCGTAGTCACCAAAACCATTTTCAACCAATTTCGAGGGCACAAGAGGAACGCTGTTTTGTATCTGAGGACACTCTGGCGGGGGTGTACTAGGAATCTTCTTGACAGAGTTACGTCTGATGGGGGGTGGGGGAGGAGGCGTGGCACTGTCTATGGAGCGACTGTTCCTGTGCGGAGGTGGCGGAGGGGTAGCAGCCGTGGGAGATCCTCTGTGAAGCACGGGAGGTGGAGGAATGTCTGACACAGAGACTGGTGTTGTAGCACCACTAAACTGTGACGAGGGAGGGTGCAACATGGCCCCCCCATTCTGCTGACGCCTCTTTGGAGAGTGCTGAGGAACGGGGGGTGGGAGCCCGGTTGCCGTTGGCGATGGTACAGACGACCTCACAGGAGGTGGAGGTGGTCCAGAGGGTACAGGAGGAGGTGGTGCTCCTATTGGAGGCATTGGGGGTGGAGGTGGTGCTCCTATTGGAGGCATTGGGGGAGGAGGTGGTGCTCCTATTGGAGGCATTGGGGGAGGAGGTGGAGCTCCTATTGGAGGCATTGGGGGAGGAGGTGGAGGTGGTGCTCCTATTGGAGGCAATGAGGGTGGAGGGGGAACTCCCACTATTGGAGGTGGAGGAATCCCCATCAATGGCGGAGGGAGTGGAGCTGACGACAAGTGAGTCCCCGAAGCTCGTTTCGGTAGCGTAGGAGGTGCTGGAGGCCGTCCACACGTCATATGTGTCCCTGACGATCGCTTAGGAGGAGGTGGTGCATTGGAGAGTCTCTTAGGAGGAGGTGGGGCTGGCGGAAAGGACGGGGGAGGTTGAGACAGTCCAGTACCCAGTGCCCTCATTGGAGCAGGTGGCAGTCCTTTCTTGGAGGCTTTAGGTGAGAAAGAAGGTGGAGCTTTGAGTCCTGGTAGCGGTGGGGGAGGAGGTGGTGGTGGTGGTGGTGGAGGCATAGTGCTGCAGCCCTGACACACTCAGTCTGTGGAATAGTTAGGGTTTCCTTTGATCTTGTTAGTTCCTAAGCAGTGAAAACAGAAGCATTACAGCAGTGCTACAAGTTTGGAGCTACCATATAATCATTAACTAATCAATATCGAACACCACGTAATTATAGCGTACGTATGTATAATTCACGGCTCATTAATACTGTTTTTAAGCATTGGATATTTGATACAGATCAGTTGACTATCTGACAATGTAGGTCCCTAAAGGGCTGATCCGATAAATGCAATCCCACGCCTAAACTAGTCACCTCTAACACACACAATCCAGTGACCCTTGAACACATACTCTCATCCCCCCACACCAGCTAAATAGTAACACCTTCTCTCACAGCCAGTCAGAGGGTGATGACAACACACACAGCTATAGCCAGCTCTAGGAAGGAAGCTTCAGCTATTGATTCTACAAAGCGTCACTGTGCGTATGCCTTTATCAGGAGATATATATTATTGCCTCAGCGTTATAAACTCACACGAAATCCCTGTGCATTATTATGCTCCACACAAATTAGGAAGGAAGCTTCAGCTACTGATTCTACAAAGCGTCACTGTGCGTATGCCTTTATTAGGAGATATATATTATTGCCTCAGCGTTATAAACTCACACGAAATCCCTGTGCATTATTATGCTCCACACAATGACCTGCAATAGTCAGCAGTTTTTACTGCAAGGCAACGAAGCTAGCACGAATGGTTTTGGGGCAAATTCTATTGTCAATTTGAGACCACAGGCTGACAAGCTCTAAGGTTGCTGAACAGCCACACACACAGGGAGAACTAGCAAATGCCACCTTCAACACTAACCTCATCACGCAAACATCCTCTAAAAACATATCAGTTACTTCTGTCAGCTGTCAGAATGGCAAGAGTACAACAAGTTGGGGAAGAGGCAATTAATAGGAGAGTCAGAGTCATAACAGTACTGGTTGAAATCATCCAGTTAGTTTGACCACAGGCTGTGAGTTCAATACAAGCTATTTCCTGCTCTCCCTCCACACACAACACACACTTCGCCACAGCTAACCTAATGTCCAGCCTGCCCCTTCCTACCATACTATGCTGCCTGCCTGGCTGGCTGGCTGTCTAGTCTAAGCCCTCTAATCGTGAATACACTACTAGCCAAGCTCGTGCAGGCAGCAAGTGGAGGCCTCTAAACATGCCATAACCACCATTGATAAGGGCCCTCACACGCAAGTGTCAGTATGTAGCACAACTACGCAATGCTACTAGTGAAAATGTTTATTGATTTGCACATACAACATACATGCCAAATAACTAGCACACATGGTTTAATTAATCAGATATTGTGCTTGTATGTATGTATGTAACGTACACTATAAACTTTAACATACACCCTCTCAGGCATGGCAAGCACTGTCTACAGTAGCCAGCTGTATAATACACGCTTGCTTGCTTGACTAACAAAATACCTCTAACACACGCAGAGTTCCTATACTATTTATAGGTAGACTCTAGCTATTAAAGTTGCTACTGTATATGGGAGCTCACAGCTCCACGGGGCTTAATACTCACCAGTTACAGTAGGGTATCTTTACAGCAAACCTTTGTCCTTCACAATACAGAGAAGCTACTGTAGATAGAGTTGTTCTGTTCTACTGTTCAGTACAGTACAGTGCAGTGCAATTAGCTTGAGCCCACGCCCACAATTACATTCCTCGACAGCGGTGTAGATAATTAAAAAATTATTGAGTGCACAAACATAAAACAATACTGGTATAAATATACTCGATGTCATGTACATATGATATGATGTAACGTATTCTAGGTCACGTCAATACTGAGGGTGGATGGGAAACTTGCACCACGGCACCCGATGGAACAAACTTCAGCTCCTGTATGGGGAAAAAAAGGAAGTGGTTGCGCATGAAACCATTGAGTAATTAGCAAATTGTCGCACATGGTAACGCTTTTGATCAGTACAGGCATTGTGTGGTGTGTGCTTGTGGCTGGAACATAACACACCTGCCCTATAAGGCAACGAGACAAACACACAAACACTCAGCAGAATGCTAACTGGCCAAACATCAAAGAGCCTCAGCTAACAATGCTAAACACAATCGTCCCGGTGTTTAATTTTGAATGTACTTCCAGAGTATGTAGTCAGAATCACTACAAGGTCAGTGCATCAATGGATTGCCAATCTCACATGACAGGCAACTCATTGATGCACTGAACGTGTATGATTCGTGCACACGTACATGTCGGACCTCCTCCTGGTATGTAGTACAGTACTGAGTTATGCCTTACCTCCTCTAAGTGGAAGGTTCTCTGCTCGTCTCCGCCCACTGATAAGGGAGGTAGCACTCTCCTGCTGCTGGGGAGAGGGGGGAGTCCCTCCAGGGGATCCTCTGAAGACAACACAGTCTCTAACTCCCCACTCGTCCACGTGTCCCTGCTGGCGTGTGGAGTGTCTGGGACTGCTGGAGTCGATGGAGGAGCTGGAGCCGTTTTGTTTCTGTTCTTAAGTCGTGATATCAGCATTTGCTTCCTCTCTTTCTTAGTCTATATACAGTGAACGTTAAGAGATTGTTATTAAAACTCCCTTTGAGGAATTAACCTTAATTATGAGCTTATAATGCAAAAATGGAAAACAATACCTGTACACCACCCTACAACTATTGCTAATGCTTTCAGTTGCTCTACTCACAAATTAGGAGTGGGCGTATCATTTTACTGACATGACAACACTAGATGTTGAAAGCACCAGTTTATCATACCTTGATAGGATCTAGTTTAGTTCTTCGGAGGACAGAGGGTGAGCCTGATCTGGGGGTGTCTAGAGGAGCCGGGGGGTCTAGTGGGAGTGGGGGAACAGCCTGCTGGAGGGACTCACTGCTACCACCACTGGGCTGGGTCACCTGAGAGAGAGAGAGATATTGCACATAATGCTGTCACAATAGACTATTGCCACTCAATAGATGGTTTAGAATACTTTCAACTGAGAATACAAACACCGCTGCAATCACATTGTAATAACACATCAATGGTGGTTGTCATGACATCAGTTACAGTTAGACACAGCCGGCCATTGGCTGGCTGATACTCACCACAGTGAGAGAGTCACTGTCAGAGAGGTTGCTAGAGGACTGACTGACTGTGGATCCACCGTCTCTCCCCTGGTTTGGACCGCCCTTATCTCTAGTAACATCTAACGGGGGGTAATAGAGCGTAGGAGTGATTAATTTATACTATTTACCTCCTGTAAGTTGACCAGGAGTGGAGTGAGCCTCAGTGGCTGGAGGTCGACTAGCAGCTTCTCTCTGTGCCACTTCAACAGCCACCACCTACACACACACACACACACACAGGCACACACAGGCAGGCTAAAACACAGTGTGGCAGCCACCACCTACACACACAGGCACACACAGACACACACAGGCAGGCTAAAACACAGTGTGGGGATACAGGAAGGAGCTCTCACTGAAATAGGCTTGAACGGGTTGGCTGGACAAGACTCTGCACTGTCCACAGACTCAATCCCTTCAGTCTGCTGGGCCCTGCGTACGTGCGTGAGTAAAGGTATAGTCAACATGCTACACTGTCAGATTGTATGGGCTCACTTTTCTCTCTCCTCTCTCATTCGTCTGACTCGCTCCATTCTCTCCCGTCGTTCCGTCGCCTCTCTCTCGCGCTGGACACTGACATCACACTTTACACGCTCCTCTAACTCATCGTAGCATCCCATCACTCTCCCTAGCAACCAACTCAGTCCCCTACGCAACGCCGGATCACTCTTACTGCTACTGCTCCGTTTCAGAGCTGTGCACTTTATCTGAGGAAGAAACAGAACTAAATACCGTATAGCGGGACATTTTTTGGGGTAAATTTTCGTTATGGCCTGATAACGAAAATTTAAAGTGTATTTTGATGGTCTTATTTCGTTGTATGACCTGACACGTCATCATAGTAGCCTACTGCATAGATTTTCGTGGGTTAAATTTTCGTTTTGGGGCTCTCCGTAATGAAAATAAAACCCAATGGAAATTTCGCTATACAGCAGTAGTAGCATACGAGTAATTAAATTCACTCACTACTTGAAGTTTTTCCTCGGGAATCATTTCTCCTAGAGCCATGGCTGTAGTTAGTTGAGCCTCGTTGCAGGCATCATTCAGGTCCTGCTTGTTTGCTAACACGAGGAGGGGTTTCCCCTCCACTCTGTCGTGACTCATTACACCACGCAGAGCATCAGCTGCCTCGCTAAACCGATCGGGTGAGCTCGAGTCAACAACGTAGACAATACCATAGGCCTGAGAGTGAGAGAAAGAGGAGGATGCTGTGAGCGCTCTAACATAACGCTCTAGCATCAAAATGATAACACTAACGCTGGAAAATAACAATGTTCTATTCGTGCGTATCTGATGCTACGTAAGCTCCAGTGTCATATTATATAGCCAGTGATTTATTAAGTATACTGTTACCTCTGAGAAGTAGTTGCTCCATATTCCTCTGATCCGTGGCCCTCCTCCAACATCATACAGTGTCATAGTAACACCATCTACACTCAGCTTAGTGCTGGAGAAACCAACGGTGGGGGTGATGCCATCAGTGGATTCTGCACAAGGTAAAGGTAGCAGTATAGTGGAAAACACACGCTATACAAACACGTACAAACCTCCATTGAGATTGGCCAGCAGTGTTGACTTGCCAGAGTTGTCTAGTCCAAGCACAACCACCTTCACGTCTCTACACAGAGAAGGAGTTAATACACTAGGTAGATGTCTGTCTATATTATACCTGATTGAAGTGCTTTCAGGAGCAACAACGTCTGAGTTTTTAGACTGGCACGAGCCCATAAAACCAACAGAGCTTTGATTTCTAATTAATGCTCATTACAAAACTGTAACCATGGCAATAAGTAAAAGGTGTGGCTACTTGTGGTCACGTTTCTTCCATGTACGTACACGTACATAAAACAGAAAAAGAGTGTTATAGAGGGCTCTTGCCTTTTGGAGAAAAAAAAAAGTCTACTAGCGCCTGCAATATGAACAGTAACATGTACCAAAATAAATACAAAAAAAAACTGTCGGTCGACAGGGTCCCATTACCAGGAATGGGGTTCGAACCCATGTGTGCAATCGCACATTGGATCTTAAGTCCAACGCCTTAACCACTCGGCCACCCTGGTAGACCGACAATCCGACAAGCAAAAAATTTATTTACACTAACAGAGTAATTATGATCAACACAACAACATGAAGAATAGAAGTAGTGTTATGCAGATTGTTCACGAGAATCAGTTCTTGATGTTAGAGCCAAATTGACGCTGAAGTATAATGGGAAAGATGAGTTGCCAATCGTCAGCAAATGGTACTCCTGTGTAGAGACAAAAGTGATAGCTATAGCCACGTACGATAAATAAATGTTTGAGAATGTATAGTGAAGAGTGTACAGTAACACACGTACGTACCTCATCAAATCTCAGTGCCACTTGATACACACCGGTATCAAATGTTGAACCAACTCCACCACTTGTATCAAATGAAGCTGCTCTCAGTCTGTGGTTAGCCATGCAGGCAGGCACGTACACACACACACACACATATTAGTAGCTATATACCTTATCATGATGGACCTGAGAGGCTGCATACTGACGGCAGACACACACGGCTGAGTGTGAGTGTTCCGCTTCACATTAACCACCCTGCAGATATTAAAACCACGTACATACTTTAATTAATTAATGCCTTAATTGCTAGAAACTGGTCGATCCTCTAACTCTCTTACCCTGTGTTTGAATTGTACATAACGAGAAGGTCAAAACCAAACGAAAACCCGGTCCATCTCCAGCAGTACTACAGTAAGTATAAGGTGGACGGGTGGGCTGCATGGTGTCACAGCAGTAAACAGAGCTAGCTACTGTACTGACCTCTCCTGGCTCCTGAATCACGCGACCACAACGCAGAGAGCTGACCAGAAACTCCTCACGGCTCAGTCCAGATGGCCTGTTGTAGAGAAACAAAGTCAGTGATCGATTTATCTCAGCATACATTGCACACACCCAGTGTCCATTCTCTGGTCCACAGTTAGCATGGTGAGCCACTGGTCTCGATACAGTGGTAATAGCCAGCCTACACACACACATACACACACACAATTCGTTAGCCACAAAAAGTGGTAAAAACCCGAAAGGGTTTTCGTAAAAAAAAAAGTACAGTGCAGTGGTAATAGCCAGCCTACACACACACACATAGTCAAGCACATACACACAATACAGTGCAGTCAGTGGTAGCACACACAATGCAGTACAGGCCACTCACATTGAGGGATGATTCTGTCAGCCTCTATGGTTCTCACTGATACCACATCGTTGAGAATATGCTGTAACCTCACTCCACGAAACACTCCCTCCCACTCCTCTCCCTCTGAGCACTCCAGGAAACACAGGCCCTCGTTGGCAGCACCTGGATGGAGGGAGGGAGGCCGGCAACATTAACAGTAGTAGATATGAAATAATAGCTACTCACTATGCTCTTTAAAGAACTTCTCAGAGTCTGTTAGCAGCTTGTCCATTTCTCCACTCCAGTTGGGATGTAGACACAGATACAGCCACTGGAGGGAAGGGGAGAAGAAGTAGTACGTAGTGATTCATATGCATGGGAGAATAACAGGTTATGACTGACTTACTCTCTTGGCTAGCGTGTAAACGTCCATCTCCACTTGCATGACATAAAGCTCTGGTGAAGAGAGTAGTCCAGCAAGCATCTCAATACTGTGCGTGAGTGGGAACTTGTTTAAACACTCCACGACAATCTACGTACCTGAGTTGCTTGAGCAGAGATATGCTGTAACTCTTGACCAGGTGAAGTCGCAACATACACAGACACCTATGGTGAACTAGTGCAGTAGAGAGAATATGGTGACCAACACTCACTCTTCCTTGAGCTCAACGAGTCCATATTGAGTGGATGCCAGTAGAAACGGCACCACTCTCTCTAAGCTGCACCATAGGCACTGTGTAACAACAGTTGCTGTACTTAACTGTCACTGCCTCACCTCATGTTCTCTCTCATGAACGCTTGACAGTGATCCAGTAGGCCATCCATCTGCAACATAGTGGCCGTAGCAACCAGATGCACCACCTCAGTCTCTCCTACATGCACCTCGTCCTTGTACAGTGAGCTGAAGGCCACCTCCAATGCTGCAGTAGGTAATTAATTGTATTGTAGTTACATTGGATTTAGCAATACAGCCTCTAGAGGGCAGATTTGGGTCATCACAGATCCTTAATGTAAGTACACCAGGTGATAGACCTTCCCAAGAGATTCAGAATGCATGCTTTGGTTTTGAAATTGGACGTTCCTAACAAAAGTTATGTTCTCTCAAAGTTTAACTGAAAATGGCTCATTTTGAGGAAAAACCACAAGGCTATAGCCTTGGGTTTTGTCAAATTTGATGGATTTCCGACCAGTCACAAAACTCAGATCTAAGCACACCATTGGAAAGGCCTACCAAAGAGCTACAGAATGCACTTCTCAATTTCAAAATTTGATGCTCCTAACAAAAGTTATGGCCTCTTAAAGTTTGCCAACATAACAGTCAATTTTTGCAAAGCAGGTTGTACCGTGAGGAGTAATGTTAGTGTCTGGGATGCTGAGGTGCACCACTGACTGACTGCTCTCTCTCCAGTTACCACTAAACATACTAGAGAAGTAGCCAGACTATAGGAAAAGGAGAGGTGACAGCACACACACACACA
>VSKX01003503.1_pt1 | contig 10556 bp, 5 predicted proteins | sample 4799481 | NCBI WGS metagenome assembly VSKX01 (sample SAMN12179537, study PRJNA552185) | sponge metagenome | biome: deep-sea hydrothermal plumes; feature: spots directly above weak diffusing fluid; material: sea water; isolation source: sponge from the Swan site of a hydrothermal vent ...
TGATAAACTCCTGATAGAAACAGACGCTCCTTATCTATTAGCCCGCGACCTGCCAGAAGATAAACTCCACCAAGGCAATAGCCGTCGCAATGAACCAGCATATTTACCTCACCTAGTCCATTCACTAGCTGAGTGCATCAGCCGAGAACCAGAGCACCTCGCCCAAATAACCCTGGATAACTCTTTCACCTTCCTCGACATCCCTAGCCCCTAATAATGCTAAAATACCTAGTATCAGATAGATAATAGGGGCAGATAAACTAAAGCAATAAAAGTGATAAATAAAAAAGAAGCTCAAGCACGCATCAAGATAAACAACTTATTAGAAAAATCTGGTTGGCGTTTCTTTGATAATAAGGAGGGCGATGCCAATATCCAACTTGAGCCAAATATCAAGCTATCTAATAAAAAAGTTGCAGGTCTTGGCGACAACTTCGAAAAACTAGAGAATGGATTTGTTGATTTTTTACTTCTAGATTCTAATGGTTTCCCTTATGTAGTGCTTGAAGCTAAAAGCGAGGATAAAGACCCCTTAGATGGCAAAGAACAAGCAAGACGCTATGCGCAATCTCTTAATACTCGGTTTATAATTCTGTCAAACGGAAACTCTCATTATTTTTGGGACATGAAAAGTGGCAACCCTGAAGTAATAACTGAGTTTCCTACTCAAGATTCAATTGCACACCGCAATGAATTTCTGCCTAATAAGAAACTACTTGCTGAGGAGGTTGTTAAAGATAATTATATCGCACTTAGCCAAGATCCCAAGCATGAGCAAAACCCTAGTTATACAAATGATGATACAAGAGAAAATTACATAGGTGACAATAATTTACGCATACTAAGACCTTATCAGCTTGATGCCATTCACTCCTTACAAGAAAGTGCAAAAAATGATAATGACCGATTCTTATTTGAAATGGCTACTGGAACAGGCAAGACATTGATATCAGCCGCAGTTATTAAGCTGTTTTTAAGGACTGGGAATGCTAAAAGAGTGTTGTTCTTAGTGGATAGATTAGAGTTAGAGAATCAAGCATATAAAAACTTCAATGGCTATCTTAAGAATGATTTCACAACTGCAATATATAAAGAAAATAGAGATGATTGGAGGAAGGCAGAGATTGTTATTTCAACAGTGCAAAGCTTTACTTATCAGAATAAATATAAAAAATTGTTCTCTCCAACTGACTTTGAATTAGTGATATCTGATGAAGCACATCGTTCTATAAGTGGTAATAGCAGGGCGGTATTTGAATACTTTATCGGCTTTAAGTTAGGACTCACTGCTACTCCCAAGGATTACCTAAAGCACATAAATATGGATGAATTATCAATGAATGATCCTCGTGCTTGGGAGAGACGTCAATTACTTGATACATATACTACATTCGGTTGTTCAAGCGGCAGACCGACATTTAGTTATTCTTTAGTCCAAGGAGTAAAAGATAACTATCTTATAAATCCAGTTGTTGTAGATGCAAGAACAAATATAACAACTCAACTTTTGTCAGATGAAGGGCTTTCTATAAAAATACCCACAGATGAAGGTGGAGAAGTTGAGGCAATTTTTTCGCGGGAAAATTATGAAAAAACTTTATTCTCTGACAATACAAACGAGGTTCTTTGTAAGGCACTAGTTGAGAATGGTTTGCCTGACCCTATAAGTGAAGAACTTGGGAAGACCATCGCATTTTGTGTAAGTCAAAATCATGCTTCTAAAATCACGGCACTCCTTAATCAAATTGCAGATAGAAAGTGGCCAGGTAAATACAACTCTGACTTTGCTGTTCAAGTTACATCTGATATCAAAGATGCTCAACGATTCGCTATGAACTTTGCTAATAATAACCTTAATGGGCATACAAAATTTTTGCCAGATTATAAAACAAGTAAGACAAGAGTATGTGTGACAGTGGGCATGATGACAACTGGTTATGATTGTGAAGACATTCTTAACATTGCATTATTGCGTCCCGTTTTCTCTCCAACAGATTTTGTCCAAATAAAAGGTAGAGGGACTAGAAAGTTTAACTTCAAGTATATCAATGAAGAAGGAGAAATTATACAGGAGGCAAAAACTAAATATAAATTTCTTGATTTCTTTGCAACCTTTGAGTATTTTGAGCATGATTTTGATTATGATGAATCTATTCCTATTGCTAATATATTAGAGAGTAGTGGGGGAACAGGAGAAGAGTTTAAAGAGGAACTTAAACGATATAAAGATGAACTTGAGATATTTGATCCAGATCAAATTAAGCAGGTAAAGGAAACTTCAGTAGATGCCAGTGGTATGAAAATAGATCGCAAGCTATTCCAAAAAGCTGAAGATCAGATAGTGAAGGACCAAGATATAAGACAAGCATTTATGGATGATAATATTGATTTGGCTATCAAACTTTTGCGAGAAAGATATGAAAATAAACCAGAACTCTATCTAACCTTAGAGAAGCTTCGTAAAAGTGAAAATGTTGATTGGCGTATTAGTTGGGGTGACGTATTAGAAAAGATATTTGGAGATATTGAAGAGTTTCCTAAAAGAGAAGAAAAACTTGATGAAGAAGTAGATAAGTTTATTGCAATTAATAAACCAGATAGCATGGATATTCCAAGTATACGTAACTATATGAAGTCATATATCAGCGATAAAAAATTTCGTAGGATAATAGATGAGAAGAGTTTAACTGAATTATATACACATCCAAATTTTTCTATGAAAGATTACCAGTCCCTTGATAAAAAATGGCGTGACTTAGTCCCTGAATATGTTAAGGATTATGTAATATTAAACCCCTATATATAATATACAATGCTAGATTCTGAAACAAAAAAACACATTGACGCTGCTAGAGATATCTTAGTAGGCAAGGTTCCCGAACCTAAAGCACAAGTTGATCAGATAACCACTGCTATGGTTTATAAATTTATGGATGACATGGACCGTAATTCACAAATTCTAGGGGGAGCCCCTAAGTTCTTAACTGGGAAATATGAAAAATATAGATGGGCTAATATAATAGATAAAAAGCTTTCGGGTATTGATCGACTAAACTTGTATGATGAAGCTATAAAAAAAATGTTCAGCAATGAAAATCTGGAACCGCTTTTCCGAGATTTTTTTAAGGGAGCATTTCTACCTTTTCAAGACCCAGAGACCTTATCATTATTTCTAAAAGAAATCAATTATTTTGCATATGATAATAGTGAAGTCCTTGGGAATGCATTTGAATATCTTTTATCAGTTCTCGGTAGCCAAGGGGATGCGGGGCAGTTTCGAACGCCAAGACATATAATTGATTTTATTGTTGAAGCAGTAGACCCTAAAAAGGATGATACTATATCAGATCCTGCATGTGGGACAGCTGGCTTCTTAATATCTGCATATAATCATATTGTTAAGAATAACTCATCAAAGTTCTTAGAAGAAAAGAAATCTAATATAAAAAAAGAAGTAAAAATTAAAGACATAACAGAGCAAGTAATAGAAAAAGAGCTCTATGGTGGTGACTTATTTAAGACAGATGAAAAGGAAAAATTAGTTGGTAATATAGTTGGCTATGATATCAGTCCTGACATGGTTAAATTAGCTCAAGTGAATATGTTTCTGCATGATTTTTTAAAGCCACATATATATGAATATGACACACTAACTAGTGAAAGTAGATGGGGAGAAAGCTTTTCAATCATATTAGCCAATCCTCCGTTTATGACTCCAAGAGGAGGAATTAGGCCCCATAATAAATTCTCAATAAAAGCAAATCGTGCAGAAATACTTTTTATAGATTACATATTAGATCATTTACATATCAACGGCAGGGCTGGAATTATAGTTCCAGAGGGTATCTTGGTAAATACTAACGCGGCCTATAGATCTATAAGAGAGAAACTTTTAGATGATAAATTATTGGCCGTTATTTCATTACCCAATGGAGTTTTCAAGCCCTATTCTGGCGTTAAGACAAGCATATTAATCATAGATAAGAAGTTGGCTTCAGAAAAAGAGCAAATATTGTTTATAAATATTGAAAATGACGGCTTTGATCTGGGAGACCAGAGGAGAAAAATTGATGATGATGATTTACCTGAAGCACTCAAAGTACTTAAACATTGGAAAGATGGTGAAAAACATAAAAGCAGTAAATCACATTGGATTAGCAAGAAAAAAATACTTTCTCAAAGAATTCAAACATTAGATGTAAGGAACTATATTAATGATCGAAGCAAAAAACCAGGGACTGCGAGTTCGCTACCCTTAGGAAACATAATGGAACTTTCTTTTGGTAAAAGGATAACAAAAAATAAGGATTATGGAACAAAGTATCCAGTATATGGAGGCGGGAATGCCTCTTTTATGACAGATGATTATAATAGAGAAAATGAATATGTCATTGCAAGATTTGCGATGTCGGCTAATTGTGTTAGGCGCGTAAAAGGCGAATTTTGGTTATTAGATTCTGGAGCAACTTTTAATATTAAAAACGATTTTATAGAAAAAACTACAACTGATTATATAGGTTTATTATTACTATTTAAGCAAGATGAAATCTATGCATGCTCTAGGGGAGCAGCGCAAAAAAATTTAGATATTGATAGGTTTAATAATATCAAAATACCTTTCCCATCTATTGAAGTACAGAGAGAAATAGCAAATGAAATAGGATTAAAGGACAGTATTATTGAGAATGCATATAGTATCATTAATAGTTTAGGAAATGAGAAAAGACAAACGAGTCATAGCATAAATATTTTGGAGAAAGCTAATATGAAAGAACTGGGCGATTTATGCATAGTTAATAAAGGGTCTACAATCACTAGAGAAAAAACTAAGAAAGGTGATATACCTGTAATAGCAGGCGGCAAAAAACCAGCATATTATCATAATAAATCCAATCATGATGGTAATGTAGTAACGATTGCTGCGTCTGGTAGTGCTGGTTTTGTTAGTTTTTTTGACTATCCAATATATGCATCAGATTGTATTACCATAGTAAGCAAAGATGAGGAAAAACTGATTACCAAGTTCGTATATATAATATTGTCTAGTTATCAAGATAAGATATATCAGTTGCAAAAGGGTAGTGGCGTTCCTCATGTATATGCAAGAGATCTAGTTAAGATTAAGATACCTGTGCCATCTATTGATATTCAAAAGCAGATGGTCATGAAGTCGGAAGAAGAAGAAAATATTGTAATCGCTAATAAAAAAATTATAGAAATTAAGGAGCAAGAAATTGCAGAAATTATACAAAGTGTCTGACATTATCAAATATCACGATAATCCTATAAAATCTGCTAAAGAAGATATATTAGGTAGGGCTGAATTTTCAAAGCATTTAGCTGGAGCTATTTTAAACTGGGGAGCAAATTTAAAACCGGAGGAGAAAGAAAGTTTAGTGATTGGCATTAATGCTGAGTGGGGTTCAGGTAAATCATCAGTTATTAATATGACAGAAAAAGAACTAGAGAATAATAAAAATGTTGTTATTATTAAGTTTAACCCTTGGGCATTCTCTAATGGGAATAACTTGGGTTCTCTTTTTTTTACAGAAATATCTACTCAGTTAAAAAGCGAGGAACCTCAAAAATTTGATGCTTTAGTGGATGATTTTATGAATTATGGTGCTTATTATATAGATGGATCTTTGATTACTGCAGGAGTAATAGTTTCTACTGGAGTAGGTGCTCCTGATGCATCATCATTTATTGCTTTTTTATTCCAAGCAAGGAATATTATAAAAAAAATGTGGAAAGAACGCAAAAGTAAACTCAATAAATCAGAAAAAGAGTTAAGAGATAAACTTAGAAAAGAACTAATTAAACAGGGGAAAAAAATAGTTGTTGTAATAGACGATATTGACCGACTTACTGGACCTGAGATAAAGCAAATACTCCGCCTTATTAGGGTTAATGGTGATTTCCCTAACATGATATATGTATTAGCATTTGATAGGTTAGTAGTTGAAAACCTTCTGAGCAGTGATAATGAGATTAGCGGCAAGGATTATTTGGAGAAGATAGTCCAAGTAAATTTGCAATTACCAACTGCCAAGGATGAACAAATAAAACAACTTCTTGAACAAGAAATGAATATGATCAAACAGGGTTTACCTGAAGATCTATGGAAATATTTTGAAAGATCAAAATTTGGTTTGGAATCTAATATGACTACTGTGTTAGGACCAATGTGCGGCCCGATGTTTAAGAATATAAGAGATGTAAAGAGATTTGTAAATAGTTTAAATTTTAAGCTACAACAAGTTTGTAACAAAGAGCAGATATTGGTAAATCCGGTAGATTTTGCAGCACTTGAAGCAATTAGATTATTTGTCCCAACATTCTATCAATTTATAAAAGATCACAAAAAGCTGATCACATCGAAGATGTCTATTAATCAGGAAATAGATCGAGTAACAGGCAAAGTACTTGATAACCCTGTTTTGCAAGTTTTTGATCGGGTAATACAAAATAAAGAGCTTAGTGAAGTAGTTGTACAAGAATCATTCAAGGACTTAATAAATAAAATATTTAGGCCTAGATCAAGAGTTAATCGTAAAATATGCGATGGCAAATTTTTTGATAGCTACTTTACTTTTCAATCATAATTATGACATCAGATAAACTCAATGCGGATAAAATTGTAGGAACAATTTTTACTATTAAAGATCATAAACTTTTAGAACAAATATTAGTGAAACATATTAATGATGGAACAATAGACCAAATTATTAAATACATAGTAGATGAGCTAAACCGAATGAGGATAAATCATTTAATTACAGGGGAGATAACTTACACTTTAAGCCAGGCATTTTTTAATATTTCTGATAGGGTTCCTGATATTGATTCAAAATTACTATTAGTGAGAGCGGTATATTTATTACTCAAAGGTAGAAGGAATGATGACGGTTACAATGATGACGGTTACAGTGTCTTGATAAGAATAATTCCTAAATCACGAGAACTCTATGCTCCTTTTGCGCTTATCAGCAGTTTAGAGGAAGATCCTAATTTAATATCAGACGATAATAAGTTTACATACATCAAAAGATTGTGTGTTGAAAGAGTTAGTAAAGAAAAATTTGATGATCTAGTAAAGCATGATTACTTCGTGGATACATTAGTTTGTTGGGAAAAGTGGGATAAGTCCAGTAAGTATAATGATTTCATTACGGATATTAAGAAATCTGATGATAAATTGCTTAGATTGTTGGAGAGGTTCTTTAAGGAAAATAAGAAAGATAGACATGGGAACAAAGAAATTTTCCGTTATCATATATTTGATAAGCTCGTCGCCAAGATGGATGAGACAAAAGACAAACTTGAAGATATTAGAAAAAATAACCCGGATTTATACAAAGCACATAAAAACTCTATAGATAAATACATTGATAATTATCATACAAAGGACGATATAAGATATCACTTTATTGATAGGGATTATCATTCATCTAAATGGCAAGAAAATGACAGCTAATAAGGAAGCAAATAAAGAAGTATCTAGTATTATCAAATATCACGATAATCCTATAGAATCTGCCGATGAAGATATATTAGGTAGAGATAAGTTTTCAAAACATCTAGCTGGTGCTATTTTAAACTGGGGAGAAAAGTTAAAACCTGATGAGAAAAAAAGTTTGGTGATTGGCATTAATGCTGAATGGGGATCAGGTAAATCATCAGTTATCAATATGGTCGAAGAAGAATTACAAAAGAGGGGGGCTGGCAAAGCAGAATTGCAGAAGCAAGCTCCTAGTAAAAACGACAGTAATGTTGTTATTATTAAGTTTAATCCGTGGGCATTCTCCGCAGGTAATAACTTAGGTCCCATTTTTTTTACAGAGATATCTAAGCAGTTAGAAAAAGAAGATGCAAAGTTATTTGCTAAAACTGCACATTTTTTTAGAGATTATGCTGCAATTATTGCAACTACAATACCCTCGGTAGCAAGCTTATCAAGCTCTTTATCGCCAGAAGTCACTACTACTTTTAGTGCATTAGCTATATTAGCTATTTCCGCAGATAAAGTAATTAAACAATATGGAGAGAAGCATAAAGAATCAGAAAAAGATACTAGAGAGTTACTTCGCGATGAACTAATTAAACAGGGCAAGAAAATAGTAGTTGTGATAGATGATATTGATCGCCTTACTATAACTGAGATAAAGCAAATACTTCGTCTTGTTAGGGTTAATGGTGACTTTCCTAACATGATATATCTTTTAGCATTTGATAGATTAGTAGTTGAAAATCTTTTGGCTAAAGATAAAGAAACTAGAGGTAAGGATTATTTAGACAAGATAGTCCAAGTAAGTTTTAATTTACCTGCAATTGATAGTTTACAGGTTAGTAAATTACTGACTAATGAATTAGATGAGTTGATTAAGACATTGCCAGGAAGTTCACAAAAGTATTTTAATAGTATGTCAGATGATATCCATTGGAGTAATATGTATGATGGCCATTTTAATGCAATTTTTAAAAATCTAAGGGATGTGAAAAGATTTATTAATGGACTAAACTTTAACATTAAGCAGATGTATGATAAAGATGAGATGAAAGTTAACCCGGTGGACTTTATTACTATTGAAGTTATTAGGTTATTTGCTCCCTCCTTATATGACTTTATACATAGGAAGCGCTATAACTTCACCCATCGCAATGATATAGATGATGGTTTTAAGAACTCCTTTGATAAAGAAATTAAGAAGTTACCAAATGATATGCAAAAGCATTTTGAAACACTATTGGGAAGATTATTCCCGCACATAAAGAATATTGAACGACGTGTCATTATTAATAAAGAAAAGATTGAGCAATGGGATCAAGATAAAAGAATTTGTTCAGGGAAGTATTTCTATAACTACTTTATACTTGCAGATAAAAAATTGAAATTTGACTCTGAAGAATTAGTTAAGGTTTTCGGTGAAGGAGATGATTTCTGGAAGATAAAAAATAATGTAAGAGGCATTATGCATGAAAGGAGAATTCCTGATTTAGTAATATCATTAGATGCTATGATCGGGTCTGATGATGAACATGCTAAGATTATAGAAGCAAATAAAAATGGAATCATCAGAACATTATTTAATATACCTGATGATGTAGCGGAAAGTTTGGAAAGCCATATTCACAACTCTATCGCCAATATCCTCTTGAAACTGATGAGTAAGGAAGATGATGCTAAAGAAACTATAAGGGCTATAGAGAGTTCATTAACTAATACAAGTTCCTTATTCATACCGTATATATTAATAATGGCAATAATAAGATATACAGATAAAAAACCATACAATATAGGACCAAAGAATATTCGTTCAGCATGTATTCAATTAGTTAAGCGTATCGGTATTGATAAATTATTAGACATTACGATTGCTCAAGATATTTTATACAGTATAGCAAGTTGGGGAAGGCAGGGCTATTTTCATGAAAAAAAATTTGAAAAAGAAATTATGGCTGATAATACACGCCTATTTAAAGTTTTAAATTTGTTTCACATAGACGAACCTAATGAAGATGAGTATATGAACATACAAGCTTTAAATTATCTTGTGAATATAGATAAAATAAAAAAACACCTAGATAAATTGAAAACAAATAATACTGAACTTTCTGTAAGAGATAATGAAATAATTAAATTATTTATGCAGAAATATGACCGGGTTAAGGAAAATCGTCGATGATTTTTTAGGTAGTGGAGGAAGTATGAGAAGTATGGTTAGCGGGGAGGATGTTAGGCGGGAGGTGTTGGCGGCTTTGCGCGAGGATTTGGCTGATGCTAATGTTGATTCTTTGGATTTTGGGCGGGATCTATCTGCTCAACTTCTAGGAGAAGATGTTACTAATGAGAAGATTACTGCGGTGCTGAAGACCAATTCTGCTGGGGTGCTGTGTGGCACTGCTTGGTTTGATGTGGCAATGAATTTATGCTCGCTGATTGAGCGGTTGGATTGGCACTATAGAGATGGCGACAGGATAGAGGCAGGTGCTGAACTCTGCACTATTGTGGGGAGCAGAGGCGGGTTATTGACTGCTGAGCGCACAGCTTTGAATTTCATCCAGATGTTATCTGGGGTGGCGACTAGGTCTCGCTCCATCGCTGATCAAGTGGATGCCTTCTATGCTGGTGTGGGCAAAAATTCCCCGCTCATTACCAAGATACTTGATACTCGCAAGAGCATTCCCAATCTGCGCCATGCACAGAAGTATGCGGTGCGAGTTGGTGGATGTCACAATCATCGATTTTCGCTCAATGATGCAGTGATGATCAAGGAGAATCACATCATAGCTGCTGGCGATATACTTGCACTTGTCCATAAAGCGATCCAAATGCACGCCCATAAACATAAATATGTCCCAATTATATTGGAAGTGGAAAATCTGCAACAACTAGAAGTTTTCCTTAGCAAGCTTGAAACCTTTCCTAAAACATCCCCCGAAACATCCCCCGAATCATCTATGAACTCAGATAAGCAAGAACAAACACCAGAACAAACAGAAGAACGGTGCATAGACGTGATAATGCTGGATAACTTTAGCATCTCTATGATTAA
>VSKX01086416.1_pt1 | contig 10555 bp, 15 predicted proteins | sample 4799481 | NCBI WGS metagenome assembly VSKX01 (sample SAMN12179537, study PRJNA552185) | sponge metagenome | biome: deep-sea hydrothermal plumes; feature: spots directly above weak diffusing fluid; material: sea water; isolation source: sponge from the Swan site of a hydrothermal vent ...
TTTGAACTCCACTTTTACAGTATATTGACAACACCATGGAGCGTGTACACGAATCTCCAAAAGATACCTTGTTTAGTTATGTTGTCGTGGTGATGAGCAAACACAGAGAAGCACAGTTGCTCTACCCCGTGATGATCCGGGCTCACACAAACGTCACGTAGCTTCGTCATGGCAACCAGGAATGCTGACTCAGCAACAACAACCTCCTCAACAGGGAACAAGTGTTTGTACAGAGCGTCTCCGAACACAGTACAAGGTCCACCAAAGTACGTCACAAAGCGGCTCTGTGCATACAACATCATACTAACGTACGTTTGCACTGGGCTTAATTAAGGAGGCTTAACTTGAGTTAGGAGAGTCTAATTTCAAAACTAAAACATGCATTAGGTAGCTCTAACATAGACCTTTCAGATGGTGTGCTCAGATAACCAAATGCTTTCTAGTCAAAATGTGCTGAACATACCATCCAATAGAGAACTAAAACAACGTCACCAATCTAATCATTGCATGTATGTATGTCAACAACTCACTCTGAAGGCCACAGGTTCATTCTGACTGTGTGAGATTAGATCAGCATAGAGCTCCTTGTAATGGGCGCTGTGTGAACTGACAGCCTCCACAGGAGCAGCCGCTGGTGGGGCTAGTGTTGGGGAGGAATTGCTTTCTTGATTCCCCATTTTGATACTTATTAGAGCACATTTCTTCTAATTAGAGCGCATTTATTCTAACAAGAGCCCACCATGTCCAGTCTGGTTGAAGTTCCTTGCACAGCATCTCGTCCCCTCTCTCTCTACACTGTGTGCAGGGAGAGCACTCGTGAAGCAGCCTGCAAGGTCATACACCTGGAGCTGAAGGAGAGCTGCCGCCCAGTGGCTATACAATTCCGTAACTACTACACACACACAGTCAGCGTATTGACTAAAGAAGGAGAGAGCAACTGCTGGAGCTGTGCCGTGAATAACTGGCCGTGTATGAGAGAGAGCTGTCATTGTGAGACTGGTGGACAGTCTTGGATCCTTATCGACACTCTCTCTGTTCTGACTGACATCACAGAGTTGAGACTAGTGCTACGACAACCATCTCCAGTCTGGAAGGACTTCTGGGTGAAGGACATCTCTGTGTATTGCCATGGCAACCAGGAAGATGTGACTCCATCCAATGAAATGGCTGAGATTATTTCCCGTAATCTGACGGCAATGGCTGCCATTGCTAGAGCCTCTCCTGTGAAAGAACTGTTCAGCAATGTTGACTCTCTCACTACAGACTGAAATATGTTTGATCGATTAATTTCATAAAACGTAGCAGATATTTACAGTACATGTGACATAGCTGCTATAGGTTCAGTTTGTAGTGCGTACAAGAGTTGCATCAATCTGTCTGAGTGAGGGTAGAGTGAGCTTGAGCTTGCGTCTATATTGAGGGTCCTTGGCTATAGGGTTACCCTCAAAGTACACAGTCTGCAAGCCTTGTGCTGGCTGCAGTAGGTCCACATCACTCCACACCTCCAACTGGTTGCCATTGAACTGAGAGGGACAGAGAGAGGGACTGTTAAAGCTATTATGCTAGTGTCAAAATGATGATGCTATACTAGAATAGGACAATGTTAATAATCCAGCGTTTCCTGACGCTAGGACGCTATGAAGCTCCAGCATCATACATGTATTATAAACCAGCCTTTACACTGGCACACACACACATACACAGGCGTACCCAAAACTCTTCTAGCTTAGTGAGGTGCGAGATATGCTCCAGTCTCTTGATGAAGTTGCTAGCCAGGTCTAGAGTTAGCAGGTTAGTCTGAAGGAAAGTGTGTACGTACGTAGATCGAGTCTGTAGTTACAGACAGTACAGTTGTGTCTCACCTGTGACTCAAGGCCACGTATTTCCTTGATACCATTATGACTGAGGTACAGCTCCTCCAAGCAGGTCAACGAGTCCAGACCCTCAATAACTGTGAAACGATTGCTTTGTGCACTCAGCAATCTTAGCTTGGTTAGTTTGCTGAGATTCTGCAATAGTCCACAGTGTTGAAATGTGAGTATAATTATACATTCAATACCTCTAGTTTAGATATCTTGTTCTTGCCTATGAACAAGCTCTCAAGGTTGACTAATGTGTCCAGTCCCTCAATGGCCTGTGAGAGAACAGTGAGGCAACTACAATAATTATAACAACAATGGTGCAAGAAATATCGAAATTAGTTGTTGAAGTATATAATTAACTTCTTGTGACCAAACTAATTGTTGTGCTCACCCTGATTTTGTTAGAGCCTAGTTCTAACATAGTGAGGTTAGTAAGATGGCCAATATTCTCAATCTTGCTCAGTTTATTCTGAATAAGGAAGAGCTTTTCTAGACCTAGCGGACCTTCAAGATGTTTAATGTTGGAGATATGATTGAAGGACAGGTCCAGGAACCTACAAACACACACAGAGCTTAATACACGTAGCATAGTGTATACTGTAAACGTCTGAATCAAAGATCCACAAAAAACTGTGCAATGGGCAGAATGGCCAAGTGGTGCTTTACTTCAGACATTGACCAGACGGTAGTGGAGAGTACTTACGTTAGCTGTGTGAGATTAGCTGTGTCAGGAATATCCTTGACCTCATTATCATAAAGATCTAGTTCTCGGAGGGTGACTAGAGAGGTCACAGAGGTCAGATCAGAGAGGAGGTTCTGACGTAATGTGAGTACCTCCACACGAGTCAGGCGTCCAATAACAGGAGGCAACGCACGCAGTCGACAATGAGTCAAGTCCACATCCTACACACACACAGAATGCTAGCTACTGTACACCAAGATAAAAATTAGCTACTCTACCTCGTCGTCTTCTTTGATACTCCGTATCTTCTCATTCTCAATTGGTTCGTCTGTCTCTTCTACTTGAGCAGACTCTACTGCTTCAGCAGGGCATAGCTCAGCCATCAAAACAAGTTAGCCAGTTAGCAGCTCAATCTAGTCAGCTAGCTAGCACAAAAACAAGACGAGCGCCAGGCGGAGCCTCAGCGCGCGGCTGCGTTTCGACTTACCGTTACAATAGAAAAAACACGGCCTGGCCAGCTATTTAGTCTCGCGGATCCCTGTCTTATCCACGTGGCTGATTCGGGTGACAGGAGTGCTCCAATGGATTCCCCTCTGAGAGACGACGTTGACAACTACCATCTGACCAGAGAGAAGGTGAGCGAGTAGCACACTGGCTCTAGTCTGACTGTTATTAGACCCACTGCACTGGCTGCTACTATGATACTAGTATCCGTACTTATTCGCGACACCCACAATTTATACCACCATATAAAATTTTTTTTTTCAGGAATAATTATTTTTTTAAGTGTCGCCTTATAAATCTAATAAGTATGTGCACTGACTATACAGATGTTACTGGATGAGGCCAGTTGGTCTGAGGGGGAGGAGTCACTGAGTGGTCTCAGTGAAGAAGAGGTGCTACCCTTGGACACAGAGGAGGTAACTACACTACCACCACCACTACTACTATCCTATCATATCCTTGTTATAGTTCTACGCCAGTGGGACTGAGAGTGAGGGGGAGTCAGAGGTCAATGAGTTAGGTACTAAAGCATGGGGTGCTTCCAAGAAGGTGTTCTACAGTCGGCAGGAAGTGGGCGTGGTCTCTAGCGACGATGGCGATGAGTATGAAGAGAGAGAAGCCATTGAGTTACAGGACAAAATGGCCGCCAATCTGTCCGAGACAGACTTCCTCACCGTGCACAGTTTGGGACCAGTCGACACCTCTGTGGTAAGTGAGTGTGCCTTGTGTGAGGTGTACGTGTGCCTTGTGTGAGGTGTACGTGTGCCTTGTGTGAGGTGTACGTGTGCCTTGTGTGAGGTGTACGTGTGCCTTGTGTGAGTGTGTGTGCCTTGTGTGAGTGTGTGTGCCTTGTGTGAGGTGTACGTGTGTGAGGTGTGTGCCTTGTGTGAGGTGTGTGCCTTGTGTGAGGTGTACGTGTGCCTTGTGTGAGGTGTACGTGTGCCTTGTGTGAGTGTGTGTGCCTTGTGTGAGTGTGTGCCTTGTGTGAGTGTGTGTGCCTTGTGTGAGGTGTGTGCCTTATGTGAGTGTGTGTAGGAAGTGGAGACTGTGACGAGAGATCTCTCTCAACTAACAAACGAAGATAAACTGAGTGTAAGTTATTGTATACGCTAGCTAGTGTGTGGTTGTCATGGTACTGGTGAATGTAGCTATTAGAGAGAAGTCATCCTGAGTTGGAACCACTGTTACAATCAATACGAGTCAGTGTGGCCACTGTATCAACACTACTGCCACTAATGGACACTGCTATGTCTGATCAAGTGAAGGAACTGAGAGAACTGAAACTACACATCAACTTATGGTGAGTATAATAATTATTTCAAGCACCGAGGACTGTTATACTGGCCCTTGCAGTTACTGTGTTAATGCCATGTTCTTTGTGCTGATGAAAGGCTCTCAAGAGAGCACTCGCTCTCATCCTGTGTTCAGTCGCCTGCTGTCTCTCAAGCAGCTCCTGGCACAGTTGGACACTCTACATCCACCGTCCCTGCCAACCCTCAGCAAGACAACCCTCAGCAAGACAACCCCCAGCAAGGTAACACATTGATGTAGCTACTACTGTTTCATGTAGCCTCACTTCAGGACCTCCCTCCGTCGTTAAAGACTAAGTCTGTCACTGAGTTATCGGAGGACCCTCTGGATTATTATGAGAGAGTTAAGAAAGCTAAGCGACTCGCTGCACAGTCAGTGAGTCTAGCCGCGCCCACTGGGGAGGGGGAGATGGAGTTTAGTGAGAGTGGAGATAAACGACCAATCACTTATCAGGTATATATGTATGTCCTGTTGCTATGACAACCACTACCACCCCCCAGATATCTCGTAACAAAGGACTGACTCCACGACGCAGCAAGGAGCAGAGGAATCCTCGAGTTAAACATAGGAAGAGATTCAAGAAGGCTGTTCAGAAGAGGAAGGGACAGGTATGATAGTCTGACTACTATTGTCCCTCCGTTTACCCAGACTGGTTGTGTGTGTGTGTGTGTGTGTGTGTGTGTGCAGGTGCTGCCAGTGCAGAATGAGCTGAGTAGATATGCTGGAGAGAGCACAGGGATTAGATCACACTTAGCAAGAAGTGTTAGGATTAAATAATGAACACTAAGAAGACAAACAAAATTAATGTATTGTTGTCATGTTACAGTATTTCAACTGCAAGCGTGATGACCTTGTGTGCCATGTGGTCAACTCATGTGCTGCATGCATGTAGACTGCACGTTTTTTATCTAGCCTAGCTGTCAGAAGGTCTATAAATCTCCCTGCAGCGCTGAAGCACTAGACAGTAACTAACTCCAGTATAAACTATGGCAGAACAAGCCCCCGAGTTTGACAAGCTGCTTACAGACGACCCATACTTGAGGCTGCACAAAGATGACCTGCTCTATCGTTGGCAGAAGTACAGACAACTGCTTGCAGCATTAGAGAAGAACGAGGGAGGATTAGAGCAGTTTTCCTTGTCTTATCGCCACTGTGGCATTGTACAACAGGATAACGGAGATGTTGAAGTACGTGTGTGCCGTGTAGGTGTGCCCTGTGTAACATGTGCCCTGTGTGTGTGGGTGTGTAGGTGTGTGAGTGGGCGCCCAATGCTGTCTGTATAGCTGTGGTCGGGGATTTCAATGATTGGAACGAATCGTCTCATCTTTGCTCAGCTTCTGAGTACAACAAGTTCCGCCTGACGATACCGGCAGGGCCAGGAGGAAAATCCCCCATCCCCCACGGCACTAAAGTGAAGCTCCTCATCAAGACTCACGATGGACAGAGTCTGTGGAGGATGTCTCCTTGGACCAAGTATGCCACACAAAACCAAGCAGTTAGCATGGACTTCCAGCCGATACATTGGGCCCCACCCAACGGTGGTTACCAATGGCAACACTCCCTCCCCCCACGACCCAAGAGTATGCGTATCTATGAGGGTCATGTTGGCATCTCATCGCCGGAGCCTAAAGTGGCCTCCTACGTCTACTTTGCTGACAATGTGTTGCCTCGTATTAAAGACCTCGGCTATAACTGTGTGGAGTTAATGGCCATCATGGAGCACGCTTATTACGGTAGCTTTGGATATCATGTGACCAGTTTCTTTGCCGTGTCTAGTCGCTATGGTAACCCGGATGAGTTTAAGTACCTGGTGGACAGTGCTCATGGTCTAGGCCTGACAGTAATATTGGACCTGGTCCACTCGCACGCTGCTAAGAATGTTAACGATGGTCTAAATATGTTTGACGGTACAGATCACTGCTTCTTCCACAGTGGAGGAAAGGTAGATACATACATACATGCTGTGTGCATGCTGTGTGCATGCTGTGTGCATGTGTATTGTGTGTGCATGTGTATTGTACAAGTATGTGTATTGTGTACACAATGATTATTGTAACTCTTCCCATTGCTTGCTTTGTTTCAGGGTGATCACAGTTTGTGGGACTCGCGTATCTTTGACTATACTGAGTGGGAGACTCTTCGTTTCCTTCTTTCCAACCTCCGCTGGTTGTTGGATGAGTACAAAGTTGATGGTTTCCGTTACGATGCTATCACCTCTATGCTTTACTCTCACAGGTGAGCAGACTAATAATAGCACTGTACTATTAATAGCACTGCATTACTGCAGAGGCATAGCGACTGGATTCTCTGGTGGCTATCATGAGTACTTTAACCTTGGAGTGGACGTTGATGCTATTCTCTACTTGATGTTAGCTAATGAGCTTGTCCACAGCGTGCGACCAGACACAATCACTGTAGCTGAGGATGTGTCTGGCATGCCTACGCTATGTAGGCCAGTGAGAGAGGGAGGAGTAGGCTTCGACTATCGCATGTCCATGGCCATCCCTGATCTCTGGATTAAACTACTCAAAGAGGTTAAAGATGATAATTGGAGCATGGAGAGTATCTGGTGGGCCCTGACAAACCGACGGTACGTTGCTAGTGGGCGTGGCAGTGGGTGTGGTCTAACCTTGCCCCCCCCCCCCGTACAGAGAGCATGAGTCGTGTATAGCGTATTGTGAGTGTCATGATCAGGCTTTAGTGGGAGACAAGTCACTAGCCTTCCGGCTGATGGATGCAGAGATGTACACACACATGTCCACTCTCACACCTCGCACAATCCTCATAGACCGGGGCATTGCACTGCACAAGATGATACGGTACAAAACTATCATCGGATTTTCTTGATTTGTTAAAAGCTATCTTTGAGAGGCCATAACTTGAGTTAGGATTGACAATTTTCAGAAGTAAAACATGCGTTTAGTAGCTCTTTGATAGGGCTTTCAGATGATATGTTTGGATCAGTAATTTATTTCTAGTCCAATTTTCCTTTTGCACCATGGACATTAGCCTTTGGTTTTTGTCCGATTTTGACTGATATTTTTGAGAGGCCATTTCTCGAGTTTAGATTTATGGATTTTAAAACTAAAACATGCATTTAGTAGCTCTTTGATAGGGCTTTCAGATGATAATTATGTTTGGATCGGTAATTTATTTCTAGTCTAAATCCTCCAATTTTTCCTTTGCACCATGGACATTAGCCTTTGGTGATGATCAGAACTCGGCTTAGTTCAGTGTGCAGTTACTGCCAGTATGCAGTTACTGCCAGTGTGCACAGTTGCTACTAACCGCTTGTCCCTATATACAGACTGATCACTATGGGACTGGGAGGAGAGGCTTATCTCAACTTTATAGGGAATGAGTTTGGCCATCCAGAGTGGCTGGACTTCCCACGTGAGGGCAATGGGTTCAGCTACCATTACGCTAGACGACAAATGAATCTTGCGGATGACGAGCTCCTCAGGTACACGCCCCCTTTAATGATCGGGGCTTCCCCTAACCACCACTTCCTCTTCGTAGGTACAAGTTCCTGTATCGGTTTGATCGTGCTATGCAGATGTTGGACAAGGAGCACTCGTTCATGGCTGGTGGGCGTGGCCACGTCAGCAGGAAACACGACGGTGACAAGTTGATTGTGTTTGAGAGAGGTGGTCTGCTCTGGATATTCAACTTCCATCCTACCAAGGTCAGTCGTGACATACACTGACTGACACTAGCTTAGATTAGCAGCTTACTTTGATTGCCTATAACCTTTGTTTCTAATGTAAACATGTTTTTCAGTAACTCTTGATAAGCGGCTTTCAAAGGGTGTTTAAATTTCTTGTCAAAATCCATCAAAATTGAAGTAACCAAATCCTTGTGCTTTTTTCTCACATTTTAGCAGATAAGTTTGCTTGAAAGCCTATAACTTGGAATACCTATTTTGTAACTAAAACATGCATTCAGTAGCTCCTTGAAAGGTCTTTCCAACTATGCATGTGTTTGTATCAGAGTTCTGCGATACGTTGAAGTATGACTTTATATTCTGACTCTCTTCTGCAGAGCTACACTGACTATAAGGTGGGGGTGGATGTGGCGGGAACATATCGTGTTGCCTTAGATACGGACAGCTCTGAGTTTGATGGTCATGGTCGTGTTGATGTGGAGTCAAAGTTCATTACGAGTCCTGGTGACTGGGATGGGCGGAGTCACTCTCTCATGGTGTACGCCCCCTCACGCAGTGCACTAGTGCTGAGCAGGAGAATCAATGAACAAACACACTAACTAACTAACTTGCTTGTCACGTGATTTTGTTGTTTTTATGATTGTGAAAGTTTTTCTAATTAATATCAATCAACAAAAATTCTTCACATAATTACTTCATAATTCTCATCATCTGTTGTAGCTACATGTCCTGGTTGTCTGACAACGTCATATGAAAAGTTGGCCTTCATCGCTGCACTCTCCTGCACAACGTCGTATGAAGGGTTGGCCTTCATCGCTGCACTTTCCTGCATTGCTCTCAGCTCTGTTAGTTCTACAGTCATTTTACTCCACCGCTTGCAGCATATTGCCACAATACATACCAGAGTGATTATAGCAACTGTGGCAATGGCAGCAGCAACCAGTACAGAGACTGTCACAGCAACAATCAGCTCAATGTTGACTGTTGTTGTATGAATAAAGCTGGTCAGCATTCCTCTGGCCAACAGAAAGGAATCATTGTTTGGTATCTGAACTGTTATGTTAGTTTCAGATGTCACATATATTTCATACTCCACATTAGAAGACAGTCCTGCAGAATAGCTCAATATTGTAGACACTCATGTCATGTCAACAAAACTAACCGTGTATGGTCCCTATAGTGCTGGTGACAGTACTAGAGAAGATGATATCTACAGTGCCAGCAACTCTGTACCAGAGGCTGTATCTGAGCTCATCTCTGCTTCTACCACCGGTAGAGAGTGGTTCCTCCCACTGCAGCGTTACGGTTGTGGTGGTAGTATTGATCACTCTTAAATTGAGAGGAGGAGATGGGGGAACTGTGTGTGTGTGGGGGAGGGGGGATTAGTAACTTACGAGTCCAAGGTAGGACAGCCACCTGAGCAATTTTTTGTGGTATTGTGAAATGCAAAATTATTGCGTCTACAGAATGCAACTACAAGTGAAATCAACACTAACCCGAGAGTAATTATTACACCTAAGCAATTCCAAACACTAGACACAGGAGTTAATTCGGTTCCTTTTTTGGATTAGTCTCAGGAGAATACAACAATATTAACTAATGGCCAGCATTAATTTACAAGACTAGGGCCTGTGTAAATAACCATTACGCTTATGAAAACGCAGAACAAGACTCAATTACACCCCTCCTCCCCCAAACTCACGAGTGCAAGGTAGGTCAGCCTCCTGAGGTGTTCTGTAGTAGTCTTGATAACAGGGACATGCAGCTAGACCTGACTCAGTACTGTTACTGTTGTTAGGACAGGTCAGACACTGTCCATTAGCCTCACTGGCGTAGAACCCAGGCTCACAGGCTGTGGAAATGGGACAAAGAGCATCAGAGGAAATAGTGAACTAAAAAGAGGAAAGTCAATGAAAGTCAATGAATAAATAAACCCTAGGTCACAATATGACGCAATGTAAGCAACACTGCATGGAGGTTCAAATCGAGCGTTACCTTACACTACTGCACTACTGACACAATGCAAGCTCACAGTATCGTATTGTGAACTAGGTTATAATAGTCATCCAGATAGCTTACGCAAGCATTCTTGACTCATGGTGGGGACAAACCCAGGGTCACATTGACATCCGGTTGAAGGAGGAGCAATCCACTGACCGCTCGGTAGGCATATGAGTGAGAGATCTCCTCCAACAGAACTAGAGTTCCCCACACAGGCTGGAGTGACAATGAGTTGTTCAGTAGAGCCAATCACAGGAGCAATAGTTTCTGGTCGGACCACAAGATCCACTGTCTCACTGGGACAAGTGTAATAGAATACCAACAGACGAGAGATGATAATACATGTACCAGGATCACGAATAGCCAGGTAGAAACCAGACTCAGTGGTGGCAAATCCAAATTCCTCAGTAATGCTTCCAGAGGCCTGAGTTGTCAAGGTTTGTATGGGTTGATAGTTACCCGTGTCCCTAGCAGCTACTGGGTCTATTGTAGATGTCTCATACTTTAACAGATCAAAGGTTCTTCTGCAAA
>VSKX01003716.1_pt1 | contig 10550 bp, 11 predicted proteins | sample 4799481 | NCBI WGS metagenome assembly VSKX01 (sample SAMN12179537, study PRJNA552185) | sponge metagenome | biome: deep-sea hydrothermal plumes; feature: spots directly above weak diffusing fluid; material: sea water; isolation source: sponge from the Swan site of a hydrothermal vent ...
GGGGGGGGGGGGGGGGGGGGGGGGGGGGGGGGGGGGGGGGGGGGGGGGGGGGGGTGATATAGAGGGCAGCTATTACTCGAGGCTTGTCTCCGTCACAGGTGCTCAAGATAGCTATTCTAGCGGAGAAGTTTGCCGCCGATTTCAAGTGGTACGTCGACATCATTCTGAACCTTATTCGACTGGCTGGAGACTACGTGGGTGAGGAAGTGTGGTACAGGATTATACAAATCATCATCAACAAGCAAGATGTTCAGGGCTATGCTGCCAAGACCTGCTTTGAGGTGAGGAAACACTGCACCTAGCAAAGCTCAAAGCCACAGCTTTTCAAAGAAGGAGGGACCAATAAAAAATAAAAAGGAAGGGCGACTACAACTAGAGACTAGCTTATGATAAGGAGTCAAATTTGCCCAGACATTTTAAGCATTTAGACATTATCTCTATACAAAAGGAAAATGGGAGGATATTTCATGAAATGGCCCTGAAAATGTCAGGTAACAGACTGTTATCATAAGCTCTGTCTCAGATGTGCGCTCGTGTATGCCTAATTTCACTGGTTACCGTATATAGCAGATAACTTCATCATTTTTTGCTCCCCGAAAATAATGAAGATTGTTATATGCTGTACGGTATTGAGCCAGTGTTGTGTGTGTGTGTGTGCAGGCATTGCAGGCTCCAGCTTGTCACGAGAACATGGTTAAAGTGGGAGGATACATACTCGGAGAGTTTGGCAATCTCATCGCCGGGGACACTCGCTCCAGGTAATGCCCACCACTCTCTGTCTGTTTGAGCATTACTAACTTGTCTGTCTTCATTCCAGTCCACTGGTCCTGTTCCAATTACTCCATTCCAAGTACCACCTCTGTTCAGCAGCCACCAGAGGCATTCTGCTCTCATCTTATGTCAAATTCATCAACCTTTTCCCAGAGATAAAGCCACAGATTCAAGAGGTGAGTAGCTATAATTATAGTGACGCTGTACACGATATAATTGTTGTTTGTCCACTGTTGGCGAGCTGCTCTCTCTTTGTGCAGATCCTCAGTTCAGAGAATCAGTCTCGGAACTCAAACGAGGAGCTACAGCAGAGAGCTATCGAGTACAACAAGTTGGCCACTATTGGCACCTCAGACCTCCTCGTAGGTTGCTCGCTAGCTCACTACAGGCCAGCTATTTTACCTCCCCTCTCTCCCCCCTCAGGCCACAGTACTGGAGGAGATGCCTGCTTTCCCTGAGCGTGAGTCATCATTGCTCTCTAAGCTCCACGAGACTGCCCCCTGGACACTCAAGCTGGAGCAAGAGGGAACAGCCTCTTCAGGGGAAGCTCAGCCTCAACAACAGCTGACTGCCCCAGCTCACAATGGCCTAGCTGAGCCGGCTATCAACATTGGTTCACCTGTAGACGCTCTTATCAGTGGTGAGTCACGACTACACTAGATGGGCATAACCTTAGTTTGGATGGTCCAATTTCAACAATTTTATGTTTTTCTAGAAGCTTAAAGCATGCTCTTTCAGAAAATATAATAAAATCAGAGGTCATTTTCGAGCCTATTTTCGGGAAAAAAGCGTGGTCTATTAGTGGGTGAAATTGTCAAAAATGGCCCGTTTTTAAATTTTCTGACTAAACATGTCATCTTGTAGAGCTTTTTCTGGGCTTTCAGAATATATTAAAAAAAATGTAATTGGACCAACAGAACTCAAGTTATGGCCGTTCAAAGATGGCTACTGTATTCGACTGTGCTCACTTCATTGCATAATAATGTTACACTGTGTTGTCTCCAGATTTGAGCACACCTTCTACTACCACCAGTGGGGGAGGAGGTGACCTGCTCGTAGATGTGTTTGAAGTGGAGCCAGTAGCTTTGCCCCCTGCCCTACTCACGGCAGATGCGGTCTCCCCCGGAGCCGAAGAGGGCTATAACAGATTCCTCACCAGAAGCAATGGAGTGCTCTTTGAAAATGACATGCTTCAAATCGGAGTCAAATCGCAGTTTAAGAAAAACATTGGTATGTGCAGCTACGTACGTGTTATAGAAAGTATTGTACGCACCTTATATCGCATTAACAATCTCATAACACATCTCAGTTTTGTGTTTTGGGCTGTTTCCTATTCATGGATCTATGGTACATTTAACGTTGTGTGTGTGTGTGTTCTACTTTGTAGGACGAATAGGGGTATTCTTTGGTAACAAGTCCACAAGTCCACTCAAGAACGTCTCATCTAATGTCACTTTACCCGGGGACCTGGCGTCCTCTCTGACGGTCATCGCCAAGCCTATCCCAACCACCATAGAGGGAGGGGCACAAGTCCAACTAGTGCTGGACGCCACAGCACTCAATGTGTACACTGAAGTGCCTCGACTGGCCATCTCATTTAAGTAAGCAGTATGTGAACAACATATAGTAGCTCTCCAAGTAAAGCCTGGTTCATAATAAATTATGATGCTGGAGCTTATGTAGCGTCCATAGTATTAACACACTCTTGGTAGAGCGTCAATAATGTCAGTTACGCATGACCTTCTAGTTCCTCTTTTTCCAGCGTAGCATCATCACCTCAAAGGCTATCAATTGTAAAAACAAAGGATAATGGCCTCTACTGTTAGTAGGAAGGAATTTTGTGCAGCATTGTGATTCAAATGAGCTGTGTTGGCTAGTTGTGACGATGTATATGTGGTTTTAGAAGTAGTTTTTTTTTTACTGTTTACTAATGCTCATGTGTGTGTGTGTTTGTTGCAGCCTGGGAGGAATCCCTCACAGCTTTGTCCTCAAGCTGCCCATCTCCTTGTCCAAGTTCCTGGAACCAACCACGCTCTCTTCAGCTGACTTCTTCCAGCGATGGAAAGCTCTGGCCAGGTGCAGTGGTAGCTATAGCTGGGCAACGAAGTCGGGCATGTTTTAATTTGTGTTCCTTCAATGCAGTCCACAACAAGAAGCTCAAAGGATACTCCCTGCTAAGCATCCCATTGAGCACGCTACAGCAAAAACCAAAGTAAGTCATTAACTCACCTCTTGCAATAACTAACCTTTTTTTTGCAGATTGTAGGCTTTGGATTGTCTGCAATAGATGATATTGATCCGAATCCTGACAACTTTGTATCTGCTGGCATTGTCAATACCCAGTCAGTTCTAGTAGGTTGTCTCTTACGCTTGGAACCCAACAAGCAGACCAAGGTGTGTATGTGTGTGTATGTCTGTACAGTACTGCTCGTGTGTGTGCGTGTGTGTCTGTACAGTACTGCTCATGTGTGTGTTATCTTGGCCGCAGATGTATCGATTGACATTGCGAACATCCAACGAAACCGTTTCCAAGGAATTCTGTGACATTCTCTCTGAGCAGTTTTAACATTGTGACTGTTTGTTCTAGTTAGGCATCAAATAGTTCTTTATACCTAATTATTAATGACGTGATTGTTGTGTATCATAGGATGCAATTCAATTATTTTGTGTGCTGTTCTGTGGCATATGTAATTATATACATGTGTGTGGGGGCTATGGTCGGTGGGAAGGCCTTGGTTCCAGCTATGGTGGTTTGGTTCCAGCTATGGTGGAAGGTCTTGGTCCCAGCTACATGGTGGAAAGACCTTAGCAGTTTGCAGTCAGCTGATGAACTAGCAGTGTGGTCAAGACAAATGATAAAATTGTTGATTCTGTGTGCTCCCGTTTGTATTGGGAGCACACAGAATCAACAATTTGATTGACACTACTTGCAAGAAAAAAAGACACACATTAATCAACGCCAAACATTCGTAAGATCAAGTATAATAATTACATACTGTACATGTATGCTGGATTCTGATTAAAAATTGTGTTCAGTTCTCATGTATCTACGTTAGCTATTAATTAAGATTAGACGGCCATTTCCATCTCTATCTTAGGGTGGGGCTTATAGTCATGGATAACGAAGTCCTCAAATTTGAAATCATCGATGTTAGTCACTTGGCGAGCTATCTCTAATTTAGGGAAGGCACGAGGCTTACGCTTGAGCTGCAGAAATACAGTGTAGGCAACATAATTATTAATGCAGCTTCAACCGTTAAAAATACACACCTGTTTCTGAAGTGGTTCGATATGGTTGAGATAAACGTGAGCATCTCCCAGCGTGTGTACAAAGTCTCCGGGCTGTTGGTTGGCACAGTAACAAGTGAGGCAGCTGTTAAAACCGTTTACACACCTTTAGTTTGCAGACATGGGCTATCATGTAGGTGAGAAGAGCGTAGCTGGCAATGTTGAATGGTACTCCTAGACCCTGAGAGAAAGACACACCCACTATTATTACACCCACTATTAGCACAAGACACACCCACTATTAGCACAATACACACCCACTATTAGCACAAGACACGACCATTATTAGCACAAGACACACCCACTATTAGCACAATACACACCCATTATTAGCACAAGACACGACCATCAAAAAGGCAGTGGTTACCATATCGGCTGATCGCTGATAGAGCTGACAGGAGAGCTCACCATCACATACGTAGAACTGCACAAATGCATGACAAGGAGGGAGAGCCATCTTGGGCAGATCTATACGAGAGAGAAGAGAGATAATAATATACAGCAAACATAAAGCCACCTTCAAATAGCTAACATAAAAAACACACATTTTAGTAACTTTTTTTTACTGTTTTAAAATAATATTGCAAGGTTTTTTTACTCACCCACTGGGTTCCAGGCGGACATGATGATACGCCGGTCGTTAGGACGAGTGTTGATGGTGTCTATGACCTGAGCCAGCTGGTCCACCCCCTGTCCCGTGTAGTCAGCATGCATGTCCTTATAGGCTGCTCCAAAGTGTCGCCATTGAAACCCGTACACTGGTCCAAGATCACCTGGACAAGCACATTACACACACATGATCAATCGCAGACACATGCAGGACAAGCACATACACACACATGATCAATCACAGGCACATGCAGGACAAGCACATACACACACATGATCAATCACAGGCACATGCAGGACAAGCACATACACACACACGATCAATCACAGGCACATGCACACCACAGCAAAGACATGGAGCAGAGGGGGTACCACACGAGCATCTCAATTAGTCCTAAAGTGAGGCACTGATTAGAATTCCAGTCACCTGCAGGTGAATATTGCTTGTGTAATCATCAGTGCCACACTTATACTAATTGAGGTACTCATCGTGTGTTGTCGTCGCACCTCCTCTGGACATGGAGTATAGGGGTACGTGTATGTACACAAGCGACCACAATTATAGGGCGGCATATTTTTGTGGTAGATCGGAGTTCCCTGTGTAGTGTTGTCAAGACAACATTAGCCACACCCACCTTCCTCTCTGTGTTGCAGTCCTCGCGAGTCTAGGAAATCTCTCGAGCCATTGGCGTCCCAAATTTTGACCTTTTTCTCGCTGAGAAGCTTGGCGTTGGTGCATCCTGCTACGAACCACAGCAGCTCCTCGGCCACACCTCTCCAGAACACACGTTTAGTCGTGAGCAGCGGAAACTGGTCACGCAAGTCAAACCTGTATCACACGCGGAGTCACACGTATGTGCATTGATGCATGGTATTATAGTGTACATGCCTCATTTGTGCTCCGAACATGGACCTAGTTCCTACGCCAGTCCTATCTCCCTTCTCCGAACCACAGCTGATGATGCGCTCTATAAGGTCCAAATACTGCTGTTCATCGTGAAGACCTGTACAAGGGAAGAAGGATAAAACGAGGCAAAATAATGCTTATTGTACGTTTTGGTGTAGTGAGGCTGGGTCGAGGGCTGGTGGTGGGTGCTTCATTGGTGCTGCTGCTGGATTCAGTGTCTTGATTTTTCTTGAGCTGTTTGGATCTGAGTGGAGCAGTAGTGTTGGCCACTGAGGGCGCATTTTCGTCTGCACACAACATGTCTTCAGTATTACTATAGTAGTTGCTTGCTTTACAAGAAAATGAACATTGTGTGCAGCAGTTACGCGCGTTTTTAGTAGGTTTTGCGCGCCACTTTTTTAGACTGGGCGGTGCGTGATTTGGCTGGCGCCGCCCAGTCTATTGCTAGATAATTATCCCTCATTGACCACCTCTGTCCGTTCTGTCTGGTATGCTGGGTTTGCAGTGTGCAAAAAGCATAAGTGAGGTCGAGGACATGCTGCACAACTAGCTATCACTGTAAACATTGGCTGCTAGCTAGCTGTGAGCCTGCCTGAAAAGCATGGATGGGAACTCAATCTCCAGTAAAGAGAAAGAGAAAAAAGTTTGTGATGATGAAACAAACTCCTTCTTCTGGTAGGCTAGCCTGTGTCATTGTTTCTATGCAGTATTCATTGTGTCTGTGTTTCCCCACTCACTGCAGGCGTGCCCATACAGTCAGTGCAGGTGTGCTCATTGCCCTGGGGCTAATCTACGTGGCTGTGGTTGAGCCTCCATCCAGCGACACAGTGTACAACCTACAGCGAGGGGTGGTAGCTGTTGTCATAGTGTTCATCCTCATTGGAATCATTCACTTTCCTAACGGTCCATTTGTGAGGCCCCACCCCGCCTTCTGGCGACTTGTCCTCTGTGTGCTCATTCTCTACATACTGTTACTGGTCTTCATGCTCTTCCAGGTGAGTTACTGTAGCCAGTATTAAAGACAGTACAATGTCACTAGCTGTTCTGTGACTGCCACCTCCGAATAGTGGCCAACGGCCATTACATGGCAGGTTCCTAATGTACAGCCTCTCCATACAGGACTCTCAGTTGTCCTATTGTAATTGTAGTTTTTGAGGTGGTAAAATAAATTTCCTACTTGTAGTGGTAGTTTTATTTTCAATCCAACCTCTGTGGTGTGTCCACTAGTTTTATTTTAGCCTCGATCCCAGGCCCTTATAAAAGAGAGCTTGGTATTCACTGTTTGTGAGTCAATTAGTAAGTTTCTTAGTAAACTCTTTGTAGGACCTGTAGCATGCAACCACGGAGCCACGGAGTGTGTGTACGGTCACACCCACACATAGTCAGCTTCAGAGGAGGTACGACAGGCGTGTGCGGTACAGCTCAGGCAATTAGCCTTTAATTGAAAAACTGTAATTACATTCCGCTCACGTGTTTAAGCACAGTGTGGCTTCTTAAATGTGATGGCATCCATGTGGTTTTATTGATTGTCTGACTCAGCAATTACCGCAACACGTGAGCGGAATGTAAATTAAAGGCTAAGTGCTTGAGCTGTACTGCGCCTGTCGTACCTCCTCTGAGTCAGCTTCATCTACAGTGGTCAAGAGATGGCTTCATGCTGCTTTTGTAGTATTCACTGGATGTGAAGAGAAGATGTTCTCTGTTCAGCACAACAATTCGCTAGAGACTCTACCAAGCTTCACATCAAACAAGAAGGGAAGCGCCTGGAAACAGATAGACTTGTCATAGCCGGGTAGGTACCACAGAAATACGTCGCTCCCAGTATACAAATGCTTCAGCACCTCGAGCTGCTTGTCCTTCATGACCAGATCTGGCTCTCCAACACAGGAGAGAGGCGCAGAAGAGAAAGTAGCCATCACAATACAACTAGAGTCTCATTATAAATAATTATACGATCATATTTTACAAAACCAAACGAATAAACTATGTACACTGTATTCACCTCAAGATTCTTGGGGCGAGAGAGTGTATACTAGGCCGTCTTTCTCCTTTCATGGCCACCTGGGATCGAGGCTAGTGTCCACTATACATGCATAGCCATTGCTTTCATATTTCATACTGTCACACTTGAACGATAATTGTGCTTTCCATAGTATTTTTGTTCACTTGTAGACGGTCGATGATGCAAGACAACTCCTACGGTTGATTGATTCTAGTCTCGGTCGACCACTGGAGGAGAAGAACTACGCCACTGACTGTAGAGTGTACACACCAGGCCACCCCAATGGTACCTTTGCTAACTTCATGGAGAAAATGGATGTCTTTGTGCCCAGCCACTTCATAGGCTGGTGGATAAAGGTGCATGTAGAAAGTGAAGCTTCGTTGCGTGTTATGTACACCTGCCAGTAGCAGATAACAAGAAGCTAGCAAATTGTAGCGCTATTTGCAAGTATTTGTTAATTTACTAGCGCTAAACGCAAGTGCTTCAATAGCAAGTACGAGGAGAACGTGTAAAGCCTGGTGAACAATACCCACCCTGCAACGTAATGCAATGCTGGCTATAGGTATTCATGACCCTTCACAACTGACACAACGTCGGCTCACAAGCCAGGCCTTGCATACATGTACTTTACTGATTCAAGTTGAGTATTACCTCTCAGCATACATACACACACACACACACACCTCCTCATATTGTGAGCTAGAGTCTTACGCTCTGTTTTTAACTACAATGCTTATTTGTTTTACCCTCCCACAGATGCTGATAGTGAGAGACTGGTTTCTGCTGACTGTGCTCAGTATTGGCTTTGAGCTGCTTGAGTACACTCTGCAGGTGCACCTGCCTAACTTCGGGGAGTGCTGGTGGGATCACGTACGTTCTCATGATTATAGTGAAAGAAATTCAGGGAAATTTGTTTTCAGATTTGACCTGTAGATATAGAGCTGACAGTAGTGAACTGTGGTAGCATTGAGGGGCCTCTACTGTGCTATGTTACATCAGTGTAACACATTAATTTTGTTAATCACATTAATTTTGTTAATCAGTGTAACACATTAATTTTGTTACATCAGTGTGCCTTCGTGTGTGCCTACTTACTTATGTGTGTAACTGTATGCACTACAGTGTGTTATATAATACCGTATAGCGGGAAATTTTCGCTGGGTTAAATTTTGGTTTATGAGGCCTTGAAAGCGTATTTTCGTAGTCTTATTTTTGTTGTATGCCCTGAGCACATCATCATTGTAGCATACTATCTAGATTTTCGTGGTTAAATTTTTGTTTTGGGGCTCTTCATAACGAAAATAACGAAATTAAAACCCAAAGAAAATTTCCCCGCTATACAGTAATTATTTCAATGCTATAGCTTTTTCTCTCTCTTTCTCTGGTTAGTGGGTGTTGGATGCTCTGGTGTGCAACTCACTGGGTATCTTGCTGGGTATGCTCACCTGTCACTGGCTAGAGATGAGGACCTACAACTGGAGCGGACTCTGGGAGACACCTACACTCAAGTACGCTCTAACCTAGAAGTTTGGGCAGCTAGTTAATAATTTGTAACTACATTGTCGATTGCATAATGTATGGCAGACTTTAATTTTGCGTGGTTGCTACGTTGACTTTTTTTTAGACCAAGCCGCTTAAACAAGCAACAGGAACGTCAACATGCACGGTACTAGAAGATGCATCATGCCACAAGTTTTCTATTAGAGCGCATGCCCAGAAAATTATCGAGTTGGCGTATAATTTTTTTTATTTCGTCCTCTGCATTGACTCCACGAAAATAGTAAAATTTGATCTCTGCAAAATTATTTGGTAGTTCCGAAACTAAAAGTACACATTTAGTAACTCTTTCCAATGATATAATGTTTTGATCAGAGTTAGTTTTGTAATGTGTCTGTCTGGCAGTAATGGTGTGCTCACACTGTGTCTGTTTTGGTCATATTCAATGTTCCTATCCTGTAGAGGCAAGATGAAGAGAGTTGCTGGTCAGTTCACACCTTACTCTTGGACACACTATTATTGGGGCTACACTGAGTCACTGGGCCACCTCTTTGCTGTCACTGCTCTGGGGTTTGCTGTGAGTTGCAATAATTATACTCATGGCTAATAGTAAATCAGTTTGTGTAGATTGATGACACTGCAGTTTATCACTGAGTAGAAACAGCAAAGGTTTATAATTTTGAGTTTGTAAAGTTTAATCTCTCTTAGAGTGACACACTTAAAAAATAATAATATACGAAATAAATATTATGGTGGTATAATTATGGTATACTGTTAATGTTGGCTATCTTGTCTCCTACACAGTTTTTGCTGCAAGAAATTAACTTGTTCTATTTGAAGACCATTTTGTGGTACCCACCCAACCACATGTTGAATGCGTATCGATCACTTCTCTTTGCTCTGGCTGGAGCATGTGCCTTCAGAGAGGTGTACGACTACTTGAGCAGCAAGTGAGGGTCATTCGTAACTAGAGTCAAATTGAGCTTAGCAGTAGACAGGCACATGCACACATACACATGCACATACACACAGTGATAAGGATGCTCGTATAGGGCGGCACACATACACATACACATACACGCACACATACACACAGTGATAAAGATGCTCGTATAGGGCGGCACACATACACATACACAACGCACCAGGAGTTTCATGCACTCCTGAACGCACACATACACACAGTGATGAGGATGCTTGTATAGGGCGGCACACATACACAACACACACATACACACAGTGATGAGGATGCTCGTATAGGGCGGCACACATACACAACGCACACATACACACAGTGATAAGGATGCTCGTATAGGGCGGCATACATACACATACACATACACGTACACATACACACAGTGATAAGGATGCTCGTATAGGGCGGCACACATACACATACACAACGCACACATACACACAGTGATAAGGATGCTCGTATAGGGCGGCACACATACACATACACAACGCACACATACA
>VSKX01013037.1_pt1 | contig 10538 bp, 4 predicted proteins | sample 4799481 | NCBI WGS metagenome assembly VSKX01 (sample SAMN12179537, study PRJNA552185) | sponge metagenome | biome: deep-sea hydrothermal plumes; feature: spots directly above weak diffusing fluid; material: sea water; isolation source: sponge from the Swan site of a hydrothermal vent ...
GTGTGTGTGTGTGTGTGTGTGTGTGTGTGTGTGTGTGTGTGTGTGTGTGTGTGTGTGTGTGTGTGTGTGTGTGTTGTTACCTGTACAGCCGTTGCATTGCTCGTGACAATTCCCACAGGGACTGACGCTTGAGCTGATGTCACATGACTCCAAACACTGCACGCTATTGGACGCTAGAGTAGAGGTAACGAAAGCAAACGCACACGCTGTACAATCCGTGTTTGAGGTGCAAACTGAACAGAATTCGTGACACGGTTGACAAACGATCGTTGAGATAGTATTGAGTTGCGATAAAGCCGTATTGTCATAGTAACCCTCTGGACATGTGCTAGTCTGGTCAACACAGCGATCCTGTATATGTACAAAGATAATTTAGTCGTGAAAACTTTTTAACCACATCAAGATGTGATAGAGCTTTCTCTGAGAGGTACCGAAAATGTTTTAGTTTTTTTGAAAATGGTCACTCTAAACGTTATGGGGCTGTTCAAAGATTATCATAGCTGTTTATAACCCAAAACCAAAGCCTATAAGCCATGGTGTAAAGGGGAAATTTGTCCAATTTGGCTCCATCAAAAGTCCATATAAATACATCATGTGATAAAGCTCTCTAAGAGCTACAGAATGCATGTTTTAGTTTTGAAAATGGTCACTCTAAACTCAAGTTGTAAAAGCCTTCAAAGATAGCATCAAAATTGAAGAAGCTCTAATAACATGATACGTACTATAGTCACAAACTAACTAACTGCCATGTTTTACTGTACCTGAGTTCCATTAGAGAATGCCAACATTACACGACACACATCACAGCCACCCTGTCCGGCCAGAGGGGCGGGACCAGAGCACCCCCCATTGGGAGAGCACACACTGGAGCAGCTCACACACATGCCATTGCTGGCATCAGCATAACTCCCGTCCATGCAAATACGATCTGCAATAAGAAACACAATCACAATAGTTGCAATGTAAATAAATTATGATGTACGTATGTACGTACTTACACAATTACATTCTCTGTAGATCTAATGTACTAGCAAAAATCAAGAAACTAGGTATATATAGCTATAGCTATATATTGCAGACTGTATATAGCTATGATGCTTTACATAAATTATAAGCAATGCTGCTATGCTGGAATAGAACTACCTGTTACTATTAAAGACGGGTAGTAATTTTAGTGATTTCAGTCTGTTTTTATGGTACTCATTTTGGCGATTCGTACTAAATTCACCAAATATTCAATACAACATAATTAGAAACGTGGACAAAATTTAGCGATAATCATGAAATCGCTAAAATTCGCTAAAATTAGTACCCGTTTTTAATAGTAACAGTAAGGTATACGTTCTTGTATACGTATCTGACGCTACGTAAGCTCTATTTTGTTAACCAGGCTTAAAACACAATGATTACTCTATACTACACACTTACAGATATTTCTGACTCTCATTGCATTATTTGCAGCAATCATACGGACAGGATTAGTAGCGTAGTCATTTATAGCACCTGCCCCCAGGGACATGTAGAATGCTTCAGTGGAGGTTGCAATATCCTCACCAGCTCTCACTCTAATAGCGTATGATTGGCGTAGCGTGATCTGTAGACTAGTGGGTGTGGTTTGTGCGAGCATGTCGGAGGGGGAGGACAAGGGGAGGGTTGTCGTAGCAACAGAGGCGGCATTTTGGAGGGCAATTCCGGGTAGAGTTGTGGCAGCGTTTAAAACCACAGGTTCGTTAAATTGCAGTGTGATAATTGCATTAGTGCTGTCTCTCAAATCGAGGTCAAAATATTGCATTACTGGACTGACAATATCCTGCTGATAATTGACTGCCTGTACAGAATGAAGGTTGACTCCATTTCCAGCTACATCTGTCAGAGAATTGACGGCAAAATTCAGAAATGAGTCAGTCAGTCCTGTAGCAAGGCCTGTAGATGCTTTGATGGTGTTTAGATCATTCATGGTCATAGTGACATCAACTTGACTAGAAATTGATCCGGTTGACATTAACTCACCTCCTGTGAGCGTATAGGCAATGGTCGGACTAATGGCACCATTTTGTATGCTAACTGACATGACATTGACTGAACTGGTATCGATCGGTTCGTTAAAAGCAAGTTCAATCAACCCAGAATTCATATCTAGCTGGAATCGTGTAGCTAATGGAGCAGTAGTATCTGGAGTGTACGTCCTCACCGGCAGTGATTCGTTGACCAAAATGTTAGCAACAGGCGAATCAAATATGTCTCGTGCAAAAGTGGCAGGAAAACTCAAGAATGTGTTTTGGGCTGAGGTGGCCAGGCCTAGTTGTGCTTTGAGTTGATTTAGGTCACTGTCGTGGACCGTAATAGAGAGTGTTTCGGTATTGAGTGTGTTACTAGCTCTGCTCAGTGCACTCAGTGTGTACGCTACTGCGTCCGAGTCTGATACACTTTGTATAGTCAATTGGGACGTTTGCAGATTAGAAACTTGAAGCACGGCATTAAAACTCAGAGTTAGAGCACCAGAATTCATGTCAAGATCAAAACTCATCAATTCAGTTGCACCCATTGGACCAATCACATTACTCGCTTGTAGACCTGCAGATCGCCCCTGCAATCGATTGTCGTTCAAATCATTGGCAAAAGTCGGATCAAGTCGAAGATAAGTATTTTGAATGCTTGTGCCTAGATTTGGATTGGCTCGTATCACATCAAGGTCAGCACTAGCGAGTGTTAGATTAACTATACTACCAACCGTGTTAACAGTACCTCGTTGCGTTAGCTCGTGAACTATTTCAGGAATGTTGGGAAGGTTTTGTACACTTACGGCTCCCACAACCGTTCCCACGACAACACTCTCCGTAAAGACCATGACCAATTCGCCGTTGAGAGCATTGAAAGTGAAATTGACGATTTCTGGACGAATGCTCTCAATCGTATTGTTGCTCATGAACGTTAATACTGGGGAAATTCCAAGCGCCCGATTGCCGCTTAAATCCGCCACCACGCCGCTAGCTCCACCCAGACTCAAAGAGCCTCTCTCGTAAGCACGCTCGTAGTTCGTTCGGAACGCCTGGTCTGTTAGCATTGTACCACCGAAGCCATACACAATCTCGCTCGATGCAACGGAGGAAGTGGGCATCCCCGTACCGAGGGGGTACGAAACAGGACCTTCGGGAGGTTGTAGCGTTAGCGTCAATACACTACCATCCCAGCTTGACGGATCCACAAACTCATCGAATCCGAAAATAATGCGATTTTCCCCGAGAGGTCGTGGTAAAAAGCTCAATACCTCTGGCTCTCTGATATCTGGTGTTACGGTAGCTACTGCCACAGCATTGGTACTTGAAATAGGAGTAACCGCGTTAGCACTTGTATCAAGTATTGCTTGCGAGGTTAAGTATAGCAACACTCCGCCCATTGAATTGTACAGTTTGATAGTATTCAGCTCTGTGCTGCTAATAGGAAGAGTGATAATCACTACGGTATCGAAGCTCTGATAGCTAGGGTTGATTCCAGATCCGAGATCTGTACTTGCAGAGCTGGCTGCATTCCGTACGAAACACTGCGAGAGATCTAGAGTAGATCGATGCACAACCTCGTCAAAAGATAGTGTAACACGGCCAGTTGTTAAATCAAGATCGAAGGCTAGCAGAGTAGGAGGCTGTATATCTGGTATATAAGTGGTCACTGTAAAACTACTTGTAGGGGCATTCAAAGGAATGCGACTGAAGTCCGAGAAAGCGTCTGCCGTTATATACACAAAACAATTGGCTGTGGTTGTACAGAGGTCAGAGTTCGCCTTGATCTGATTCAGCGTATTAGCCATTAAAGTAATATTGGCTCTTGTACCAGTAACCTGTACAGACGATGTTTCCATGGTAACACTCCCGGCCGTGCTCTGTGCAACTCCCGTAAGACTTATTTCAGAAAGCATTGTATCGGTTGTAACAGGTTCGTTAAACTCTATCAAGAGTGTACCGATGTTCATGTCGAGGGTTGTCGAGATAACGGAAGGACCTGACGTGTCATCGATAAATTGCGAGACTTGTATAGCACTGCCACTCGTATCCAATAGCAACCCGGCCATGTCTTGTACAAAATTCTGCTCCACACTGATGTACGTGATACCACGAACGGACGCAACGTTGGGATCGTTTTTGAGGGCGTTCAAATCATCCGTGTCTAGCGTCAGTGACACAACGTTGTCAGTAACCGTGTTGATGCCTTCACGAGTTAGAGTGTAGGAATTTGTTGCAATAGGAGCATCTTGAAACGTGACTCGACCACTAACAACTAGCAACGTGATATTCTCGGAAAACGTCATTTCCAGCTGGCCAGAGTCCAAATCGAAACTGAAAGAGTCGAAAGTTGGTCGTACGATATCCGGAATCACTGAAGCATTGTTAGAGAGTAATGGGTCTTCAATTTCATCGAGGGCATTCAGGTTTAGATCAGCAACAAGTGCCATATCTGCAGTTAATCCAATGTAGCCGCTGTAGAACGCTTGCGAATATCGTGCTGCAAATTCACTCGTAAATTCAGTATCGGAAAATGTAAACGTTATCATGTCTGAGACCTCGCTACTCGGTGTGCCTGTCGTGAAATAACTAGCGTTGTACGAAATCACAAAGTTGAGCGTATTTAGGGAAAGCTTTAATTTTGAGCCGTCAAAGCTAGCTGGAGACACAAATTCATCAAAAAACATGGTGATGGATTGACTCGAAGGCTGACGGGCCATAAAACGTGTCATTAGTGGACGAGTGACATCTCTGCTGAACTGCGATGGTTGTATTGCACTCGACAGCGGTATAGGATTGACAGAGTTGCCACTGATATCCATTAGGGCACTCTCGTTGACTGTTAAACTCAGAGAGTTGCCTTCTTGGCCAACAATCTTGATCAGATTCAGCGAATCACGTAGCTCAATTGTTACCTTAGAGTTCATGGCCGATATTGCTGAAATGACTGCTCCCGTTAAATTTGTTGAGCTCAGCGAAGAATTAGTGTTATACAGAGTGAGGTATTCAGGGTCAAATGAGCTGGGGTCAATAGGTTCGTCAAAAGAGAAAAACAGATTCCCGACGTTCAAATCAAGCGTAAATTCGACAATATCGGGTGAAGTAGTATCAAGTACTATCTCGGCAGCTTGCAATCTGATTGGTCGATTTGAAATAGAGTCTCCCATGTCATCTGACACAGATCCAGATGACATGTACATAAAGCAGTCAGTGACATCGCTGCAAGTCGATTGGTCGAATTTGAGAACGTTCAAAAGTTCAGGAGACATTTGGAATGTAACTTCAGTGATATTTTCATCTGCAGTAACGAAAGTGCTACCAGACAGGTTATAACCGGTTGGTCCAGTCATTAAAAATCCAGCAATATAAAAGCCACCGTACATCAAACTATTCTGATCAACAGGGTCAGCAAAGCTCAGCGAGATTTGTCCGACGTCCAAATCGAGTGTAAATCCCAGTACAGGTTCTGGAATATTAGAATATCTCAACGGCATTCGCAGCTCTTGAAGACGATTGCCAAATAAATCAACCACGAGGTCTTTAGTTGTCGTTAGCATGAATGAGCCACCATAGTATGATTCATTGTATTGGTTGAACACATTTGTCCGATCTCCGTCCGATAGCGAAATTGTAATAAGAGCAGAATTCTCACCGGATGCTTGTCCACCAGTCAAAGTTAGTGATGAGTCCATAAGCAGTGGAGATACGAAAATCACAGTGATTGTAGTCAAGTCTATAGTCGAAGCATCTATGGCTTCGTCAAAACTCAACATAATTTGTCCTTGTAATGGATCGCTCATCGTAAAACTAATCAAGATTGGTCCGGTCGTATCAGCGTCAATTGTCGAGGGTGCCAGTCCGTTGGAAATCGGTATGACCATGTTTCCAGCCGTATCTAATGCAACTGTGTTATCAATGGTCAATAATATACCACCCTCCCTTTGAAATATTTTCATGCTATTGAGTACTGAGTTCTCGATCGAAATAGTGATAATTGAGTTAAGAGCTTGAAAGGAGATAACTTCAGAGTCGTCCAATTGCTGTGGATTAGCTCCTTGAGAATCAGTTACCGTTATTCCAGGGGGAGAAAACTGGAACGAATCGATCGGCTCGCTGAATTGTAACGTCATTGTACCATTGTTTAGGTCAACAGAATAACTTGTTAGCTGTGGACTGACCGTATCTGGTATAAGTGAGACAGGGACAGCTATTGAGCCATTGGTATTCGCATTGCCACCGATATCGGCAAAACTAAATGGAGGGGTAAATAAGAAGCAGTTAAAAGGCGCTATACAAACGTCTGGATCAGCTTTGATTGTGTTTAAAACCTCGAGGTCAAGTTGTATAGTTATTATAGTGCTGAGGTTTGTTGCGGTGATGACCATGCTACTATTGATTGTATAACTAGCACCAGACAGATCCGGAGTGCCTGCAACGGTCACAATCGAAATATTTGCTGTGTTTGTATCAATCGGCTCGTCAAAGGTTAAAATTATATTCCCAACGTTCAAATCGATATCAAATCCTTGTAGATTTGGCGATGTTGTGTCCGGTGCAACAAACATGATCAGATAGTCGGTGACAAGTTTATTACCCATCGAATTGGCATCAAAGAAAGAATCAGCTTGAATGTTTATACTTATGTTTTCAGATACAGATGAGTAAAACTTCAAACTGTTCAAATCTTCGGGAATAAAAAACACTTGAAGGAGAGCTCCAAGATCTCCAGGAAATACACCAACGTTGGCCATTCCTGAAAGAGTGAGTGTCCCAGGATCACCAGTGGTACGATCGGTGAAGCGTAGGGTAATTCCGGCAGGATTCACAGTCTGAGTATTAATTCCTTCAGAAAATATAAATCCGATAAAACCGTCCAGAAACAGAGCAACTTGTACGAGAGAGGGTGGGTTTAAATTTGCCGCAAAAGTTGTTACTTGAATAGAACCTGTCGTTGCTGAACTCGGAACACCGACTGTCGATCGAATAAAACCAGAAGAGAGAAAAATGAAAGTGTTTCCACTGGTTGTAGCTAGTTCGATATCACCCTGCAAATTCCCCCAATCTTGCATATCTAACGCCACTCTTACAGCAGTAGAGCTGATGGTGCTACAGTTGCCGCCCATGAATGTATAATTTGCTGTATCCGGGGTTGCTGCTGCAGCACCAAATACAGTAATGGCGGCCGGTTCGCAAGTTGATGGGTCAACAGCAGAATTAAACGTGAGGACCAATCGTTCGGGAGGGTTCATACTGAGATCAAAAGTGACGAGCGAAGGTTGAGCTGCAAGAAAAGGAACACAATGATAACAGCTGATGCTTATAGAGCTGCTGCTTTTGATTAGCTATAGTATTTGACCATGCATGCAGTTACTAGTCAAAACACTATAATATCATGGGAATTTTCAAGCATGCATGTGGGGAACAAAACAAGGTTATACATAATGTGACTATTGTGACTACGGATATTCCTATACCGTATAGCGGGAAATTTTCTTTTGGTACGGAGAGCTTTTAAAACAAAAAAATAACCCACAAAAATCTGGACATTTTAATAGTAGCTGCAGACTGTAATTAAGCTACTGCAAAGATGTGCTCAGGCCGCAGAAAATAAGACCACAAAAATAGGTTTTGAAAGGCCTGAAACGAAAATTTAACCCATTGCAACAAAAATTCTCTCAATATGGCAATTAAACAAAATACGAATGTATAATCAACAGAATAGCTAGCCTTGCAACATGACAAGACTAATGATTCTCATTGTCATTCCAATGGTCACACACCTCACACAGCCACAATGCTGAAATGGTGACTGAATAACGTTAACACACACTATGAATTAACGCTAATAATGCCTTACAAAGTTCCAATATTACATTTAACGCATCCTAAGAGAAACTGCCATTAAGGAACTGAATATACATGCGATGAGGATTTGAAAACCAAATGTGTCATAACTTTTTCAACTAACAGCTGCCATAAACAATCACTCAGTAGCTGTTAAAGTAAACTGCAAAACAGTAAAAAATATTATCAACAGTGTACCATTGCCGATAATAATAATAATCGTTATATAATTATCGTTTCGTGGTTGCTGTAGATTGAAGCCACACCTTCCATGATTAGCAATGTGCGAGTTTCGAGGGCAACTTATATTCGTGGGTGAAATTTTTATTGTCTTGACGTCAACCACGAAAACCACTAAAATTAACCGCCGCGAAATTTACCCGCTATACAGCTAGTTTCAAGTTGTACAATGTACAGTACTGATAGGTACACTACTAGAATAGACTTCCGTAAGTAGATATTTGAATGCATACAAAGGCAAGCTTTAGAAGGGATCAGTAGTAATTTTATGGCCATAGTTATTGAAGCCCGAAATGAAGCTTCGTACAAAATAACAGATTCACCTCTCTGTAAAGCAACGCATGATTCCATACACATGCAAATATACCGGTGCACTGTATAAAACAATGTGCTTACAGATTTAACCTCTCTGTAGCTAAAGCCACGCAGGACTGTAATGTGCAGATATAAAGTTGCTTACCGTGAACAGTGCTCAAGCTCAGCGATGACATAACAACCAACACAGCAAGAAGGGAGACAGCGTAGGATGCCATCGTGGCCTGTCAAGTATATAACAGAGAGAAACTATTATCTTGGTCTCTTGGATGCTTTGAACCTGCACAAGGAATAAACATGTAAATTGTTTAAAGCAACCTTGTACTTGTACGCAAATTAAAGTACTACACTTCGTCTCTGTTTGTTGTTTGGACGAACACAAGGGGTATAAATGATCTAGTTTGAAGCATGCAGTACGTAAGCTGCTCTAGCAATGCTAACTAAGAGAGCCGGCCGGTCAGTACGTTGAGCCCCTCCCCTCTTTCTGCACCAGCTAGCTTGCTACACTGTGCAGCGACTAGGTACGTTACACAATATAGCAATCACGAGTACATTGCAATGTGCACAACTTACCACTGTATAGGAAACTTTGCTTCTCTGTACGTACGTGCTCAGTGCGCTGTTACGGCGATTATTAGCTAGCTAACTTATAGCTGGAAAATACAGGGGTGTGTCTACTCGCGTGCCATACGCACAGGGTATTTCGAAACACGCCGCATTTTATTGTGACGTCATTTAAGAAATATTGTTATATAAGATAATAATCGTTTTTTGCGGATTTTTTTAAAATAATAACACAGAAATACAGAACAATGTTGAAATGGGAGTAAAAGTTTATCATTTCTTGGCAGCAGCTTTTGATATGCCGAGTCCAATCAGTGCTACAGCACCAGCAGCCAGAGCCCCGCCCATCAATGCTGCCCCACCGAGGACACCGAGACCAATTAAACCATCTGTAGGACGTGTGTGTGTGTACAAGATCTAACTACATACATGTACCTACAAAGGAAATTCACTATAACAACAAATTCATATTGCAAATAGATTACAGCTAAGAAAGGGTATTCGAACATGTAAGGAGTTTTTGTGTCAACAAATCATTTATCCTGACGAAAATTGTCCAAATGCTAACACTACGCTTACGCTACTTAAAAGGGTAAGGGACATGACTTTTGGGGGGTATACTGTTTTGATATGAACATGTTCTGTAAGTGGTGCTGAGCTCAACAAAAATGCTCTATCTCTAAAGTTATAAGCCATAAATTTTATTTTACTTCCCGTGTAGGCGGGGGTGGCATGCGCGATGACATCACAGTGAGGCTTTGATCTGCAGTGCATGCATTCAATTCAACTCAGTCAGTCATATTCATCATAATTATTGTGAACCAGCTTTACAACCGGGTTTATATGACACTAGAGCTTAGGTAGCATAACGAGCATCAGGAAATGCTATAAACACGCCATTTGGGCAACATGGTTACTTTGAAAAAATTGTATAGCCCCACCTACAAAAAAGAGTCTCGTATGTGCATTGGCTTGATACAGATTAATATTAATTAGTTACACGACAAAAAGTCGTCGTATTTCTTGTTGTTTGTCTTCACCAATGTGTACAAATCGAATTCGGCATATTAGGTGATCTTGTGAGTGTTCGCATTTTTTTTTTTCTTTTCTGGATTTGCCCGGATTAGAACCGCTGACCTTTACTTTGGAGATCGACCACTTAACAACTGTGCTACTTGTCGACCTGGAAGATTACTGATAATTAGATTATTAGTAATGATAATTAACAGATTATCCAGTAATCTTCCGGGGCATGTACGCAGGCATGTACACATGTATGAACACATAGGCATGTATGCAGGCATGCACACATGCATGTACATGTACACATGAACGTTGCTATAAGTTAACTGAGCATTACCTTACTAGGCTAAAGGTGAGTTCATAAAATTAGATATTCTATTATATCGTATAGCGGAAAATTTTATTTTCGTTACAGAGAGCCCCAAAATGAAAAATTACCCACGAAAAGCTATTATGATGACATGCTCAGGGCGCAACGAAAATAAGACCACGAAAAATACGCTTTCAAGGCCTGATAACCCAACGAAAATTTCCCACTATACACCTGTTTCGTCA
>VSKX01027322.1_pt1 | contig 10514 bp, 11 predicted proteins | sample 4799481 | NCBI WGS metagenome assembly VSKX01 (sample SAMN12179537, study PRJNA552185) | sponge metagenome | biome: deep-sea hydrothermal plumes; feature: spots directly above weak diffusing fluid; material: sea water; isolation source: sponge from the Swan site of a hydrothermal vent ...
ATGTATACTGTGTTTCAGGTTCAAAGTTTGGCGCCTCCTGTTCATTGCTGTGAGGGTAGTCACTGTGCTCATCTCCGTGGTTACTCTCTGGTGAGACCTTTGACCCCTAGCGGCTAACTTTATCTTGATTAGTGTGTAATGTGCATCTATAACATCGTCGGTTTGTGTTGTGTAAACCTTGTTGCTTTGTGTATGTAAAACTTTCACTTTCAGGTTTGGTCTCGGGTTGGTGCATAAGGAGTTGGCACGGCAGAAGAGAGAGGCTCCACCCACTAGCGAGGAAGAGGGTGTGGTCAATGAGTCGGCAACTGTTCCTGTTATTGACTTTACTGAGGTCCAGTACAGGTAGGTATGATGTCTGTGTATTATTAGCAAGAGTACATAAGAAGAGAAGAGTGTCCAACTACCGATAGCTGTCACGTTACTTTGTGCAAAGTTGTGTGTACAGCTATCGGTAGTTCGACACTCTTCTCTTTTTAAATGTACTTTTGGTATGTAGTTTGTTCTTACAGTATGTAGTGAGTATATAGTGCCCCTCCCTCCCGCACACACACACACACATCACACACACACACACACACACACACACACACACACACACACACACACACACATCACAGGGTGTTTGGGCTCAGTTTCGTAGTGTTGCTGCAGATGTGGATTGGCTGGACCTTTGTTAATTATCAGATGGTACGGTCTTCAGGGACTGAGAGTGAGGGAACCAATGGAGGAGCACCTGTCACTGGTTAGCCATCACTATAGTAACATCAGTCGACAGCTCATGTCTTGGGCCTTCTTGCTTGTGGTGGCTAATGTGTCCTCTGTTCAGAGGTTCTCAGTGCATGTAGCCATGTACTATAATAAGCTTGTGGCTATGTACGTGTCCTCTGTTCAGTGCATGTGTACTATATTTGTGCACTCTATGTCTGTATCTCTACATGTATAGAGGTACAGTGTCCCTTTCTCAGAGTATCTCAATAATTATACAGTACTATTGTTTTTGCTGTGATTGTATATTGTATATTTTGCTTGGTTACTACAGTCAAATCACCAACCAAGAAATCTGGCAAGTCACCCAAAGCCAGCAGTTCAAGCAAGGCCAAGCAGTCCTGAACATTAGATATAATTATCATTATTAGGTTTCTGGAGCTAATAGCTCTTGCATGACATGTTGCTAGAAAAGTGTCAATTTTTTGTGGCTTACAAATGAATTAGTGTTTTACACAATTATAAAGATTCTACGATGATACAACCAATGCAGCTTAATTAACTTTTAGCGGGTTCAAAATGTTCATCCTGATAATGTTAGTACTGTATTATGAACAGTGGTAATCGGCAACATAGTATTTCTGCATGTGTCATCTCTGGAACAAGTAAACGCTTCAAGAAGGGGAAGAGGTATTGCTTGAGAGATTAACGTGAGAAGTTTCTCTGCTATCCTGGTCCTCTTCTTCTCTACTTCAAGCTGAGGGGAAAATACTGACACTTAAAACTTGGTAGCTACAAGTTTTACCTTCTCAGCATTTATTTTCTCCATTCTTTCCGTTGCTAGCCTAGTTCCTTCTGCTGCTATCGTGTTCCTTTCAAGCTGGAGGGAAATAATTTATAAACACTTATAAATTTGGTATAGCTACAAGTTTCACCATTTTCTCCTTTTTGTGTTCTTTAAACTTCTGTAGTACTGGGAGGATGGTTTTGTCATGTCCAGCCACTCTAGCAACATCCTCAACATCACCCTACAGGGAAACAAACACACAATCCATATTTATACTTGACTCAACAGTAGTAAAGGAGTGCTAATTGTATAGCGGGAAATGTTCATTACATGGGTCGTTACGGAGAGCCCAAAAAATTAACTCACGAAAATCTAGACAGCAAGCTACTATGATAAAACGTATCAGGGCATACAACGAAAATAAGACCACGAAAATACGCTTCCAAGCTCTGATAACGAAAATTTAAACCAAATAACATTTCTCGCTACACGGTATCAAGAACGCATTAATGATTCTTGACGGTATAAATAGCTACTTACACAACACCTAACTTGTCTACATTAAATTTTATAGTAGTTTCTCAAACTCACACATTCTATCTCTGGCGTTGCTCCTTTGCTCAGTAGCTCTTTAAACACAGTGGGGTAACCAGCATTAGCAGCAAAGAACAGGGCAGTCCACCCAGTACCCTGTATATAGGATAGCTTACACATACACATACAGTGCAGGGGAGGGGGATCAACACACACACACAGTCTTTCACTACACGGCCTATTATTGACTGCCTTCATGTGTCTAGAAGCTATAGAGCTCTAGCTAAACAAGAGAACACATGCATACAACACTAGCTCTGTGGTACTTACAGGGTGTACTATATCGTCAAGTTGATGCTAGAACACATGCATACACTAGCTCTGTGACACACTTACAGGGTGTACTATATCGTCAAGTGATGCTAGAACACATGCATACACTAGCTCTGTGGTACTTACAGGGTGTACATCATTGATGCTAGCTTTATTAAGTAGGGCTTGAACAATGTCCAGACGCCCACGATCCACAGCACAGTCATTATTGAATGGATCTCGCACTTTAGCAGAAGCTATCATCAGAGCAGTCATACCTTCCTATAGTGTATATGTGATAGTGTGTATGTGTGACAGTGTGTATACTCAACCTGGTGGCTGGTACGTGAGTACGAACCTTGTTCGTATGATCAACGGTTGCTCCACCATTGATGAGAGTATTGATCACAACAGAGTTGTAGTCAAATAAACTTGCCACTTGCAGTGTGGTAGTTCCATCCTACAAATACAGAAACACAGAGACAACATTTGTATAGCTACTGATAGAGTGAGCTGCTCACCTCTCTCTCTATGTCCACTGTAGCCCTTCTGTTGAGCAGAGTATCCACCACCTCACTGTGCTTATTCTTAGCAGCTGCCATCAGAGCACACCAGGCAGTCTAGAATACACGCACACACAAATAACTCAATTGATGTTTTGTTTACAAAATTAAAATGGTCTTACTTCGGTTTGATGGTTTACTTTAGCTTTATAGTCGAGTAATAGATTGACAATACGAACGTGGCCTTCCTGACTAGCCTGCATGAGTGGAGTCCAGCCCCTCTGTGCAATGGTGTCATTGATAGATACATACTCTATAGCAATAATAATAACAGAACGTACAACGTCAGGGTAGTCAACAGATGCTTTCTTCTCCAGCAAGAACCTGGTCATCTCTACGTGACCACCATAAGCAGCCCACATCAGAGGAGTCCACTTTTTCTGTACGATCACATGCACTCACATGTAAAGTAGTGTACGTGTATATAGGGAGAAAGCTCACGTTTGTAGGGTGGTCAATATATGCCCCTAGCTCTACTATTCCCTGCACTACCTCCAGGTCACCTGCTTTGCAGGCTAGTATCAGCGGAGACCAATCATTCTGTATGTATACACACAACAGTAGCACAACATGACAGTGTCAGTAGCACACCTTGTCTTGAATGTCGTTGACCTGAGGTCGGTACTTCAAGAGGAGTTTACAAATTGCAAAATGTTTGTTCTCACACGCCCACATTAGCGGACTCCACTGAAACTGAAGAAAAAGATAGAGATCAATACCGTCACTCTACATATAGGAACGTACTTCATCCTTCTCTTGTTCATCGACAATATCCTTGTTTCCCTCCAGGTACCCTCGGATCTGGTCAATATCAGGCGTCTCACTACTTCGACAGGCTCTCAGCAACAGAGTGGCAGGAGGCACCTGTAACAACCGCAATATACACAGAGCATCATGATCAAGTTACTTGTGATTGCTATACATCTCATGCTTTCAGTGCATGTTAGCTAAGTACTTTAGGGAGAGTTCTAGACTGACTAACAATCCTGCCTAAGGTTATGTGGACTAACAAATTCTAGTATAATGAGCAAATGCTCAGACTATCTACACAGTTACATTTACCTCACTCCTGGTTCTGTCGTAGAGGGTATGATCACCTGGAATGTCGTCCCGTCTACGAAGTAGTGTCACACTGAGAACAGTAGGCTGCCTCCATCGATCTATTTTAGCAATTTGTTCACCAGTGAGTGCTGGATGCTTTTTAACAAGTACTGTTAGTCTAGCAGGCACTGCAAGGACAAGCTCGATACAGGAGCCACTAGGATCGACTCTAATCAGATAAACGTCACCAATGCTCACTTCTAAAACACTCGCAATGCGTTCTTTGAGAACAACGTAATCTTTGAGCGAATTATTATTAGTATCGACCTTCATCTTCAGCTCACTCTGAAACCGACTCAACGATTTCCCGATCTCTAAAGGTTTAACTTGCCACGTAGAGAAGAAAATTTCGAGCTTTTTGACGTACGATTTCATCTTCGTTTTATCACTCTCACTTCCAAATTCTTGGATAATTTCTTCCAGCATTCCGTAGTTTACAAAGGACGTAAATGAGTCAATAAAATTGAAAATATCTTCCATTGACTCTAGGTCGAAACGAGGAATAGATGAAAAAAAACAAATGCTGTGTATACTTCTCTTGACTCTGTCACGTAAAAAACTAGTAATTTGGAACGGTTTTGTTCGGCTTTGCCTCAGTGAGTTGATTGTTCCCTTACGCAATTTCTCGTAACGTAACTTTATGGCACGTAAGGGATTGTTTAATTCCCCTTCATGCTCATCCTCTGCAGTGTTGTTCGGTTTCATCTGCTTCCTTACTGGGGAAGCTATACAACACAGAAAATAATACGCAATGACCATAATTCATGTTTACCATCATAAAATAATAATTATACAGTACGTATAATACTTGTAATCCATGCAATATGGTGACCCACTAAAGTTCTCAGTATAGTTTATGCTAAGTGCAACGTGTAGTTATATTTTTAAGCCGGTTATATCAGGTATAAGAAGGTGACATTTTCACAGGTAGCTAGATTTGTTTTACAGTTTTGTACATTTTGCTGGTACAGTATAAGCTAATCAATTTGGATAACTTTTACCAGTGCATCTTAATTATCCGCAAATACATTTTTGCGACTTTACTCTCATTTATGCAACACTAAAGTGATACATTTATAAGAATCTTACGTTGTTCAGAGGATGTTTCTCCATCAGTGGAGTCGGCACTCTCTGTTGCAGTGGAGTCACTCTCTGTAGTAGTGCTGCCACCATCACTACGGTTATTCCTCTTTGGTTTGCGTTTGCTGGTTGAAAGAAAACGATTTTCAATACGACTTGCTAGATTAGGAAGTTCCACTGAATTCGTTCTCAATGCTTTACAGATTTTTGTCCAAGTCATGCGTTCTGATCCGTTTAGACAAGCACTGAGCATACTACAGAGATGATCGTCGTCTCCTTTAATATTATCTAACTCATATTTAGGCAAACCAAATGCAAGTCCCAAGCGAATCCAACAGGGCCCAGCTTCCGACATTTCTTCTAAAACTTGGTGCAAATCTTTTATACTAAGATTTTTTGTTGGATCCAGCGGCTGCAGTGAAAGCTAGAAAGGGACATGCAGTAAATTAATAATAATAATATTATAACTGAACAGCTAGATATCAAGCCTAGTATCATGCCGAAAAAATTATGGAACAAGTTATTATCACAGACAATACAGCTCAGTACAGTGCTGTCAAACCTCAGTAGATTCAGAGTCAGAGTCAGAGTCCATGTTGCAACGTTGGCATGCGGCCTGGTGTGTCAGCGGCTCAGACAGTCAGTGGTCCCGCTGACACAGTTCGGCAGTCACTGCAAGAGGCAACTTACTGATCCACTAGTACTGTATGAGTCAGAGGAGCCTAACAACGCTACTAGGCTAGCTAACTCAAAACAATGGGCTTGTGGCCTCTCTCACCAACTGCAAGTCGATGCACTATACTTATTCGATTTAAGACGACACCCTCAGTTGGGACGCCCTTGTTTATAATGCCCATATACCACCATATAAAATCAAATATTCTCGTACATTATTTCAGAAAAATAATTATATTTTGGTGTCGCCTTAAATCGAATAAGCACGGTAGCTGTAAAACGAACACTGCATGCAAAATAGATGCACAGTAGACACTCCCCCATGCACCTGTATACCTATAATTATGACTGTAGATCATGAATAAAATTTCTGCAAATACACAAACAACACAGAACATGCATGCAGGTACACAAGGCTAGGCTGCACTAGCTGATGCTCTTGCACTACTGCCAGACTGCATTGCTGGAGTCATATATCTCTGGAATCTACGTTCAGTCTCTTTTATATTCACTCTACTCCTCTTGCTGCTGCTGCTGCTCTTGGCCTGCATGCAGTGAAACATAACACACAATAATACACTGATGCACAACAACACTTGACGAGTGCTAACCTCTTCTATCAGTTGATTTAGCATAGTTTCACTTTCAATATCCACTGAGACACTTGCTTGCAATTGATGTCGTGTAATTAGAGGAGTTGACTCGAGCCCACCCCCCTCTTCTTGTTCAGGCTCCACCTCTAGCTCTGCAGACTGGGGTGCAGCTGCAGTCAGTGTCACTGTACTGCCATGTTCAGTAGCTTCCCCTGAGGCTTCCCCCGAGGCTTCCCGGCCTGTGGTTTCCCCAGTGGCCGTGATGGCTTTCAACACCTGCAGTGGGTGTACACGTACTTGAAGTATACTTTAAAAACTACGTCTCAACTGGGCATTCTATAACTGCAGTATAATTATTGAGATGCTATGTTGCATGTGGCTGCATGTAAATCAATGCTGAGTATTATGGCTATACAATCATGCAATAATAACTATAGATAGATATTATATAGGGACAGGGCATACTTGAGGTTTCCCTCTAAGGAAGCTTGTAAGACTGTTGAAAATATCTTTCCTCTGACTGAAAGCAAACCCCAGCGGAGTCTGATCATTCTGTATAGAAGAGATACAGTTATAGCTACTTGAACTCAGAATAATAAATTAATGTCTGACTGACCTGATCTTTGGTGGTCATGCTTGCTTTGTGTGTCACTAAAAGCTTGGCAATCTCCAAATATCCTTCCTTGATGGCAAAGTTGAGCGATGACCACCCAGCGTACTGTAGGTGAGAGGAGGACAGTAATCACATGCAGAATGGCAGTAATCATCATTAACCTATAATTATAGCTAATAGTATACAGTAAAGTCATTATGCAGAGAACCACTATCAATGTTTACAGTGCAACTCCACAAAATAAATAAATGCGTATAATCGTACCTCCTTTGATTTAGCGTCTACGTCAGCTCCATGGTCCATCATGATCTTACTACAAGTCTTGTTTCCATTCTTAGAAGCCAGCATTAATGGAGTCATACCCCACTGTAAATCAGTGTCCAATTGAATTAACATTATATAGTGCATGCATATACGAGAAAATACCCCTCCTAATTGTAGCCTACCCAAAACCCATTAGTGACATAATAATTATGTTGTGTCCTGCTAATTAGGATTGAGTCACTTAGACCAAGCGTACCACAAACAACTACTATACAGCAAGGATATAAATTATACACCCTCGGTATACACAGCTAATCTTGTGTCTATACATCCTTGTATAAAGCTAGCTCACAATAAATTATGTCGACAATGCTATGCCGGCAACGTGTCTTTGATCACCTTGTTCTCGATGTCCAGGTCTACTGGGGACTCTCCCCCGGGTGTTGCAGGCTCCACCATTATTCTCAGACACTCGCTGCGGCCCTCAACACAGGCAATATGGAGGGGAGACATCCCATGACTCTAACGGCAACAACAATCGTGTGTAACATCAATTGTTACAGCTTTGAGGGGTATTACTTGAGTCAGGGGGTCCAATTTTAAAACTAAGGTAGCTCTACATAAAGCCTTTCAGATAGTCTGCTCAAACAATCAAATGCTTTCGAGTCCAAATGTTCTCTTTTTCGAGGAAAAACCGTGGACTATAAGTGGGTGAAATGTCAAAATTTGCCTGTTTTAAAAAATTTGAACTGAACATGCCATCTGATAGAGTTTTTTTGGGGCTTTCAGAAAATCACAAAATTATTTAACAGAACTAAAGTTATGGCCATTAGACCACAACAGTCACCATAATCTATCTTGTGTGTGTGGGACTGGATGTGCACATGCACTATCTGTTACACACACGTCACACAGCTAAATACTGTCATATGTAGTTATACACAGCTGGTAATAGCTGTCTTGCAATATTTATTATTATTTGCAGCAAATGCTTAATCTGGTTTGCATACACACGGCCATAAACATTGCAGCAACTATAGCTATGTATTTACCTCGTTTCTGTAGGCTGGGTTTGCTCCCTTTTTGACGAGGGCTTTCACAACATCTGTCCTGTTGAATTTAGTAGCTATCGACATAGACACCCAGTCCTTCTGCAGAGGGAAAAGGTTAGAGGTCAGGGTACAATACTGAAGCATATCTGCACTCTTACTTGATTGGTAAGCTTAGTGTTGGCGCCATATGAGGTCAAGAGTTCGACTAGACCAGCATTACCATCTTGACTAGCTTGCATTAGAGGAGACCATTGTTTCTGTATTGATAGGAATTCTACTCCATACAGCCATTGGCTATACAGTCTACACATTAGCTACAGTGAATGCATGAAGCCAACAGCTATAACAAGATAACAAGCCTTTATAAAGTGACCACAATGAGTGACCAGGACATTCAGCAAGCCACAACGTACAGCAGACATGCACGTACAGCAGTACAGCATGCATGTACAGCAGTACAACATGCATGTACATCAGTACAACATGCATGTACAGCAGTACAGCTACAGAACACGTACATTGGTTTGTATGTCCACGACACTGGGATCCTTTGTCAGGATGATCTCAGCAGTCTTGATTCTATTTTGCAGTGCCTCTTCTGTTCTGTTTTGGTTGCCAATTGCTTGTGAGGCCCACATGAGTGCAGTCCAGCCTTGCTGTAATGCATGGGTTACCAGTAACACACTATACAAACAGTCCAGCCTTGCTGTAATGCATGGGTTACCAGTAACATACTATACAAACAGTCCAGCCTTGCTGTAATGCATGGGTTACCAGTAACATACTATACAAACATGAGTGCAGTCCAGCCTAAAAATATATATACTCCAAAAAACCGCTTTATAAGAAATGTTTGCGCCAGAAAGCCATTAAGAGTCAACAATGACTAGCTAGATGTAACCACTTCAGTATGCAAAAAATGCAGATTGGCTTATCAGTAGCAACATATAGTTTATACAGCAAACCCTCAATAATGTAGTAACTGTTGTGTACAGTACAGGAAGTGTTGTACGTGTGTACATGTGTACGTGTGTACGTGTGTACGTGTGTGTGTGTGTGCGTGTGCATGTGTGGTTGCTATGTGATATATTTTATAGCTGGGTAATGGAGCCACTCACCCAGTTCCGAATGGTCACGTTAGCGCCGTGATTCACCAAATGCTGAACCACTTTATAATAACCCTTTCTGCTGGCAAGGATAAGAGGAGTCCAGCCACCCTAAATGTTCAGTGCATCTATTAAAGTACACACATACGTATGCTACGTACAGCTGCTTGGTCATTTGGCCTTGCTTTGTGCTCCAGTAATACCCTCACTACTTCATCACGACCATTGTGTGCTGCTCTCATCAGTCTGGTCCAGCGCAACTATATAGACCATGCAGGAACTCACTCATTCAACATCATCGTTGTTAATTAATTAACCCTTGATTAGCTTTGAGAGTAAATAACTTGTAATTGGATCAAAACTATATAAACCAATTGCTCTATACATAGATGGGCTTTGTGCATGTGTTGGGTTAAATTTCGTTTTGAAAGTCGTCTTTTCGTTGCACATTCTGAGCACGTCATCAAAGTAGCTTATGTCCGCGGCTACTATTCGATGCCCACATTTTTGTGGGTTTTGTTTTGGGCTCTCTGGCCGTAAAAAACACAAAAAAAAACGAAAAATTCCCGCTATACAGTGAGCCTCACCACATCTCGTGCATCGATTTGGTTGGGATCAGCTCCTGCCTTGAGCAACACTTCCATCTGCTCAATATCACCTCTTGTACAGGCATTGGTCTGAAACAATAGCCAATTGAACAGTGATCTAACTAGCTATATAATAGCAAAACACTTACCAACTTGCTCTCTCTATATATCGACTGCAAAGGTCTTTTAATCTTTTTCAAAAGTCTCTGCATACACAAATGATAGCTAATTGTATCACAATTAAAGCCAGTCAATTTACCGTGAAAAAAGGCAATCCCTTCTTCAAGATAGAAGCTACGTCTTTAGTCGCTAAATCTATTGCACTCTTCCCATTCTGTCAATTGAAGTTATGAACAACATGCATGGCAGCTAGCTCAAGTTTAATATCATTCCGTAATTGTATATACCTTGTCTGGTGTGGCAATGTAGTTTTGAAGGTCCTCCTTCTGGTCTAGTCTGGCTAACAGCTGCTCTACCACGACTACATGACCAGCCTCGGCAGCAAAGTGGAGGGGCGTCTTACCACTCTCCTAAACACA
>VSKX01006573.1_pt1 | contig 10505 bp, 8 predicted proteins | sample 4799481 | NCBI WGS metagenome assembly VSKX01 (sample SAMN12179537, study PRJNA552185) | sponge metagenome | biome: deep-sea hydrothermal plumes; feature: spots directly above weak diffusing fluid; material: sea water; isolation source: sponge from the Swan site of a hydrothermal vent ...
CTGCCATGGATTTCATGCATTAGCTACTGTCAAAAACTTGGAACTGTTGAACAAGCTTGCATGCTGTAGACTTTCTTTAGAGGTCAAAGTTTAATTGCATATCTTAATTAGCATTCTTGTACTCGTGGGTGTTGTAGCTCTGACGCGTGTCCAACCTCCTCTGGACTACGGCCGGCTGGGGCCAGTTCTTGACAATCTTGAGTTAACGTACATCGATCACCATCACGTACATGCACAGAGATGGGTTAAAAAATCAATCATTTTTTATATATGACACAAGAAAGTATACTAGAACAAGCAACACAGGAAATCAAAAACTGATACCGATCGAGTTAGCAAACTAGCACGAACACAACTGAAAACAAAACAAACAGCTCTGTAATTAAGCAGTTAGTAGTGTCACAGTGTCAGTAAAATATAGCCAGAGGTTACTAATATTTGGGAGCGATTGTACTACCATATGAGGGGTTGTAGGGAGGAGGGGGTCCTTTATCGTTAATAAATGCAGCTGTATTGGGGGCTGGGGCATCGACAGCTATGGCTTGTGGCGGAGTTGCAAGCGGGGCATATTTTTTCCTATTTCGACGAACAAAGTAAAAGCAGCACCCCACTATAACGACCATGATCACGACGAAGAAAGCTGTAATGACCAGAGATAGTACTACGTACACCCAAACACGAGCAACACAGTACACGTCAATAGAACTCGTTTCAGACCAGTAACCGTCAACATTTGTTTCCAGGGTCAGTAAACCGTAAGTGGTCTCGAGCGGAAGTGTGAGCGCGCAAGAAGCAGTTGCGGTGCAGTTATCGAGGTTACTTCCAGGAACAGGCACATACTTGGTGCGATAAACGTCAATTGCAACATCCAGCCTACTAGAGCTTGAACCAGGCTCTAGATAAAACACCATGTAGTAAGTATCGTCATCTGTCACGGGAAATGTGTAACTCGCGTTCGAGCCACTGCCGCAAACTTGAGGGATAGAGTTTGAATAAATCGCTTTATTCGACCTTGGATGGTCTACCCAAGAGTTGAACTTATTTTCACCTTTGATTAGGTAGAACTTCATGTGTGAGAGCGAATTTTCTTTACAGGCTGAGAAACCAAACTTTGATCCCTGTGGAAGGTAGTAAACCCAGTAGTGATAATCATTCTCCTTTGTGTCAAACTCTGGTCTTTCGTTAAATTGAAACATATCGTGGTCTGTCAACATCGGTTTTTCTGATAGCACAGAAAACATCGTAGTGCTAGTGATATCTGGGAACGAGGTATCGACAAGAACATTAAGTTCACTGCAGAAAATAGGAGAGTAAGATATAATCCTTGTCTCGTTCGGAGCGTACTCATTGGCAGAACTGTTGCTATTCGGCAGACCGTATCGAATGGAGAAAATGATTGCTAAAGTAACACTGACACCGACCACACTCATCCAGAAGAAGCTCCATCCCATTGAGCGACGACGTTGCCTAAAGTGTGTTCACACAAGTAAAAAGTTAGCTGTGAATCACTTTCTGTGAATCAATTTCTGTGGTTTCAGACTTTAGGGACAGTCAACATTATAAGACTGGGTCTATCCTAGATAGCCTAACCAATATAATACAAGATCAAAGGGTGGTTTATAATAATTATGACACTAGCATCAAAACACTGACGCTACGCTGGAACAAAACATTTTTCTAATCGAGCGTTTTCTGACGCTATGTCGGGTCCACAATACGTACAAAATACTAACAGCATACCCATAGCGATAATGCAGGCCTCCAGCAGTGTACGCTGCCCCATATCCATGGTGGTGATGATGGGAATGGTGGTGATGATGATGGAATCCTCCTCCACCGTGAAATCCCCCACCCCCTCCACCTCCACCAGTGTGACCTGCTCCATGTGGCATGGTGAGACTAGCTGTCTTGTGGCTGTGTGGACATGCAACGTTTAAATACTTACACCAAGTGGTAATTTCCCACTAGCACACGTCTTTCGCTTCTAGTTATAGATAGTCAAGTTCGCCATAAATAGCAAGGGGACTTGGACAAAACATGAGAATTAGGGTTACATGTCACATTACAACTCTATACACCGTTCATTACTGCCTAATAATAATTGTAAAGCTCCGTACCTACATCATGATGGAACCAAAGCTGACACCGGCTTACCTTTTATAAATAGGCAAAGGTACGTATACGTGCAAACACTGAAACTTCTGACTTAGAATCCAAGCTTACATGCACTATAGAACGAGTCTTGTCTCAACTCATGCACAGTACAGTATAATTATTTGACCCAAATTGGTACTAGGCAATCATGTGATCGTGACGCTAAAATGATGCAATTCTAACGTTGACGCAATTCATTAAAACGTGGGTGTAGTTTCATGAATGTGACATGTAAGATGGACACAAAGAAAAACAAAATAATGTAGTACATGCAACAATGTGAGAGCTAAAAAAAAAGCTAGCCAACATACCAGCCATCTAAGCAACCAGAATTAATTAATAAGCAAACGATGTCATTAAATCCTTTACTTCTAGCGGCTTCCAAAGCTTCTTGCCCGTCCTCTATCATATTGTTCAATACTGCACCTTTATGCAGCAGATACGCAACCACATCAAGCTGCCCGGTACTACAGGCTAGTTTTAATGGTGAGTCACCAGATCGATTTTTCTCGTAAATAGAAACTTCTCCAATTTGGACCATTCGCTCGACAATCGTTTTGCTCCCCTTTGTAACTGCAACGTGAAATGGGGAGTTTCCAGTGGCATCTTGAATAGTGCAATCGACCTTTCTATCGATTAGGTAGGAGGCGACTGCCTCATGGCTGTTATACACTGCATGATGTAATGCCGTTTCTTTCTTGACGTTGGTCTGAATGTTCACACGAACTTGTCGGTTTAGCAGGATTGTAACGAGATCAAGAAAGCCGCCATTACTGGCATCGATGAGAGGTGACCAATTGCTGTTGTCCACCACGTCACATTCGGCATCAGCTGTTATGAGGAGCTCGACGACTTTCGTGCGTCCCTTGAGACAAGCTAAGTGGAGGGGTGATCGACCGTCGTTGGAACGGACTTCTACATCTGCTCCGTTGTCAATAAACAGCTGCACGGTGCTGTAATGGCCTTCTTGAGCGGCTAAATGTAAAGAAGACCACCCGTCTTTGTCTTGTGAGAATAAATCACAGCCTTGGTCGAGTAATATCTCGCAAACTTCCCGACCACCATTGAATGCAGCTAGGTGTACGCAATTCCGACCCGTGTCAATCGTTCTCATAACGTCAGCACCGTTTTCGATCAGCACACGTACGACAGCAGTTTGGCACTTGTTGCAGGCCGAATGGAGAGGTGTCCATTGCTTGCAGTCGAGAGCGTCGGCTTGTGGACAGTGCTTCAGCAGCAGCCCAACAATCTGGGCATGCCCATGCATAGCAGCAAGGTGGAGGGGTATTCGGAGGTTGTTGGCTTGAAGGGAGGCATCTGCGTCGTGTTTTAGTAGAAGTTCGACAATGTTCATGTGTCCCTCCTGAGCTGCGAGATGAAGGGGTGTCCAACCATCCTTGTCCTTGAGGTGTATATCAATGCCTTTTTCGATCAAAAACTCAGCAACGTTTCGATGGCCATTAAAGGCACAGAGATGAAGAGAATTTCGGCCCATGAGAATAATAGCATCGATATTAGCTCCACTCACAAGCATTAATTTTGCTGTCTCTAAATGCCCTTTGTTACACGCTGAGTGAAGAGGAGTCCATTGTTTGCCGTCAGCCATATTGACCTCTGAACCCTGAGCAATGAGGTACTCTACAATGTCAGTGTGTCCAGATGAAGCACACATGTGGAGTGGTTTCCGGCCACTCTTCGAAGTGTATGTGATGTCTGCCCCTCTGTTGACCAAGATTTTGACAGCTTCTAGAGCACCTTCTTGTGCCGCTAAATGTAAAGGTGTCCAGCCTTCATCGTCTCGGGCATTGATATCGATACCGCTATCGAGGAGTAGATTGCAAATTCGTGTAAAACCATTAAATGCGGCCAAATGAAGTGGATTTCTTCCACCACCAATTCTCGTGTTTACAGTTGCACCATTTTGAATGAGATACTCGGCCACGTCAAGGTGATTGTGATGACAGGCTATGCAGAGAGGAGTCCACTGCCGAGTGTCTTTCATGTCTGTAGAGGTGGATAACACACAGAAAAAAGTCAATACTATCAAACGTGAATGTATCTGAGTAATTAGGTACAAAAGTTATATACTGTTCTATTGTAGCAGATATTCAGACGTATTGATTTACACATTAAAAAAGCACAACTAATTTCCAAACTTTAAGTATTTACGTACATCTGTACATGTATGCACATAGAAATTAACTTATATTAACACCTCTAATAATAACATAACAATGCACACATACATAAAGGTTCATGACATGGTTACAGAATCGTACATAGCAATACACAAACCTATACGAGCTCCGTGCTTCAACAAGTACTCCACAACAGGCAGCTGTCCCTTCATACAGGCGAGGTGAATCGGTGTACGGCAGTTATCAGCTTGAACATTCACCTCAGAGTGCAAGAGAACCAACCGTTTAACGATATCTAAATGTCCTTCTTGCGAGCATAAATGAAGAGGGGTCCAGCCTTTCTCATCTCTGACTGTAAGATCTGAGCCAGCCTCGAGCAGCAATTGAGCAATTCTCAGTCGGCCATGGTAGCATGAGGAGTGAAGAGGGATTCTCTTATTCTTTGCTCGGGCATTCACATTGATATCTCCAGTGAGTAATAGAATTTCCACGATTGCTTCGTGGCCTTCTTGTACGGCTAAATGCAGAGGACTCCAGTCGTCCTTGTCTTGGTGTTTGTAGTCGATTCCTTTATCGAGGAGAAACGTGGCCACAGATATATGCCCTTCGAAGGCAGCTAGATGAAGGCAATTTCTTCCGCTATCGATGACGTCGTTTATTAGAGCTCCTTTGTCAATTAATAGCCTCGCAATGTCTTCGTAACCGTGCTGACAAGCAACGTGCAATGGCGCCCATTGCTTCGTGTCTCGAATAGAAATCGTGGCTCCAGCCGAAATGAGAAAGCTTGCCACTTGTAGTCGACCCTTTAGAACTGCATTGTGAAGCGGTGTACGCCCGTTACTGGCCTGTGCATTTATGTCCACCTGTTGATACTCTACGAGGTGTGAGACTATCTCCATGTGCCCTTCCTGTGCAGCCAAGTGTAGAGGGGTCCAACCGTCCTTATCAATACTAGTAATCAACTCCATGGCCCCGGGACATTCAAGAATGTGCTTGATACAGATAAAATGGCCGTGAAAACAAGATGCATGAACGGCATTGCGACCGTTCTTGCTCGTCAGCGTGAGATCGGGGTTTTCTTCGCAGATAGCTTTCACAACGTTTGGGTGACCTTCTTGAGATGCCAGTATGACGGCCGTCCAGCCTTCCTCGTCTTGTATATCCACGTCTGCTTCGTACTTTAGCAAAACTTTTGTGCATTCTACAAACCCTTCGAAAGCAGCAAGATGGAGAGCTGTCCGTCCGATCTTAATTCTGTCATTGACTCGAGCACCGTGCTTGATCAAACACTCGGAGATTTGGGCATGCCCGTAGTGACAGGAGAAATGAAGGGGGGACCATCCTTTGTTGTCTTTGATGTTTACGAAATCGTTTGACTTGATGTAGGGTAGCAATATTTCTACGAGCTCTAAAGATCCGCTACAAACAGCTTCTTGCAGAGAAGTGGCTCCGGAATTGACGTGAACAAACTCTGGATCAGCTCCATACTCTAACAGGAGCTTGACGATGTCGACGTTTCCAACGTTACAGGCAATGTGCAGTGGAGTGTATCCTTCGCCATCGAGAAGTGACGTGCTGGCATTGTTTTTGAGTAAAACTTCACACACTTCTTTAAAACCTCCCTCTACAGCAAGATGAAGAGGACCTATGACTGATTGAAAAGCACCATCGTAAACCAATTTGTCTATATTGTCATTTGCAAAGTTCTTATCAGACAGAAGTTGTTCAACTTTAACCAGATCACCGTCTGCAAAGGGAAAAAGGCAATGATTAAAATTTTATTCTCTTGCAAGATTTCAAAATTTCCCCAAGACACGAAATGTGTTTGACACATTGATTGCGAATGAGTTCATTTATAATGCAATGAGGTAACCATGGTGTAAACATACACGTACAATATCACCACACTCATGGTCGCAATCTCATAACACATTGCTTACAAACAGTTCGTCCCATACCCCAATCTCGCAACACAATGCTTACACAAACAAAAAGTCTGTAAAATGTGCAAACACATCACTTGGTACTTGCTTAGAACACTACAACCCTGCTGTTGTAGGGGCAACATCAGCAGGTTTTTTTCTTTTTCGTGCAATCATAGAAAATCGCAGTGTACAGGGGTTAATAATGCTTACCAGCACAGGCTGAGTGGAGATCAGACCCAGAGTAGGGCTGGGCCATTACGGTAACCGCCACTAGATAGCAGGGGGTGGTGTCACGATGGGGTGTATGTGGGTCGATCGGGCTGGGTGGGCAGGTGTGACAACCACAACTCTGTACACACGTAGGGAGACAAAGGCTCAATAATTTATCTGTATACACAGTACATAGTGTTGTGATTAGTACAATTATTACCAATGACTACAGAACCTGAGTTGAGTCGGCGGTAGAGCAGTTCTAATTAATGCACTGCAAGGCACTGTTACTCGTACGTACTCGACACTTTAGTGTACTCCCTAACTGATCGTACCTTTTGTAGTGTTGCTAGGGAGACAGGTCTCTTGTGAAGATCTAGATGCCGAAGTCTTTAGAGTAATCGCCCACTTTTGTGAAATCTGCACTGTGTCTAACCACGCCCATGTAATCAAGAAGTCAAGAAGCGTACATTTTCTATATATCGTAACACAAAAACAATTTCACAAAAAACATCCAACACAACGATCAGGTTGCTGTCTGCCAAGCTTGTAAGTTCTCTCCCTCTTTAGCCTCAAAGAATGTATAGGAGAGTGTGATAGTGTCCACTTTAGCCACTGCAGGGTCTTCATTGAATTCAGGGTCAATGTAGAAAAATACTGGCATGTCCACCTACAACAAAAAAGAAAAAAGCATGTGGTCAATTTACTGCTAAGGTGATGGGACCTAACGCAGAAAATTAATACACACAAGCTGTCTAGAGACAATACTTAAGGATGCAGACAGGTCTTATAATTCATCTGAGGGTACGGGTATGAAATAGGAACACTTAAGGCCTTTATTTTATAAACATGCACGTCGTTCCAAGCTGTACCTGCTCATTAGGGTTGAGTCGTTGTTCTTCAAAGCAGAAGCACTGAATCTTGTTGAAGTACAGTCCAGCCTCAAAGGGCACGACATTGTACGTAGCCATGCCAGTTATGGGTTTATTTGAGGTGTTTTTTGCAGTGTAGAAGGCCAAAGCTGTTTCTCCAGGCACTACCTTGATCTCACGCTGCTGGGGCTTGAACTGCCACAGCATGGCAGCACTCGTGTCTGCATTAAACCTAAGAGAGAGAGAGAGAGAGAGAGAGAGAGAAATATAAAGTTATAGCTATGTGCATCATTATCACAACAAATTGAATGACGTTACAACCTTTTGTACGCTACCTCTACTATGTGAGATTGCTCCCTGAATAGTGGCATAGTGGGTGTGGTACTTTTCAGTTCAATGTATCCAAACAAACCTTGGAATCGCTTGATAGATAGAGAACATGCTTACAATCAAGACCTGTATATATAATTGTCTTAAAGCTTGGTTCACAAGACACGTAATCGCTGACGCAACGTGCCACGTTGAATAAAACTCAAGTCTATTCTATTGTGAATCACACGCAACAACCTTCCACAGAGCGGCACGTTACGTGTATTGTGAACCAGCGGAGGCGTTTGTTCGAGACTGTAACCTCCTCAACAATATTGATACATGTACTGTCAGGGTCTTTTTAGGGGGGAGGCACTTGCCCTCCCATGAAGACCCCCCTCCCCACACACACACACTTGACAACAATAAAACATTGACAAGTAATACTGACACGCATATGCCCCTCGCAGACGGTATCTCTATTCCCCGTGCAGCAATATTTTATAAAAAAGACCCTGACTGTACTAGCTCGTAAAAAGTGAAGGTGCATACATGTAATGGATCTTGAGACGGCCTTTCCAATGACGTGTTTAGAGTAGAGTTTTGTGTGGCTAAGTCTATATCAACCTTAAAAAATGAGCTGTTGGCAGTTTCTTTTTAAAAAGCCTATAATCTGTACCAGAATCATCCAATTTCAATACCAAAGTATGCATTTAGTATAGATCTATGAAAGATCTTTCGTATAGATTACAGTTTTGTGACTGGTCAATTTTGACAAAAAACCAATGCTATAGCCTTGCGTTTTTTCTCTCAAAATTAACTTTTTGACAAAAAGGCCCATAAGCTTTCCTATGTTAAATTTCAACACCAAAGTATGGATCTTTCAAACTAGATTCAAGTTTTGCAACTGCTCGATCACTGCCAAATTTTAAAACAAAAACCAAAACAAGCTTCGGGCAAGATTCACTTGATAATATATAAGGTCCTCATATTAGCGTCAGTCTCACCTGATAGTGAGTTCTCTCTCCCGCACTGCCTCCATATTCTCCACCTTCTCACTGGCCTCAGTCAGAGTGACAGTCCCACCATAACCAGATGCCTGACAAAACACACGATAGAGAGGGACAGCTGCATACGAGAGACCAACTACAAAAATAGCTATGGCAACAATGTACTTGAGTGTGGTTCGGTTTCGATTGTTCAGTTGGTTGTTTTTACTAGGTGATTTACAGAATGTAGTAGTAGATATGCTACATCGTTGAATATGGTAGACAGTTTGTACGGATGGATTGATGCCGAATAGTAGTAGTTTGTTCGGGGTATGAAAGATATTCCCTAACACTGGTCTTGGTAGAATTTTATACATGAGGTGGCTACCAGAATTTATGGCTGGACTAGCAGGTGCAAAATGAGGTAGAAATGCTCCAAAACTTGACATGGTTAGTCTTCTGTAAAATAGTCTTGACACCTTCAAATTTGTTAATGCACTTAGAACGCCCATTGGCATAGTCTTTTAACTAGTGATATATATATAGCAGCTAGCTGACACGATTCATAATAATACACGTTTCGATCTAGCTAGCTACTGATTTTCATCAACTTTCTATTTAATGCCTAAGGTTAAAAGTCCAAAGGTCATTGGGGTCAATATGCAAGATATTGACCACGTGTAAGACTGACCCGTACCCAAATGTAAGACTCTATGACTGCACTGAGCCTTGACTTTTTTCTGAGCTAGGGAAACGTGATGGAGAAAAAATGGTGCACCCCCAATGGAGGAGACACAAGTATAAACCAGAGTAGTTTGAGAGGACCGCTTATTCTGGCCAAGATGGTCAAAGATGCGATAGAGAAAGACAGACATGTATGTCAGTATAATATGTACGTGTAGTATATTAACCCTGAGTCATGTTTTGTCCAATGGTGGGCTAAGCACATTATATATGCCTATTCCAGAAGATTTAAGCATTTGGTATACCTATAGTTTTCTGATAATAATTATTATGTCGTCCTATATACAGAGAGTATGTTAGTATACACATACAATACACTATTTTATATGTACTTAACCCAGCCCTAACCCATAACCCTATACATATTTGTATACAGTGCTAACACATTGTCCCTATAGGTCAAGTACTCCATATTGTCTAATACTACACATGTATCATTTCTCTCTTCTACACTAGGGAGTGGACAAGGACTACCTGGCTGTGATCAGTCACCTCACTGGTGGCGAGATGAAGCCTGTGGTAATGAGACGATGGTTGCAAGCACTTAAGCTCTGTGTGTCCCAACTCAACAGCGACTATGACCTGCTCGTGGGGGCCACACTGGTGTGTGTGTATAACAATAATGTATCTTGAATAAGTAGCTATTAATTTTCTCAAAGACAGCTTTTCCTCTTCTGGTGTGCGTGTGCGAATATAACAATGATGAGTACCATAGAAGTGCATATGGAATAATAGCACAAGTTAAATAACCAGGTGCGCTTGTTATAGAATGCAAGATATCTTTTTCGTTTAATTAGAGAAATGCGCTACCTTTTGACGAACAGTGCGACATGAAAATATATGCCATTTAACAAGGTGTACGGTAACGTGTTTATGAACCAGCTTCTACGGTAGCTCAATAAGCTTGTGTTTTCTTAGTAGTAATGGTTAAAAGACATTTTTCCTCCTGTTTATTCTGTAATTTTAATTTGAAAGGAAATATTGTATAGTTTCGTATTGTTTACTTACAACATGCTTACAATTACAAAAGTGCCATTCCTTACAGAGGCTGCCCTGGTTCGACAAGGAACAGGATATTGTACACCTGTACATTGACTACCTTGCCAACCTCATATCAGCCCAGACGTTCTATCTAAAGAACACCCTCACCATGCTTCTGCAACA
>VSKX01006753.1_pt1 | contig 10504 bp, 18 predicted proteins | sample 4799481 | NCBI WGS metagenome assembly VSKX01 (sample SAMN12179537, study PRJNA552185) | sponge metagenome | biome: deep-sea hydrothermal plumes; feature: spots directly above weak diffusing fluid; material: sea water; isolation source: sponge from the Swan site of a hydrothermal vent ...
GAGGGATAGTGTGGTGCACATGCGCACATGTATGACAATGATGATGGGTAATGGTCGATTGTGTGTGAGTCTAGTTAGTATAGTTAGTATGATATTGTCTACCCAGGTGGAAACTTTTTGCTTTTAAACTATTCAATAGAATTTCCCGGATCATTACTCACATCCATTTTCAAGATTACTTCCACTGTATCAAATCTTGCAGTTGTAAAGCATTTTACTATGTATGGGGGAAGAGCATCCTTCAATAGCTGCTGTGCCTCCTTTTCAGCTTCGGAAAAGGCTTCGGATGAAGATTCCTACAAGTAACAAAAGTTGAATCATTAGAATGTTAGGAATGTTAGTTTATTCATACCTTGTTTTGTTATGTATCATATGATCGAGCTTGTGCTAGTTCTCAATGGCCGTATTATTGACAGTTTCATTAACCTGATTCCTGAACCTCTCAGTCCTGACTATCTTAACTAAAGCTGATAGGGTTACATTTGGCGAACCTGCCAGGACAAGAGAAAATTTACTAGGCGGAGTTAGTTTACTAATACTGAATCATACTAAGAATTTATGTCTACGAGAGAACTCAAGTCGCTACAAATGGAACTTTGTGTGTCTAGCAGAACAAGATCTGGAGAGCAGCAGCTTGTGGTGAGCAAGAACATTGTAGAAATGGCCGAGACAGAGAAGTTGCGTACGAAATTGGAAGCAGCCCTAGAAGACAAGGAGAAAGATATTAGTGAGCTGCGACTTCTGGTTGAGCAAGCTAAAGCCGAGACGGAGAACTTGCGTACGAAGTTGGAAGCAGCCCTAGAAGACAAGAAGAAAGAGATTAGTGAGCAGCAACGGCAAGCTAATGACAAATTGGAGGAGGTTGAGGAGCATTGGAGGGCCCACACCGAACAACAACTCGATGATTCCAGGCTACATGGCGAGCTGGAGAGTCTACGGTCATCGGAGCGTCTTCGTTCCGAGCATAGACAGGACATGGAGGCAGAACGAACATTGATGGACAAGTGGAAGAAAGATCTTAAGGCGAGCCATGAGCGTGATATGGCCCACCTGTTGGATACAATCTCGGGTCTGCGGTCACGTGTGGCTTCTGGAGAGACTACGAATACACTTTGTTACTGTACCTACCACCCCGAGTGTAATCGGATCCGAGGGTAGTGAGCCTATTGTGCCACTCTTGCTGACAGCCTCTGTGTTCACTTCAACTGCAGGTAGTCTTGCAGATGTATCAGGAGAAGCAAATATCTTGGAGACTTGTAACCCGTTTACTTCAATCGCAAACGGAGGGTATGGCAGCCCAAGCTAAGGCCGTTACTGTTCAGCTTTACCCACCCTACCCTGCTTTACTGGAGAAGGAGAACAAGTGCAGGACGACCGGTGCATGGGTAGAGAAACTCCAGGAGAAAGCTGTTTTTGCTGGCTGGACTCCAAGTGATCAGCTGTATCAGCTTAAACTACACTTAGACAAGACAGCCCTGGATATATTCCGTATGTTACCTGACGTAGAGAAGAGTTGTGCGACAAGCGTCATTGCCGCCCTGAAGAAACGTTTCAGATCCACTGACATTGAATAGTTTCTTGGGTTGGAGTTCCACCACCTCACCCAGACAACCGAGTCGATCGAGCAACTGGGGATTAAGATTCAACACCTTGGCCGGAAAGCTATCGTTGGTAAAGACTTTAACAGACTTCGGTTTTATCAGGCCCTACTTGTGAAATGGCAGCAAAGCTGGGGTCACCTAGACCAGATGACAGTTTCTTCGACTTACTTGCTCGGGCACGCATGTCGCATGTTAGAGAATTTCGAAAAACAATGTGCTCTATCGGCGGAGGTCCAGTCTGGTGTCAAGAGATCACAACAGGAGACCAAGAGGCCACTCAGTGGCTACAGGCCCAATGACTATAGGCCCAGAGACAGAGACATTACCAAGCCCCCTCGAGAAATGTTCGATAACCCTAGAGGACAAATCAAGTGCTATTTGTGTAATGAGTTGGGTCACGTTCGTAGGGACTGCCCTCTTAAGACAGAGTCACCTGGACGCTCCAAGTCATCTACTGCTGCCGTGGAAGCAAATGACATGCTGCTTATAAACTTACATTCCCTTACCTATGGGGAGGACCTATCAGAATCACAACTGGAGAGTCTGCTTGCAGAGAAACGTCGTCGACGGGAAGAAACTGAGCTCCCCGGTGACAGGACACAAGCAAGTGTGATTACAGCATCAGAAGAGAAAGCCGATCTGGTTGGACCCGTGGTGACAATGGATGTAAACATTAAAGGCATCCCAATTTCTGCAATGATCGACACAGGTGCTCAATCCACTATTATTATATCACGATATACTTTGCATGCAGTCATCCAACATCTCAAATCCACTGGTCAAGAAGTCCCTCACCTAGAAACCCCGATGGTACGGTTGTACGGAAAAGAATCTGATGGCCAGAGAGGTGACGGCCCAAGTGGAATTCGGAGTGAGCGTGAATGATAAGTCTGTATGTGTGCCTATGCTAGTACAACCAGATAGTGAACAAGCCTGTCTTCTTGGTATGAGTGCAATTCCTCTCTTGGGTATCATGATAGCACACGACAATGGAAAGCCCATTTACCCACCCACTGTTGTTATGGGGTCACCCGATTTTCCCCCGAGTGTTCGCAGTGAGATTAACCTCGTTGGTTCAGTGGTCGTTCCATCCCAGAAAGGTCGTGTGTGGTTAAAGCCGTTATGTCCCCTATTATTCCGAACGAAAAAGAGCTTTTATTAGAACCTAACCAAGAGCTCCTCGAAAAATATGGTGTGGTTGCTAATAAGTCGATTGTGGTTGGTAAAGATGGGTATGTATGTAGAATTTTAATGGGGTCACTGCTTGTTTAGAGAGTGGCATTAAGTTAGGAGCTGTGCATACGCTTGAACTACCAACCCAAGGACTTGTTAGTACGAATGCCTCCGTTCAAACTCTTAAACCCTCTCTTCGGCGTCTAGCGAAGTTGCTGAGCGTGTTCAATCTATCTGTAGATAGTTTGTCATCAGAAGAGCTACAAGCTCTAGGGAACGTAGAGTCAGAGTTGCAAGATGTCTTTGCTCTCGATGACACTGAATTAGTGTAATTAAGCATACTATCGACACTGGTGATGGCAACCCTATCAAACAGCAACCTTACCGCACCCCAGTAGTTCGTCGTGCTACTATGAAGCAGATGATAGAATCGATGCAAATTCAAGATGTTGTTCAGCCTTAATCAAGCCCTTGGTCAAGTCCCGTAGTGCTTGTACCGAAGAAGGACGGAAGTCTATGTTGTTTTTGTGTTGACTACCGACGTCTCAATGCTCTCACCAAGAAGGATGTTTACCCACTGCCACGCGTAGATGTTCTGTTGGGAGATCTGGGTGAAGCTAAATACTTTTCATCAATTGACCTGACCTCTGGATACTGGCAGGTAGAGCTTGATGACAAGGCCCGGGAAAAGAGTGCTTTTACCACCTACGATGGCCTATACGAATTTGTACGAATGCCTTTTGGTCTCTGTAATGCCCCTGCCACTTTTCAGAGGGTTATGCAGCATGTGATGGCCGGTCTCGAAGGGAAAAGCTGTTTTATCTATCTGAATGATGTTCTTATAGTGTCAAAGACATTCGAGGAGCATCTAACACACCTGCACGAAGTATTCTCAAGACTCTGACATGCCAATCTACGTCTCAAGCCAAAAAAATGTGGTCTTTTGAGGAAAGAACTCGATTTCCGCGGGCATGTAGTGACTGCGGAAGGTATTCGACCGGATCCGTCAAAGACACACAAGATTAAGTCCTATTCTCAACCTACCGGTGCCACTGGAGTGCGACGCTACTTAGGACTGGCGTTTTACTACAGGAGGTTTGTCCCAGGCTTTGCCTCTATAGCGAGTCCATTCTATGCCCTAACCCGGAAGAATGTTATGTTTAAATGGAGTGAAGCGACCGAGCGTTCATTAACCCAATTGAAGGAAGTTTTGACAACTTTCCCTGTTCTAGCCTACCCAAAGTTTGGCCCTGGACGTGAATTTATCTTAGAGACGGATGCCAGTTCCGTAGGATTGGGTTGCGTACTCTCCCAAGTCCAAGAAGATGGATTAAGTCACTCCATCGCTTACGCATCTCGCTCCGTTGACAAACACGAGAAGAATTATGGAATTTCTGAACTGGAGACTCTTGGCCTTGTCTGGGCTGTGAGATATTTCCGTCCCTATTTGCTTGGTCATCGCTTCACTGTGTACACTGATCACGCAGCATGTCAATAAATCCTCAATGCAGCACGACCATTTGGGAAACTTGCGAGGTGGGCACTGACCATCCAGGAAATGGATTTGACTATTAAACACAAACCTGGCAAAGGAAATGGCAATGCAGATGCCCTTTCCAGGTCTCCAGAAGTTAACCAGATTGTGGCTGACCCAGTTGAAGCTGCATCCCTCTCTGAGAATGATCTCTCCATTCCTAGCACTGATACCGTGCGAGAGTCACAGTTGCGTGACAGTGAGCTGCTCGTTTTGTTGAATTATCTCGAAGAAGGCGTTTTGCCTGAAGATGATTGAGCTGCTCGAAAAGTCGTGATCGAGAGTAAACTGCTTGACGTAGTCAATGGTGTGTTATACCGAGAAGACACGTTACACCCTGGGCAGTTGTGCATTGTTGTCCCTGTGCGGCTCAGACAGAGTATGTTGCGAGAAGCTCACCAAGGAATGTTTGCTGGTCATTTGGCTGCGAGCAAACTATTTAACAGATTACGACACCATGTGTGGTGGAAAGGAATGAGAAACGATGTTCACCAGTTCTGCAAGGCATGTCTAGTGTGCTCGTCTCGAAAGGGAGGACGCAGGACGCTTCACCCCCCCCCCATACAGCCAATTCCGGTGGGAGGTCCATTCCATAGAGTTGGTGTGGATGTACCCGCTAACAATAAGTATGTCGTTGTATTCGTTAACTATTTTACGAAGTGGCCTGAGGCTTTCCCGGTACTTGTTTGTGGAACAAATTGTCTGTAGACATGGTATCCCCGAGGAGTTACTGTCGGATCGTGGTGCAAATTTCCTGTCCTCCCTTGTCCGAGAAATTTGCAAGGTGTTAGGAGTAAAAAAAATCAATACGTCAGGCTACCACCCTCAAACAGATGGTTTAGTGGAGAAATTTAACTCCACCTTGATCAATATGATATCAAAGTCGTGTGATGTCACCCAACAAGATTGGGATGATCGCCTCCCATACCTGCTATATGCATATCGTGTAAGTGCACAAGCATCCACGTAGGAATCACCCTTCTTCCTGATGCATGGAAGAGACCCTACAGAGTCTGTGATCACACATGTTAGATCTGCATATGCTGTGGATACCACGGATTTTAAGGAAGACCTGTTGTTTGATTTGTCAGCGGCGTGGAAGTTGGCCAAGGAAAAAATCGAAAATGCCCAGAAGAAGCAGTATGATCGAAGTATACCAAGGAGGTGTCTGTTAAGGTTGGAGACTGAGTAATGGTCAATATTCCCCAAGGCAAGGATTGGAAGCCATTTCACGGCCCTTACCAAGTACTCAGTGTAACTCCTACAAACGTGGAAGTTAGACTGGTTGATTCTCCCACAATATTTGTTAATCTTAATCGAGTTCAATTGTGCTACTCAGAACAAAGGGATGATACTTGGACCGGTCCAATAAAACGCAGGAAGAGGAGACGCAAATCAAGGGATTCCGACTCTGGGAAGCGACCAGAACCTCGACGATCGGGCCCGGTGACCAGTTCGATGAAAACTGGTGGAGTGCTTATATAACGGTGCAATGGACAAAACAATTGAACTGTAGCTATTTTAATGTGTTTGTATCACTGCCAATGTCGAGGATGACATTATTGCTTGGAGGGAGGAATTGTTAGGAATGTTAGTTTATTCATACCTTGTTTTGATCCAGCTCGTGCTAGTTCTTTGATATGTGCTTATCTTGATGAATGGACGTATTATTGACAGCTGATTCCTGAACCTCTCAGTCCTGAACTATCTTAACTAAAGCTGATACGCAGCTTAATGTTACAAGAACAAAAGCCAGCCACTGGTAGCCAATCAAATAGGAGCTAGCTATCACGTGGGCTAACTGGTATTAGAGCATCCAGTCTAGTCAGTCTCAGTTATTACCAGCGAAGCGGTACTCCTCAACTGCTCTCTCTCCATTCACCAACTAGCTAAACTACAAATAGTATAGTTTACTTGCCTGCAATATTCCTTCAGACGGAGCTTCAGACATCAGACATCTTCTTCACAGGCAAGACTAAGACTTAAGTGTATTACAGGAGCTTGAGATCTGTGCGTCGGATCTGTGAGTATTTATATTCGATTCTGATGACACAAATCATGACAAATGTTTACTACATCTATATGGCATCGAGGGCAGATTACAATAGCCTCAGCTCACCTTGAAGGACTTCAGGGCGAGCTTCAGGGCTTTCTTGGTTTGCTTTTGCCTCTCGTTTACCTCGTGGAGCCAGAAGTACACGTGCGAATAATCATGTGACAATCACGTTAGCTAGTGTAACATGGGCGGGGCTGGCCGGTCTAGATCGAGATTTCATTCGAGATTTCATGAGATTTTATACAAGATTTCAGCTTAGAAGCTGATTTCATCAGATTTCAGCTTGATTTCAACTGATTTCAAGTAGGAGTGTACGAGATTTCAACTCCGTTGCGGGCCGACAGCCACACCCCTTATTCCTGCAAATGCAGAGAGCTAGGTGGGGCTGAATAACCTTTTGCAACTCTACGATCAACGGCTCGCTACATACCTACAGTAGCTAGCTATAAAAAGAGAGTGTGTCTGCGCACAGATCAGATGTATGTGGACACTAGACTTCAATCTGAGCACTATTCTACCCAGGTAGGACAACTGGTGCAGTATACTGAAAGTTGATTTTTTTATTAATTTTAAAAGCACAAGTGTAGCTCTATGCCAGTATACTAGCTATGAGTCCACATTTTATTGTCTAATTTATGAACTAGGTTAGTAGTGCTAAATCTACCATATTCTAGAGGCATGTTAGCTAATGTCGTCTTACATTAGATAAACGTTTATGGCAACCGATGTTTGTGTCCTGTAGGAATCGATCAAGACAATAAAATTTATGATGCAGTGAGTGGCGAAAAAGGTAGAGTGACGGTTTATTTGAAATGTGAAACCCAAAAATAGAGGGCATGTCACTGATGCCAGGGACAAAGAGGATTGTACAATATTCAGTTTACTTTCCTAGCTAGTTCTATAGCCCTATCAGTTTTTTAGGCTTCTTTATTTCAGGCACAAAAATTCTCCAGGTCGGTACTAGTAATGCCTGTTGGGTTGAAATTCCTTCTGGTCGGAAATTCCTTCTGGTCGTGATTTATGCAGAATATGATGACCTATTGTATAAAAGCACTTGGTATTTGATTACTTTTATTACTGTATTTTGTGCTCATGCCCACTGCATTTTGAGCATTAAGGAATGCTTATTGCGTATAACAACAACAACTTAATGTGATGTGTATGAGTGGAATGCTCAGAAATTTATTGCTCCAGTTCTTTGTGGATGCTATTACCATCTGGTGCCAAGCTCTATTATTAGCTAACTAGGTGCCAGGTTGGTCTAACGAGCATCTTGACAAGTGTAAATTTTATTGTACTTTGACTAGCAATATTCACTCATTTGCTACTAACAGTTTTGCTGCTATCGATGGTTAGCATAATATGATGTCAACCTTTGAAGGCCTTGCTCTACTCTTACTGACACTTACAGCAGGAGTTGGTAAGTACGTTACGCAATTAATGTAGGTGATGTTGCATAGCTAACGATTCACCAATTAAACACAAATATGCGTAACAGTAAAATGATACGTTGTTTCACATCAAAACAGTAATTATCAATTGTTCTAATACAGGAACTGGCTTTGTCAGCCTTGTCCCCCAAGAACTGGTAGTCACTGAAAGCACAGCAGCAATATTTATATGCTCTCCCCTTTACATTGTGGCTTTACCTATTTTGGAACGAAATGGAATTGTATTTCACTCGTCACGTCTGACGTTCACAGACTCCAACATAAACAGTCTTGATGGCCAAAGGCGGTATAGGCTATCCAATGTTACAAGGGAAGAAACTGGATCTATTTTACGCTGTTATATGGGAGGATTTTTTTCTAATAGCATAGCTCTTACAGTCGTAGGCAAGTTTCAATGTGTTTCTCAATTGCAGCTAATTGTTTATCGTACTCCTTTTGTGTATGCACACATTGTACGAGCATACAGAATATAATCCATATAAAAATGTATACATACACATTTTTACATTACAGTGTTGCCCACATTGTCAGGGCCGTCAGGAGAAATGACACTGATTGAAGGTGACCCGTCACCCACAATTTTTCAGTACACTGTAGGAGGATTTCCACATCCTCATATTTTTGTTTGGCTGCGTGATGGAGCTACATTTACAGCTGAAGGTGGTGTGACAATAAACAATAACTACAGCCTTGTTGTCCAATCTCAACTAAGAAGTGATTCGGGTAATTACACTTTAAGAGTTGAGAGTTCTGCTGGTAATGCTACCATTTCTCTATTGTTGAAGATTGTGTGTAAGTAATAGATGCATGAATAATAATGTTACTTCATCTGCTGTGTGCTATGTCTTGTACAGACAATGAGTTTCTGGAGTCTCCTGTTGATACTAGCCTGAACACTGGGAGTATTGTGACTCTAAGATGTGTGCACAAGTTTGGCAGGGCTTATGCTTGGTTCTCAAATCAGCGTCCACTTTATGACAGCTTGGAGAAGGTATCTGTACATGTTATGCACAAGAATTAAGGGAATGTAATGTATCACATTGTTAAATAATTGCAGGTGATGTTATTAGACACTGGTAAGACATTAGTGTATGGACCAGTGGACTACAAGGACCATCAAATTAGACTATATTGTATTGTGGAGATTAGTGCCACAAATGCTACGTTTAAATCAAGTGAATCTACACTTACTGTACACTGTGAGTCAACTAGGTATATTTATTTAACTCTTTTGGCTTGGATAGGTTTTACTCATCGTCTATATGCAACTATGTGACCATGTACGTCATGTCGTAACTGCATGCGTCTTAATTTATCTCAACATGAAAGTATTGTACATGTACACATGTGCAGTTCCTCCTGTGGTACTTGCCCCACCTCCATTAACAGCCACTGAAAGTACTGATACTCTGCTGGAATTTATTGTCGTGTCCCATCCTCCTCCCTCTCACACTAACTACCTTCATGAGGGAAGAACTCTTGTAGGCAAACATGATATTGTGGATGTAGGTGCTCTGCTTCTGAAAGATGTGTCTAGGTTAGGTGCAGGGGAGTACAGTTTGACTGTCAGCAATGCACTTGGCACTGGATACAACTATACCACACTTCATATACTCTGTAAGCGATATGGTCAATCAGTGCTATGAGACAATTTTAGTGAGTCATACATTTTTTAAGTGGCAAAATGCTTCAAGTGACTCTGTAATTCTTTGCACAGATTCTCCTATTATTGTTCCATATGCTGGGACTGTGATTGCTCAAATATTCATGGTTATTGTGATTTCGTGTGGACAAAGTTATAGTGGCAATCCGACACCACAAACTATATGGACAACTAACAGTAGCTCTCTCTTAGACCCGCGATATCATATAAACAGGACAACAGGAGAGTTGCTTATTTCAACAGTGAGACACGCTGATACAGGTGTATATGAATGCAGTGCACAAAATTATATTGGGAACTCTGTTACAGAAGTAAATCTCTTAGTGCTAGGTAAGTAAACACTACACTAACTGTCAGTCAAGTGTGGATTAAAGGAGTAATTTTGTTCAACCGTTTACCTGCCATTAATGCAATAATGCATCAAAAATGGTACCCTGCACTGCTGCCATCACAAATGTCACAGAGAGTACATAAGGTTGCTCAAATCGAGGCATGTAACAAAGCGTCACTTGTTGCCCGTGTTTTGGGTGCGCCCCTACGCTAAACGTGCATGGGGGTTCTTGGGCGCAAAAGTCCCTCTTGACCGGAATTCAAAGGGGCGGTGCCACACCTGTTTTCAGCACTTTTAAGGTTTTAGAACCCCCCGATATGTTATGTCGCGGGGGGTAGTCGAGGGTGTACGCTAGAGTTTCGTACCAACCCCATCATGTCTTGGTTTAGGTGTCATTCTGCAGTTCCTAGAGTACTTTAGGTTCCTGCACATTCCGACCATTATTTGTAAAATGGTAGGGGTTTCATGTGGCTGGGTTACCAAAAAAAAGGAAAAAAGGGGCCAAAATTGAGGTGAGAGGGTTTTGCAGAAGTCTGATGTCTTTACATGCCTTATTGTTACTATTGTAGACGGGTACTAATTATAGCGAATTTTAGCGATTAAATTTTCGTGTTTATCGCTAAATTTTGTCCGCGTTAATAAAACATTTTGTCCTTCTAATTATGAATTTGGTAAATTTGGTGTGAATCGCCAAA
>VSKX01060425.1_pt1 | contig 10495 bp, 10 predicted proteins | sample 4799481 | NCBI WGS metagenome assembly VSKX01 (sample SAMN12179537, study PRJNA552185) | sponge metagenome | biome: deep-sea hydrothermal plumes; feature: spots directly above weak diffusing fluid; material: sea water; isolation source: sponge from the Swan site of a hydrothermal vent ...
CTATAAACCCAGTTAAGGTTAATGCCACTAAAGCCGTATTTGAAGCATACTTCCCTAATTGCCTAATCCACACTCAAGGAGTAAACGCCCCCTCTAATGTTGCTGATCAACCCATGACAGATCATGAAACTCGACAAGGCGTTTTAAACCGAGTGAGACATTGCCAAAAATCCTTTCAAGCAGACTACTTTGTCGCGATTGAAGGTGGACTGGATGCTACTGAAGATGGTCCGGTCACTTTTGCTTACATTGTTATCAGTCACCAACACCAACTGAGCGTTACAAAAAGTGCATGTCTGCCATTACCTAAGATGGTGCATCAACAGCTAATGGCTGGTCGAGAGCTCGGGCACGTGATGGACGAATTGTTTAATACCGATAATGTTAAGCAAAAAGGTGGCGCAATAGGCTTACTCACCAATCAACTTGCAAATCGCGAAAGCAATTATACCCAAGCTATAACCCTTGCCATGGCACCAATTATTAATCGAGCGCTTTATGAGCAATAAATTTGAACGCACTTATTCAGAAAGTAAACACAATGATTTTATTATCCGTCAATTAACCACTGACGATGATAAACCTATGGCTGAAATTATTCGTGCTGTATCAAACGAATACGGATTTTCTGAAAATGAAGGTTACGGAGTGTCAGATTTAACCAACAAACCTTTGACTGGCTTTTATAAAGCCAAGAAAAGTGGCTATTGGGTCATAGAATACCAAGGTAAGTTAGTCGGCGGAGCAGGGATAGCACCCGTAGAGTCGACTGATAATAAAGTGATATGTGAATTACAGAAAATGTATTTCCTCTCGAATATACGGGGGCTTGGGCTCGGAAAAAAGTTATCTGAACATTGTTTGTCTTTTGCTAAAGAGAGTGGATTTACACACTGCTATTTAGAAACGACTGCCGTGTTGAAAGGCGCATATCTGTTATACAAGAAGCTAGGTTTTGAAGAAATTCAAGATAGGATTGGAAGTACTGGTCATACGAACTGTGAGATTTTAATGATTAAAGTTTTGCTTTAGCTTTTTTATTTATTATTCGAAATCATCAAATATCTTCCTTATTTTTTCTTCTTTGGGAGATCGAATACTCGCGACAATCTTTTGGATATTATCAAGCGTAAATTTAATACCTTGAAAACGAAGTGATTCTTTATCGCTAGCCTCTATTATATCGTATTCTTGCCCATCAGCGTTTCGTTTACTTTTTCTTTCTTGTTTTAAAGTATTTTCTAATATTTTTTTAGTTAGAGATTCCGTCTTCGCTGCATCGTCTAACTTTTCAGTAGCCAGTTTATTTAGTTCTCCGATCATGTTCACCGCTGTATAAGCTGCATAGCGAGAACAATCTACTCGGTTAAAAACACTTTGAAATTTGGTTGTTAAAAAAATTAGTGGTCGAGCATAATCTTCTTTGTTGTTTTTAGAGTCGATAATGTAAATACCATGACGAGTAATGACGGCAATCACAACATGATTTTCTCTGAACATGCCTCGATCACTGATACCTATCGGCATGACTATAATGGGCTTATCCATTCTCGGTAAATCAATTTGTTGTATAAATTGAAGATGTGTTGATAAATAAGACAAAGGAACTATATCCCGCGCACACAAAGCAACTGAATCACATTCATTTGGATATTTTTGAAGAATATTTTCCTCAACGAGCCTACAATCCCCCTTTTCATATCGTCGTTTTTCTCCAAACTTGGCTGCAACCTTAGCTATATCCTCTATATATTCTACATGAACCTCATCATTATCTACCTCCACCCCTATAGCTCCACCTATTTCACGTCTTGTTGATAGACGTCGAAAGCTTTCTAAATTAGGCAATGTACTGGTTTTAATACTCGCTCTACTTTGTAGTGATTCAGAGTTGTCGGTTTTAGTATCCGATGAACTCGATTGCAGTAGCTCATTATCACCATTCAACAACGAGTCAATTGGTGGCACCTCAATATTTTGTTCCTCTGTTGATGAAGCCAAATTTGATACGGTGTTCACGGTATTATTTCTATATAATCCACGTGCTTCATCTAATCGTGTTGCGTAAATGAGCTGGCTCCTTTCTGTAACGGGCATTTCGGCACCGTGTTCAGTCTCTACATGTGGAATAGCTCGCCTAGGCAATATTGGAGTAGTTATAGCCTTTGCTAAAGCGGTTAAGTCGACGTAGGCTTCTTCTGATTTAATATATTCTTCATTAGGAAAATAATCTTCAGGTTGTTCTACTGTTAAGTTTATCCCTATGAACTTATTTGTGCTTGTTGTTTTATAATACTCCAATTGAGCCGCTTTTAAATCTTTAGTTAATTGAGTTTTCATATATCTATGTTTGAAAAAACCCGAAAATGACTTACTTGAAGTCGACCAATCTCCCTTTTTATTTTTAATTTCAAATTCAACAAATTCACTTGAATCTGAATTCTCTCTATTAAAATAAACTTTAACAATCTTACTTTCACTATTAGAAACGAGACTTTTCATGCTTTCGGAATGAGCTTCATCTACAGAATATACAGACTGTAGTGAGTCCCAACAAAGAGTATATTTTTTACTCAAACTTGCCTCCTCAATATACTTATTTAATTAAAATGTAACCTACAACCACAATGAAAAATATAACGTTAAAAATCACTATTTTTATCGTTATAAACTAAAGTAACTATTGTTGAAAAAGGGCTTTCAATTGTTCTAAACTTGGTTTTTTAATTTGTGCGAGCAATTTATCTACTTCTATATCACGGCCTTCTGTTGTAATTAATTTTGCCAGCTCAATAGCCGTATAGGCTGCAAATCGAGCGCAATTATTGTGTTCGGTTCGACTTTGAAAACGTGTAACGTGATAAATATACCCGTGGCGGGGCGGATTTGTTTTTTTTGAATCAATAATTTCAACACCTTTATTGGTAAATACAGCAAGTACAGCGTGGTTTGAACTTGGTGCTTGAAACACCCCTCTATGAGTTATGCCCAATACAACCATTTGAACACCATCAGAACATACTGAATTTTTATGACTTATTTGATTTTGAAGAGACTCTAAATATGCAATAAAATTACCTTCAGTAACATCCTGAGTATTACTTTCTAACGAGTGCATATTTGCGGTTGTTTTTTTATCATTAAATAAACGAAGAACAGCATCATTGGCGATTCTATTTGCTGTGGTCGTGCCAACTTGCTGTCTTATGTCAGCAGCTCTTTGGCTCATTAGATATCTCGACCGACTAACATCCTTATCTGATGCATGCACCCTCCCATCGACCATCCCAAAACCATCAATAAACTCCATTTCAGGTGCTTGTTGATTAGGTTTTTGTTCAGCGCCTCTAATCTTAATTTCTTCGCTTTTGCTTTGTTCTTCATACTCATACAGCTGCCAACTCATATCCTTAACCATTACTGGACTTTCGCCTTTCCTATAAATAATTTCATACCCGCCGTTATCACTTAGCTTCTCATAGCCTTCAGGAGCAACACTTAAACTAATCGGTTCATTCATGAAATCACTTATTGCAGTGCGAACATCTTTCCAGCATTCTTTACTTCTTTCAAAAGGGCTATTCAGTGTTTTAGCCTCTATAATCCACCAACCCATTACATTTTTAGCATTAAACTTATAATTACGAACTGTGTTTCCTTTCTCGTCTTCTACATCCACATTAATACTAAATTTATTGAGATTTCCACCATCTATTAAAGGAGTTAAATCACTAGATTGCCTCATCGATTTTGAGTTTTGTAACCGAACGGATTTCATGCCCATAATAAACTCCTGCAAACCTATTAACTCGATACAAATTCCTTTATATAATAGACTTTTATTTACACAAATAGGCGTTTCGAAACTAAATTTAATCTTCCATTCACTAACTAAAATAATGTTTTTTCTATTTGTACATTTCTTACATTTATACTATTGCAATAATTTCAAAAATCATTGAAGATCAATTTTTATATTGATTTTGAATCGACATACATGACTCTTTTCGACTTTAAAACATCTCGTACAGTTCCAAAAAAGTCCCAATTTCTGATATTTGATGCTGTTACTGATGAGAGTCCTTTTTGCTACCTCGACACAGCAGCTACGAGCCAAAAACCAAATTGTGTGATTGATACAATGAATGAGTATTACCACTCTTATAATGCAAACGTTCACCGCGCTGCGCACCGTTTGTCTGCTCGCGCTACCTTAGCTTATGAGAAAGTCCGTGATGAATTAACCGCATTTATCACTGCCAAAACCCGCGAAGAAGTTATTTTCACTCATGGCGCGACTGAATCTCTAAACATGTTGGCTTATGGCTTAGAGAGTACTTTTTCTGCTGGTGATTTGATTTTAATCGATAGCGCCGCTCATCACGCCAATATTGTGCCTTGGCAACAATTAGCACGACGCACTGGCGCTATTATTAAAGCAATTCCGCTCGACGCAAACTTGAGTTTTGATGTAGTTGCATACAAAAAATTACTTGAATTAAAACCAAAACTGATTGCAGTTTCTCATGTCACTAACGCTCTAGGCACAACAAACCCCGTGAGGCAGATAATCTCGTTAGCTAAAACGGTTAATGCTCTGACGGTAGTAGACGGCGCTCAAGCTATTGCTCACATCTCTGTTAATGTAAGCGAATTAGATTGTGATTTTTATGCTTTTTCTGGCCACAAAATGTATGGCCCGACGGGTGTTGGTGTACTTTATGGTAAAAAGGAAAAGTTAACCCTACTTACGCCGATGCTTACGGGTGGTGAGATGATTAAAACAGTAAGCTTTGATGAGACTGTTTTTGGCGAGTTACCCAACCGACTTGAGGCCGGTACACCTCCGATTGCAGAAGTGATTGGACTTGGCGCCGCCATCAAGTTTATGAATCAACATTTCACTTTGGAACACCAAGCTGAAGAAAAACAATTGCTGAACTATTTACAGCATTCATTGGCACAAATTGATGATATTGAAACGTATGCCACAAACGAAAATAACCTTGGTGTTGTTTCATTTAATGTGAAAGGTGAGCATCACCAAGACGTCGGGATTTTACTTGATCAGCAAGGCATTGCTATTCGTTGTGGTCATCATTGCGCGATGCCGTTAATGGACATAATGAAAATAAAAGGCTGCTGTCGTGCCTCTATTGGTATTTACACCACAAAAGCTGATATTGATTATTTTATTGATGGCTTAAAGCAAGTTCAACAATTATTAAAATAATATTACCAACTAAAAAGGTTCTTAATGTCGTTTTTAATTCCTGCAAATGAAAACTTTTTATATGAAGTCGAATCTATTGAAAGTTTGAAACGTAAATTTGCTGACACAAATAATTGGCAAGAAAAATACCGATTACTGATTTTATTAGGGAAGTCAGTTCCTAGTATTGAAGATGAATTTAAAGTCGAGTTTCATCAAGTTGATGGCTGCGAAAGTGCAGCTTGGCTGTATCACTATCAACAACAGGGTAAACATTATTTTTTAGCTGACAGCGATGCTCGTATCGTTAAAGGTTTAATTGCTATTTTATTGATGATGTTTCATTCGCAAGACAGCAAAACAATTTGTGAATACTCAATTAAGGATATTTTTGAACAACTCGGTTTATTAAGTCAATTAAGCCCCTCGCGCACCAATGGATTAAAAGCATTGTCATCAAAAATGATTGCATATGCTACGGATTAGATAACTTTCTAATACAACACCGCTAACCAAATAGTTTCAGCGTCTTGTTCAGTCCATGCAACACGATGTTTTTCATGGGCTGGAATATTCAGATAATCGCCTTTCGCTAACACACAAACTCTACCGTCAATAAACTCGATTTGGGCGCTTCCTTGTAAAACTATAACCCATTCATTCTCGTCTTGGTCATACCAAAAACCTTCAGCGCTACTTTGACCTGTAGAGATGATCCGCTCTATTCTGGTTTGCCCATTTTCGGCGAGCACCTGAAAGACTTCTTCAGATAATTCAGTCGGAATATCTGTAAATAAATTACTCAAGTCAAGCTCCCTACTTCAAATGTCGCCCACCATCTAAATGCAATACGCGTCCTGTCACATAATGGCTATTCATGATATAGCGCACCGTTTCTATCAACTCATCAACACCAGCCTCTATACCCATTAATGATTTAGCAGCTGCTTTTAGTTTATAATTCTCACTATCTTCGTCGTTATACATAATGAGTGCTGGTGCAATAGAGTTTACTTTAGTCGTTGGTGCAAGTTTAGCCGCAAAGGATTGTGTCAGATTATCCATCGCAGCTTTACTTGCAGCATAAGCAATATGCTTCGTACTGCCTTTAGTCGCCACAAAATCACTGATATGAATAATGTCTTTTTGGCCGACAGAATCATTCGGAGCGGCCAATAAAGGCTCAAAAGCCAGATTCATCTGATAAGGTACATTCACGTGTACTGTCATCATTTGATTTAATATAGAAACAGCGCTCTGTTCGCAATCGTCTGGTAACCAAGCTGACGCATTATGTATCACACATCGTAATGTTTGGTATTGCTTCAAGATTTGCTGAATAAATGCATCGACTTGTGTTTGCTGATTAAAATCACATTGATAGAGGTCAGCTCCCGATGATATAAGATCACTAACTTGAGGACGATCAGTACGATATGTTCCAATTACAGTATAACCTGACGTTAAAAAGTACTGTGCTAAAGCGAACCCAACTCGTTTACCTACGCCAGTAATGAGTATTGCACCCTTTCGTTTTTCACTCATCATCGCTCTCCTTAATTTTTGAACATAAAAAAACGGAGCACTAGGCTCCGTTTCATATCAAACTAGTTTGAATTACTTTACGAATTCAACACCGATTTTGATATCGCCTTTCAATGTATCAAGCATAGTATCACGAGCGTTAGCTTCAAAATCGCTTACGTCTCCATACGGTAATACTTTCTCTACACCGTTTTTACCAAGCAATATTGGTTGTGCGAAGAACTCAGCATGATCACTGCCGCCATCTACATAGGCACATTCAACAACGTTTGCTTCGCCTTGTAAACCACGTACCAATGATAGACCAAAACGACATGCCGCTTGACCCATTGATAATGTAGCACTTCCGCCACCAGCTTTAGCTTCAACAACTTCAGTACCCGCATTCTGAATACGAGTAGTCAATGCGGCAACTTCTTCATCTGAAAAGCTCACGCCTTCAATTTGTGATAGCAAAGGCAAGATTGTCACGCCGCTGTGTCCACCAATAACATTGATGTTCACGTCAGCAACGTTCAGCCCTTTAGCTTCAGCAATGAAGGTTTCAGAACGAATAACGTCAAGTGTAGTCACACCGAATAAACGATTTTTATCATAAACACCCGCTTTCTTTAATACTTCAGCAGCGATAGCTACAGTAGTATTAACAGGGTTAGTGATGATACCCACCAATGCTTTAGGGCAAGATACTGCAACTTTTTCAATCAAGTTACGAACAATCCCAGCATTGATGTTGAATAGATCTGAACGATCCATGCCAGGCTTACGTGCTACGCCTGCAGAAATCAATACTACATCAGCGCCTTCTAAAGCAGCAGACGGGTCTTGACCTGCAAATCCTTTTACTTCTACAGCTGTAGGGATGTGACTTAGGTCAACAGCTACACCAGGCGTTACAGGAGCAATATCATACAATGATAATTTTGAACCTGCAGGAAGTTGAGTTTTTAATAGTAGGGCTAGGGCTTGGCCAATCCCACCAGCGGCACCAAGTACGGTAACTTTCATAGCGATCTCCGTTTATGTAGCGGATATGTGACATAGTTCATAATTATGGCGGTCACCTTACTGGAATGCGACTTAAATATCAATAAAACACAAGCTGCTGTCGCCCTGTTATTAAGCTGAAAAAAACATAACGGTGTAAACCAAAGTTTCCCAATATATCTCTGAATTTATATGCAAACATATGCATACAAATTGACAAAAACTCGAGAGATATGCAATGATCCATCAGCTTTTGAATATTTCAATCAACATTGATGCATTTAAAGTTCATCGTACTGTATAATCATTAATTAGTAGAAATACTCTAGTGCTGATTGAATTCATTTATCTCTAGTTAAACTGAGAGTTAGCAATTCATTTAGGATATAGTTATCTCGGGTCGCAGTTTTAACAAAATAGAAACAACGAAAATAATTATTATGACTATAAAAAACCAAGACGAGCTCGTCAAAACGTTTAAATTAATTTTAAAAGAAGAACGATTCGGCTCACAAAGCGAAATTGTTATCGCTTTGCAAGCTGAAGGCTATGAAAACATCAACCAATCTAAAGTATCTAGAATGCTCAGTAAGTTTGGTGCAGTTCGAACTAGAAATGCAAAACAACAAATGGTTTACTGCCTACCAGCTGAATTTGGAGTACCTACTGCAGGTAGCCCACTTAAAAATCTAGTCCTAGACGTCGATCATAATCAATCTATGATTGTTGTTCGTACGAGCCCTGGAGCGGCGCAGCTTATTGCTCGATTACTTGATTCAATAGGTAAGCCTGAAGGTATTCTGGGGACAATTGCTGGAGACGATACGATTTTCATCTGCCCAGCAAACATAGACCGTATTCTTGTGACGGTTGAAACTGTCAAATCGCTATTTAACTACACTGAATAGTGCTTTAACCGTTTCCACAAAAGTAAAAAAGGAGCTTTTTGGGAAGCTCCTTTTTTATTGCTCTTATACTTAGATAATTTATCTTGCAGACTCTAATAAGAAATCTAAAGATGGCGCGAAGAATGATGATCCTGTCACAGCTTGAGTATATTTCATTAAATGATCGCTATGGCCGTGAGCATCTCCAACTATCATGCTTTGGAGCATATCTTCAAAATTTTGAGGAGTACGGCACACAGAAATAAACATCAAACCTTGCTGACGCAAAGTCCCAAACGGCATACTCTGACGCAAAATCTCTTTTGAGTTACCTTGTGCATCTTTTAAGTTCACTCTTTTTATGTGACTAGTAAGCGGCTTATCTTCTGAGGCGTATTCGACATTATCTTGTTTTGTGCGGCCAATGATATCTTCTTGAGCTTGCTGTGGTAAACGCTGCCAATGGGATAACTTATGCACATATTTTTGGACATGAATATAGCTTCCACCTCTAAAGTTTTCATCTTCTTCTGCTAATAATGCAACCTGCTGCCGATGCCGCCCTTTTGGGTTTTCAGTGCCATCCACAAATCCAGTTAAGTCACGACTGTCCATATACCTGAAACCACGTTCTTCATCCACAAGATCAACCAATCCATCTAGCATTTGGTTAATTTCGTTAGCCAATAAGTGCAATACATCGTATCTATCACAACGGATATGGAAAAACAGATCAAACTCGATGGCTGGAGCAATTAAGTCATTATTCTGCATAGCGGGAAAAGGTTTAAGTAATTCAGGTCGTGAATCACAAAATAAGTTGTCCCAATAATTTGCACCTACGGCAACAAAACCGTTAAATGCACTATCAGCATGTTGATCGGTAAGTTCAAAAATGTACTGTGCAACCGAGGCTAGGCAAGGACGTAATAGCGGCTCTACATGATCTTTTGCGTTAAACATTAAATAGATGCTGTGTAAATTTCCTTCAGCACAAATACCGAGTTGTTCCCGTGGCATTGTTTCAAGATCCATGTGTGTTTCCTCAGAATGAAACCATAGTAAACAAATAATTAGACAACTTCACATTAGTTTTCAACTTTTGATAACTAATTCATAACAACTTGATACACAATAGCGTTGTATCATTTCAAAAAATCGTTTAGGTTACGACAGCAAAATTAACTTAAGGACTTATCATGAAACAGATTGTTATTGGAGGCCTCGCTGCCTCTGTTCTTCTCGGGCTTACTGCCTGTGGAGATAATAAAAGCACTGAGCAAAAATTACCAGCAGAGCAAACTCAAACTGCGACAGCGGTTCAGCAAGCACTCACATCAGGTGTCGATTTTGCCAACTTTGACAAAGCTGTTCGCCCTCAAGATAACTTCTACCGTTTCGTTAATGGTACTTGGTTAAAAGAGACAAAAATCCCAAGCGATCGTACCAGTGCTGGTGCATTTTATGATTTACGTGAAAAATCTAAAAATGACGTTAAAGCCATCATCGATGATGTATCGAAAAAAGAAAACTTGCAAGCGGGTTCAGACGAACAGAAAGTCGCTGATTTATATCGCTCGTTCATGGACACTGAAACGCTAAACAAGCTTGGAATTAAGCCAATTCAGTCGCAATTAAATCAAATTTCTGCTTTGAAAACCAAAGATGATCTAACAAGCTACTTTGGTAAAAGCCAACTTGTCGGTGGCGGAACGCCAATGGCATTTTACATTGATGTTGATTCGAAAAATTCAAGCCGTTATGCCACTCACATCTGGCAATATGGTTTAAGTCTGCCAGAGAAAGACTACTACTTTAATAAAGAAAAACGCTTCGAAGGCATCCGTGCTGCTTACTTAAAGCA
>VSKX01027730.1_pt1 | contig 10491 bp, 8 predicted proteins | sample 4799481 | NCBI WGS metagenome assembly VSKX01 (sample SAMN12179537, study PRJNA552185) | sponge metagenome | biome: deep-sea hydrothermal plumes; feature: spots directly above weak diffusing fluid; material: sea water; isolation source: sponge from the Swan site of a hydrothermal vent ...
GAAGCTTCAACATAAAAATCTGGCACTTTTAAAACTAATAACTTGTTGTGTAAAGGCTATCCATGCTGTAAACGCAGCGCTGTGGCATCCAGGTAAGTAGACTCACAAATTACAAACAAACAAACAAACAAACAAACAAACAAACAAACCAACCGACTACTATAACCCGCTGGCCGCGGCGCGGCCTCGGGTTAACAAACAAACCAACTGACTACTATAACCCGCTGGTCGCGGCACGACCTCGGGTTAATAAGCCTGCTCACTGCTATTATTTCTCACATACAATAAAAATAAAAACAACAACAGAGACAATAATATCAACTCTATGCTGATGTAGTTCCTTGAAAACTCCCCCTGTGATCCTTTTCAGCAACATCCAATAGTTTTACTAGCCCTGACGAGAACAGCTCACATCTGCATACAGTAAACCAAAAGAAAAACATTTACATAATATGAAGTTAGTTTCAACCTCACCTTATAGGCATGTCCACTGAGTAAAATGGGTTCTTGAGAACGTAGTCTGAATACAGTTCATAAATTTTCGACACTAATTCATCAACTTTATGCTGATTATTGTCTGCAATTACAATGAACTTGACGCCTGGGGAGAGATAATTACTTTTAATTTTATTGCTGTAGTTGAATGGGTCTGACCTGTGAGCGTTTGGAAGCAGTGAATCTTGAAGTTATTTGCCTCAAGACACTGTATTCCCGATGAGCGCTTTTCTGGTGACAACTTTACCGATATAGCATAAATCCTACAACGAATTAAAGAAAGTCCAAGAACTATGTAACGAACAGACACTATATAATTTATGTTATTACTGAAGTTAAAACACATTAACCGTAGATGTCCTAATTATAGAACCAGCCTCGGTTCGCCTTCTTTAAAAACCCTTCTTTAAAAACGCCCATTATATACCACCATATAAAATGTACATTGTTTTGCAAAATTATGGTTTTATAATTATAACGAATACGGTAGTTACTTACGAGTGAAGCATAGAGAGTAACATAATTCTCTCGTTGACAGATAATTTCTGTCTGGCAAATTTGAGAGACAAAGGATATTTAGTCTGATCTTCCAGTACACTCAGAGCACTGGTACCATCAGGAAGGCACTTGCTCTTTAATGCAACACCATTAATTGCCGTCAGTGAATAGCCAACTGTAACGAGTAGAGAGATACCGTAGAAGCTGGTTAAGCATTAAAAAGCACTGTTGGTCAAAAGCCTCTTTAATAAGCACACTTCTCTAAACCAACGAAAAGGATATAAATGAGTGGGTGGGGCTAATTTTGCATTCTATAACAAGCACACTTGGTTAAGAAGCACATACCTTTTGCTATTGTTCTCTTATAGAGTATGCGCTTAATAACCAGCTTCTACGGTAGTGTATCATTATTTATTTTATGAAACCCTATCGGGTTTTTACCACTTTTTGTGGCTAACGAGGGTCTGAAGTAAGCTACTGAAAGCTTGTCGAGTCAGATCTCCCGAGACTAGACTAAGAGAGCGTGGCAAGAACACGTTTAATTATGAGAACAACACATATTAATCTAGGTTGGAGGCTCCTACTTTGTATTCCATGGTTCTCCCCAAACTTGACAAAAATGTTCCTGTCCACCTCTTCTAGAACCATTCCCAGTGGGTAACTGAACGTGGCCTCTACTTCGGCATTGGGACTGGGCTGGTCGTGCAGGAAAATGAGCCCTCCAGCTTTGTTCACCACATAAACACTGAGAATACCCATAATTATTTCTGTCTTCTCTGCTTGATCTCTGAACTGCAGTGACTCAATTAGAGTTTAGACACGCCTACTTTCCAAGGAAGGGGGCGTTGCTCACAAAAGCCACGTGGCTGTAATTAGACTCTATGCCTAGCGCCTATGCGTGCTGTCTGCTGTGTAGCTGTGACTAGACTCGACTGGGAGCTGTGACTGTGATTTTCTGACTGTGCGTGTGATTTCTGGGGTCTAGAGTCTTTTCCCAATTGCACAGGTACTTAGTCTAGTCTGTGGTTGGTTATGATCTACTGTAACCTCTATTTAGAGCGACACCTAAAATATTTTATGGAAAACACATCTATTGTGCTTATGAGGGATGTGCCAGGTGTTGCATATTGGAGGGTCGCTCTAAAAATGTATACAGTAGATAATTTTGCGGTGAGGATGATGAGCAGCTAACGTTGCTAACCTCACAAAGCGATTATTCGAATGCAGTAATTCAGAATGGTTAGTGATAGTGCAATGCAGTGACACTCTCTCCTGTAGATGGAGACTCCCCACCCAGAGGCAATTGATCGGTCCCTGTTCCCTGAATGCCTCTTCGAAGATGGCGAAGATCTTTCCAAGCCAATTAACACTGTACGAGACAAGTGGAAATTACTCCCAGCTTTCCTCAAGGTGAAGGGACTTGTCAAGCAGCATATTGATTCATTTAACTACTTTATCAATGTCGAGATCAAGAAAATCATGAAAGCAAATGAAATCGTGACGTCCATTGCTGATCCCAATTTCTATCTGAAGTACCTCAACATTTCTGTGGGAAAGCCTGATGTAGAAGAGTCCTTCAATGTAACCAAACCCATATCTCCGCACGAGTGTCGTCTTCGAGACATGGCCTATGCTGCTCCAATCACCGTGGACATCGAGTACACTCGAGGAACGCAGCGAGTAATTCGCAAAGGTCTCCCCGTTGGAAGAATGCCAATCATGCTACGGAGTTCTAATTGTATCCTGGCGGGAAAGTCTCCTAAGGAACTAGCAAAGCTGAACGAATGCCCGATTGATCCCGGAGGTTATTTTGTTGTTAGGGGAGTGGAAAAAGTTATTCTTATTCAAGAACAGCTCTCAAAGAATCGTATGATTGTGGATATCGATCGAAAGGGTGTTGTAGAATGCTCTGTGACTAGCTCAACTCATGAACGAAAAAGTCGCACAAATCTTATTTCCAAAAGCGGCAAGTTTTACCTGAAACACAACTCCTTTTCAGAAAACATACCAGTAGTCACCCTTTTCAAAGCCATGGGTGTGGTGTCAGACCAGGAGATTGTTCAGTTGGTTGGAAGTAGTGAAGACATTCTGTCGGTATTTGCTCCCTCGCTCGAAGAATGTGCCAATCTAAAAGTATTCACTCAAATGCAAGCTCTGCAGTTTCTCGGTGGAAAAGCACGACACACAGCGTGGTCAAAACACAAGTCGAAGGTTGATGAAGCGGTGGAAATTTTGTCAGGTATTGTGTTGGCTCACGTTCCTGTAGTGGAGTATAATTTTCGTATGAAGTGTGTGTATCTTGCTCTCATGCTGCGGAGAGTGATCGAGGCACAGCAGGACATGGTACGACTAGACGACAGGGATTACTATGGCAACAAGAGGCTCGAGCTTGCAGGACAGGTGCATAAAATTATTGAGCCAAATGCTCACTTTTGTCACCAACTTTTGTGCACATATGCCAAATTCTGTTGTTTTTTCCTTGCAGCTTGTGGCCCTGCTATTCGAAGATCTGTTCAAAAAATTCAATTCGGAGCTACAGAGAATTGCTGATCAGATTATCCCTAAGCACCGTACTCAAGTATTTGATATAGTACGTCACATGCGTCAAGATCAAATCACCAATGGTCTAGCCAATGCCATCTCTACTGGTAACTGGTCAGTCAAGCGTTTCAAAATGGATCGTTCTGGTGTCACCCAAGTATTGACACGTCTCTCTTTCATATCCGCCCTTGGTCACATGACGAGAATTGCAAGTCAGTTTGAGAAAACACGTAAAGTGAGTGGTCCTCGCTCTCTTCAACCCTCTCAATGGGGCATGCTTTGTCCCTCTGACACACCTGAAGGAGAAGCTTGTGGTCTTGTGAAAAACTTGGCTCTTATGACTCACATCACTACTGATCAAGAAGAACATCCAATCAGGCGATTAGCGTTCAATCTCGGTGTCGAGGACATCCGTTATCTGTCTGGGGAGGAGCTGAGTTTGCCCTCTGTGTATATCGTGTTTCTGAACGGGAACATTTTGGGCGTGATACAGCACTATCAGCGTCTCATTCGAATGTTTCGACTCATGAGGAGATCCGGTCGATTGAATGAGTTTGTTTCGATTTGCCCCAATCATCGTCAGAGGTGTGTGTTCATAGCGTCTGATGGTGGGCGTGTGTGTAGGCCTTACATTATTGTGGAAAACAGGAAGCCACGAGTGACAGAGGGTCACATCAAAATGCTCTCTAATGGAATGGAATTTGAGGATTTTCTCCGTCAAGGCCTTGTCGAGTACCTTGACGTAAACGAAGAGAACGATTGCAACATTGCTTTGTACGAGTCTGAGATAACCGATATCACCACTCACCTCGAAATAGAGCCCTTTACTATCCTGGGTGTGTGCGCTGGTCTTATTCCGTATCCCCACCACAATCAGTCACCACGTAACACGTATCAGTGTGCTATGGGTAAGCAAGCTATGGGTACGATTGCCTACAACCAGTTGAATCGTATCGATACGCTCATGTACCTTCTCGTGTACCCACAAGCTCCCCTCGTTAAATCGAAAACGATTGACTTGATACAGTTTGACAAATTACCAGCCGGTCAAAATGCCTCTGTGGCAGTTATGAGTTATAGTGGATACGATATTGAAGATGCTCTCATTATCAACAAAGCGTCACTCGATCGTGGTTTTGGCCGATGCCTCGTGTATCGAAAACAGACGTGTTCATTGAAGCGCTATGCCAACCAGACGTTTGATCGTATTATGGGTCCGAGTCGAGAAGCTGACACAGGAAAGCCACTTTGGAAACATGCCGTACTAGACCAAGACGGTATCTGTGCACCTGGAGAGAGAATCCAGAACAAGCAAGTCCTAGTCAATAAGTCTGTGCCTCTTGCTACACAGTCTATGCAGCAAACATCCGAGGGCCTACAATACAAGGACACACCACAGTCTTACAAGGGACCCACCGAGGCCTGTATGGAGCGTGTTCTCGTCACTTCAAACACCGAAGAGTCCTATCTCATCAAAATGCTGCTGCGTTCTACTCGAAGGCCTGAGCTTGGGGACAAATTTAGCAGCCGTCACGGGCAAAAAGGAGTTTGTGGAATGATTGCCAACCAGGAAGACATGCCTTTCAATGATCTTGGTATCTGTCCTGATATTGTTATGAATCCACACGGCTTTCCCTCTCGTATGACAGTAGGTAAACTGATTGAGCTACTCGCCGGAAAAGCTGGTGTTCTCGATGGAAAATTCCACTATGGTACTGCATTTGGAGGAGACAAAGTGGAAGATGTGTCTGCTGATCTGATACGTCACGGCTTCAACTATGCTGGGAAGGACTATCTCACCTCGGGCATTACCGGTGAACCTCTGAGTGTGTACATTTTCTTTGGCCCTGTCTACTACCAGAAGCTGAAGCATATGGTGCTAGATAAGATGCACGCCCGATCCAAAGGCCCGCGAGCTGTTCTCACAAGGCAGCCGACGGAGGGTCGCTCGAGAGAGGGTGGTCTGCGACTGGGAGAGATGGAGAGGGACTGTTTGATTGGTTACGGGGCGAGTATGTTACTCCTCGAGAGACTCATGATATCCAGTGACAGCTTTGAGGTGGACGTGTGTGGAAAATGTGGACTGCTCGGATATTCAGGATGGTGAGTTAGTACAGTGAATGTTCTTTTTTTTTATCTTTGTAAGAAACTACAGATCGTTTTGTTTTTTGTTGTACGTGTCACAATGGCTCTTCCTCTATCTGCAGGTGTCACTACTGCAAGTCCTCTGGTGAGATATCATCTCTCAAAATACCCTATGCCTGCAAACTGCTCTTTCAAGAGCTCCAGTCGATGAACATTGTACCTCGTATTTCACTCACAAAGTATATGGACTAGTCATGCAAACATTAGTCAATCATGTATAATTTTTTTTTGTGGTAATTTTTTTATAATAAAAATTCTGAACAACTCTGTTGATATAAAGGCTGTGATTGTTAACTACAGGATTGCAGGATCACCCTAGCTAGAGAGTCAGAGTTAGGTTCTCTAGCAATTACATCAGGGCTGCTTCCTGCCTTGCTCAGACTATCACCAGTGGTGCCACCAATTGCTGCTACCTGCAGGAGGGGGAGAGTAGCATCACAGCAGTTAAACATGTCAAAAAGTGCCATGTCAAGGTGAGCTCTTTCAGATGGTGTAAACAAATCAAAGGTCATTTTCGGGGCCATTTTTGAAGCTATAGGGGTGGGTGAAATGGGCAAAAATGGGCAGAGTGAAACAAAAGAGCTCAAAAAAATTATTTTTAAATCAGAAACTTAATTAGGAACAAAAGTTATGGCGTAAGAACGAAAAACCCTCCCTTAAGTTCCCACTGTCTGGCTAAGTGAGGTACATGTACATGCATATTATTAATATGTCTGTACTTTTAATCTGGTCTTGAATGCTCTCTGTACATGCCCCAGTGCAAAGTTCACTCCAGAAGGACTAAAGAACACAACCCACACACTTTTCACGTCCTCAAGCTGCACACAAGCACACATTGCATTATCACAATAATTATATTGTCTTTATGATTATATTGTCTTTATGATTATATGCATGTACGCATGTGCAGTATGAGCTAGTGGGTATGCTAAGTACCTGTTGCGATAGCTCCTTCAGTCTGTCCAGTAAGTTGGGATGTGGCTGTGTCTCGTAACACACAAGACACTTGAGAGGTAGACCAGCCTCCTCCAGTGCAGTGGGCAGGGTATCCCGCCTCATAGCACCACAGGGAAACAGCAATGGCTTACTGAGAACAGCACAGCTGGAGAAATCTGTAAAAAAAGATAAATTGTGACTGCGGAGTGTGTGTATAAGCCATGATGATTAGATACTGTGCAATATAACTATAATTATAGCTACACAAAACACATAGCCCCACAACTACTGTACGTGCATGTACCATATAAAGCATTTCTAATACTCCCTATAGTGCAGAAGCACGTCACCTTATACACCTTACTTAGTACTCGTCATAAAGTCTGTGTTATAAGTGACACTTACACTCAATTATTAACCTGCTCAGTGTCTCAGCATTGCCACTGTGTGAGCCAGTAGGACTCAAACCAAGTCCTTCAACAACTACAGGCAAAGAAAATAGTATGGACCAACAGCCAATTATTGTATGTAGAAATTCTCACCAGCTTTTGCGGTGGCTTTCCCTACTGTGAATACAGGCAGTGTACTCCAATCCTCTGTCACCCTCTCCTTCTCCTGTTGAGTGAGGGAGGATACACACTCGTCCACTGCCGTCCCACTGCTAACCACCAGACCTATATAGAGCTAGAGTGAGGACAGTATAACACTAAACAGGCTAATATCAAATACAATCTGGCAAATCATTTCCACGCGTATAGCAATAGAGGTACCAATTTACACTGTAGGCAATGAACAACTCGTAGGCTACACATTACTGCTAACATAAACATACCTGAAAATTTGTCACTTCCAAGAAGATCAGAACGTAACTCCTTCTGGTTTATATGCTCATAATGCAAGACTGGTATAAAATGAACAAACTGGAAACCAGCAGTGGACAAGGACTGGAATTAACAGTGAGTGTCCATAAATGAAATGTCACTTGAACTACAATTTAGTTAAATTTTTTTGGCTCACTTTATAATAGGGATCTTCTAGCCCTTTCTTAGCCCTTAGGAGAACTGCTACCTTGCTTTGACTTGCTGCTTGAGCATCTTCAGCGGCCATGCTCTAGTCTCGCACCATCCTCTTTTGGGGGTCTATCTTTGATCGAGGAGGGCGTGGCCGGACTACCATGCTCAAGGTGCTCATCTGGCCCGCCAGACTATCCAGAATTATCACCGAGTTTTTATCTTATAACGGCACATTAATTACCGTATTGCTTCTAAATTTATTCACACCCTTTTTTGATGTTGCTATTGGCAACATCTCAAACTCTAACATCGTCTTTCATCTCAAACTCAAGCATCAAAAGAATTCTTTGACATAGCTAGCTAGCTACACAGGACATTGCAATGTCTGACATTGAATCTGAAGACATGGAGGACCAAGGTCCCAATCTTGGGGTGAGTTTTACAAGCTTTAATTAATTTATGAATACATACCTGCACCACTGACAGACCTATGAGGGTGACAGGAATGAGGCTGGGGAGCGTCATGGTAAAGGACTGGCAGATCTGCCTAATGGAGATGTGTACGATGGATATTATGAGAAAGGAAAACGAAATGGGCAGGTGAGTTTCTTGATCACATAAAATTATCTGAAATTGTACAATGCACCTCTTACCTCTTGTTTTGAAGGGAACCTACAAGTTTAAGTCAGGAGCTCGCTACATTGGAGAGTACACAGAAAATAAAAAGAACGGACAGGGTCTTTTCCATTTTCCTGACGGATCCAAATATGAAGGTGAAAATCATTATATAATTATACACACGCACATGCTATTTCTGTTATTACTAGCCCATCACAATCAATTAAGCGCTTCAGTTCACAGTTTAATTGACATTTCTGTATGTCATTTTTAGGTTATTGGGAGGGTGATCTGAAGCATGGTTTTGGGACGTACACATATAGCAATGGAGACACATACGAGGGAGACTGGAACAACAACCTGAGACACGGTCAAGGCACCTACACATACGCCAGCTCTGGAGCCAAGTACGTGGGAGGATGGGTAAATGGACGCAGAGAGGGTACTGGAGAAATCATACTATCCAACTACAGCTACAAGGGCAACTTCACTGCTGATCAGGTAAGAATCCAAGCAGGGCATACACTATACTTTGAACAATGTCCTGTTCTCCTAGCCTCATGGGCCTGGCAAGTACACATTCAGTGTCGGGTGCCAGCAGAATGGAGACTACAACCTGGAAAACACTGTAAGTCTGGTGTGTTTTGTACTCTGCACTGATAAATTAATGGTCAGTAGATGTGTGCCTGTACATAACCTTACCTATCCTCTTTCGGTTGTGATTAATTTCTTATCCTCATAGCAAACTGAGGACGACGATGATGAAGATGTCCCTGTAACCCCCACTGTGAGATGGAGAGGAGCTGAAGTGTTTGCTACTCCAAAATAGACTATCAAAAACTATGTACGCCTCTCACTCATTTTGTATCTAGGTATGTACTATGACAGATAGCCAATTGCAATGTCCCTCAACTTTAAGTAATATAAACATACTCATAAACACAATGTACAGACAGTATAATTATGATCAAGTAACAAGTATAATAGCTATAACATGTACACAAATAGTCCCGAGTTCATCAATGCACTGCAGCAGTCTCCTGAGGAGTTGCCTCAGGGGTGTTTTTTGTCTGGTCACGGACTGTCTTCTCTGATGGTTTCTCAGTCGACTCTTGGTCTGCTAGATAGAGAATGTTGTATCTGACAGGTCTCAGTACAGTACGTGGGCCAAAGCATGTGTACTGCACTCTCGGTTCCCACGATACTACAGTGTGGGAGCGAATTTGAGGATTGTTCTCACTCTGGCTCGGCTTTGACTTAACAGGTTCCTCTTCCACTTTGGACTTGACTTCCTCGTCACTTGTGGGTAGTTTGGCTGTGTGACTGTCCACTTTCGATTTAACTTCTTCTCCATCTGAAGAGCTTGTTTTGTTTTCAGTTGTGGAGTCTCTGCCCTCACAGCAAACAGTGTCGCAACACCCGTCTCTCCTCTCACCATTTCCCCAGAGCTGCTCTAGAACAGATCCAGTTGTGCTGAGTTGCTTCTCAAAGTGGTCCCAAAAATCGGTTGTTTGGCCAAAGATATCTCGAAATAGAGACTGTTGATGTCGACGTCGTGGAATTGTAGGCCTCTTCATGTGTAGCTTGAGAACGGCATCATTGGACACACCAGAGAGGGCAGTTTGTAGTTCCTCGTCAGACGAGATTGTGATGACATCGCCATCTGAGTCTCGATATTGTAGATTCAATGATTTATCTACAGTGGCGGAGAAAATTGCCACCAACTTTTCTCGGAGCTGCTCGAAGGTTAGATCTTCGGCCACTTGGAATCTGCGAGTTTCCACTCCGTTTGATACTTTGATATGCACCATCTTTATTCTTGTCGGTTGGTTTTAGATATCTTGAAAGTTTCTTGTTTTTTCTTGCTTGCGTTTTGATCTGACTCCAACCTGCTGCACAGTGAGTTTTATACTGGATTTCTGCATGATTGTATACTCTCTTTGGCAACGCAGCACTGCCAGAGCTAGAGCAGTGTGGAGGGATTCATAGTCCCTCGAGCACGCTCAACGCTCACCACTGAGTCTAGTGGTCCAATGTGGTCACAAGACAACAGAGAAATTTGGGATGGGCGTGACGACAGTTGAGTGCTGCGCTGCAAGACATGATTATAACTAACACATACAGTTTTTCCATGGACAGCAGCCAATAGAATGCTGGAGAGAATAAGGAGAGCTCCTAATTTGAGCATCTTGCTGCTTGCAAAGCTGCTGTTTTCGGCTTGTCCGTAGCCTATTTTTTTCAGGGA
>VSKX01096903.1_pt1 | contig 10483 bp, 9 predicted proteins | sample 4799481 | NCBI WGS metagenome assembly VSKX01 (sample SAMN12179537, study PRJNA552185) | sponge metagenome | biome: deep-sea hydrothermal plumes; feature: spots directly above weak diffusing fluid; material: sea water; isolation source: sponge from the Swan site of a hydrothermal vent ...
CGGTGTGTTTATGTAACAACTTGCTAACAATTCATTAACAACTTTATTGCTAATCACACAATGGAAATGTTTGAGTAACAACCCCTTTATTTGGGAGGTAAAACTGGGTTGTTATGTGAACAACCTTTTTTTAACAGTGTACCATACAGAGAAGCTCCCAGACGAGCAGCTCCTGTAGTTCCCAATCCTGCTCCCCCCAAATCAAGCAAGCCCTATTTACCACCCATCAACTCGGGCCCACCTCCTAAACCAGTTAAACCGATTATTCCGCCAGCAAAGACGTCTTCGTTAGCTCCACATCCCCCAAAACCAGTTATGCCATGTGTGTAATAAGTGACCTACCATAACAAGAGAAGCTCCCATCTTGGTCCAGTTGATATAGTGAGATTCACTATGGAGTCAGTTTGTGATTTTTTGGGGGGTTTGGGTTGACTTTGTCATACACCACAACCCCACTCGTTTCATGACTCTGACTATATTATAGCAAATTGAATGTATGTCCTCACATACTACAGCCCCACGTGTTTCATGATTATGGCAAGTCAGTCCAGCATCTGTACGGGGCAAATACACAATCAGGCTGCTTACCTCTGTACACAATTGTATATTTCTTCAATAATCTGCATGTAGGCTTGGCGGTTCGTTTCCGTGCTTTGCCGTGTCATTGTTGAATAAAGAGCTATTCTTTAACATTTAAATAATTAATACAACATGTAATTTGAATAAAAATTTCTAATATGATGGTTAGTATTCATTGCTATTGTTAGAATTTGTTCTGTGGTGATGTCATAGTTTCATTCAAATCCAATTTTGCGACTTGATCTCCTCTTCAGAAGTATCGGAGTCATACTAAGAGTTGCGTAACTAAAGCTCCCAAATACAAAGAACCTAAGGAAAATTTCTAAAATGGTGTTAGTATTGCTAATTACTTGTGAGGGACCAGCAACGGGACCTAAATAATTATGCACGACACTATTACTGTTATACTTAGTCCAATTGTCCAGGGAGGAGGGTGAGGCGGCAGGTCCACGACCAGGAACCCTACCACGAACACCACGGCCACGACTATATAGTAGAAAATATAAAGTATGATATTGCAATATTTACTCTAAATAATTTACCAGTTGGAGATTTTCTCCGAACGGGCAATTCACTGCCGCTGCTGGAGGTGTCAGATACAGCAGACAGGTCATCTATACTGCAGAGGGAGGGGCTGGCAGAACCCAGGGATGCCGAGACTTAAACTTGAATAAGCTATAATGCTAATCATTAAATATGAAGTATCTTAAAAAGCATGCTAACATGCAAGCACATATTATATACATTAGTCATGGCATATAGGGTGTCATTCCGGAGGTTTGCGCCATTTTTATTCTTGGCGTCATTAACACTTGTCTTGTTTCTTTTCGGTAGGCCTCTTGTGCACTATCTCGTGTTCCAGGGACTGAGTGAGGGCGTAATACTTTGAGTGGCTCATTTGCTTGCTAACTTGTTTTCTCTCCTCCACTGGCAGGTTTTTTGCGGCGTGAGTTGCCCAACTCCTCCTGACCTCGCTCGGGGTGTCCACTTTAAATCCTAGGTGTTTTCCTATTGTTGCTGTCCTCGCGGCAATATTGGTAATGCGGACGCCCGACACAGTGAGGAACAACACCTGCTCGTTGCCCGCGATTGCGTTGGCCGCAATTTTGGGCCTCACTTGCACCTTATATTCATCCCTGATTTGCTGGAGTTTAGGGTCGAACATGATGACTGCCGACCCGGTTTGGGCAGTCTTGTGCTGGTGGACCCGGACAAGGTAGAGTCCTCTGACGACCTGCCCGGCGTCGTACTCCTCGACGGTCATGTTTGCAATGGCCCCCTGCCGCTGTAGGGAGTTGCATACAGCGGCGTATGCAATGATAAAGGTCAGCCAATCATACGCCTTCGCCTCAATGTCGTGCCCCATCTCAACGGCATCGAGTCTCGACCTGACGAAGGTCCAGGCTGCTTGGCAATCGTTTAATGAACTTATCTAAAATGGAAATAAATCATTTGTTACAATAATATATATACTTTACATACATCTTCAAGGGGAACTGGTCCTTTGTCCGACCTCCTCTCCATTCTGGTGACATCTCGCGCAGCCTTGTCTTTGCGATAGCTCTGCCGCCATACTTTCATGACGTCCCTCATCTCCGCCATTGCATGGCTCTCCCCCATACCCTCTGCTCGCATGTACCGCAAGCCGTCGTCCAGTGAATCTAGCTTCTGGACAATGCCAGAACCCGTCATCACTGATTCGAGCGACTTGCAGTACTCAAGCAGCTTGGGTCTGCTCATGAGCATGCTCCATTTTATTGACTCGGGATGAGCATTGCACATGTACTTCAACATGTCGGTCGCTATGGCCGCAGCTCTTTGGTTATTCTTCTTCCCACCGTCGACTGTCTCCAGCCATTCCCTGAAGAGCTGCAACGACCCAGACGCTGTGGGGAACTTGGGGAAATTCCTTGTCGAGCTGTTCGAGGTTCCTACCTCATCGGTAGGAGTCTGGCAGGGTTTTGTAGTCTCCGTTGTAGTAGGGCGGCTAGGAGTCTGCGTAGGATTAGGGCGGCGAGGAGTAGTAGGCAGCACCACAGGGTTACTGCTCTTTGCCCGTGGTTTGTGGAAGCAGTGCTCGAGGGACGGTTGCCCCTTTTCTAAGGGCTTTCCCACTCCCTTAACAGCAGTTTTCGCGCTTCTCAGTATTTTGGCCCGCTCCAATGGAGAAAGGTGGGAGTGCTGCGCCGACAGGTGGTTCGACAGCTTTTGCTGGGCCTTAGCCTTGCATCCCTTTATAGGGCACCACTTGTATGTCCTATTGTACATCTTAGGCTGCAAGAAAGGTATTGGTAACCAGTATATATAGCAGGTACTAACAGTCTTCGTCGCCGGAGTATTGTGCTGTCGTTTCGCTGGTGGTGTCTGGTGGCAGGTGTGTGTGTTAGGGTTAGGTGTGTGTGTGAAAAGTAAAGTTGGCCATTGTGTAAAGTACTCACCAGCTCTTGTTCGCTTTCGCCTTGATATATATCCTGCATTATAATACACATTAATACGCATTGTTCAAAAGTATATGAATGTAGTTACATCTTCCATCGAGAATTCCTGCGTAAAATGTATCAGTATGCAATGGCCAGTATATATGACATTCAGAAACTACCAACTCTGTTTCTTCCACCCGCTCTTCTTGACGGGGGATGTCTGGTGCCAGGTGTGTTTGTGAACAGTAAAGTTGGGCAATATAATTGTGCAAACTACTCACCGGCTCCTCGTCACTCGAGAAGACATTCTCATACTCATATGGGTGGTCGGTAAAGAATTGCTGCATAACAATAAACATAATTATAGAACACGCGTTTATCACAAAGATAAATCACATTAGTAAGGTCCTCTTCTCCGAAATCGTCACTGGAATCTGAGTCGTAAGCTCTTTTGGTCTGTTACATAATACAAAGTACACATGTGCATGTGTACAAGTAAAAGAACGCACCGTCCCAGCCCTCCCAGCCATATGTAATGGAATATCATGAAAAGTGGTATTATGCGAATATAACAAACTCACGAATTCGGCATATGTGGGCTTGGCCTTAGGTTTCACCTGTGACAAGGCTACGTGTGTGTAAATGCAAAGGTTAATTACTCACCTTGTACTCTCGGATAAGTGTATCCTCCTGTGACCAAAGTGTACATCCGTAAAGTATGGCCGAGAAGCATTGTCATTTTTCACTATCCTCCTGTGACCAAAGTGTACGTGCGTAAAGTATTACTGAGAAGCATTGTTATTATTCACTGACCTACTAGTGCTACTAGTGCTACTAGTGCTACTAGTGCTACTGCTGCTACCAGTGCTACTAGTGCTACTAGTTTTGGTTCTTTCCACCTTCGAATTTCTCTCACCAGTATGCAAAAGGCATCATCTACGCCCTGTCTGCGAAATTTTTACTTTTATTCACTTACCTCACCACGGCTACCATCATCATCCTGTGACCAAAGTGGATGAAATGGTTCTTTAATATGGCCAACCTGCACGGCTATAACGACGATGTGGTGAAGTGGTTTGCTGTGTGCCTACTAGAGTTTCTTATGGTTTTGTACTTACTTGTGTAAAGTGTGACCGAGAAGCATTCTTATTATTCACTTACCTCACTTCTCACAGTGATAGGTTTCACCGTTGGCTAAAGTGTAAATGAGTAAATTATTACTGAGAAGCATTCACTTACCTCAACACTCACAATACCAGGAGTGGTACTACTCTCCTCTTTCTGTGATCAAAGTGTACACCCGTAAAGTATTTTAATCCACATAGTTCGCTACGAGTTGGCGTTGTAGCTGTCGATGTCATGGATAAAGTCGATGCCGTGGGTATCATTGTTACAGTACGGCTTTCCCTTTCCTCCTCTCTTCCTTGCTTTCGGCATATTAGCAGTGACTATAGTACATAATACATAGTGGGCTGCATCACGTGCTGCACCATGTGCTGCACATGCGTTCTAAATACCACTAGTACTAATAGTACGTACATACGTACTACGTACATACGTACTACGCACATACGTACTACGTACATACGTACTACGCACATACGTACTACGTACATACGTACGATAAGCTTCTTAGCTTTTACTCGCTTTTACTCAACAACGAAGGTTTTTTCAGAAAATCCGCCAAATTGAAAATTAATAACTTGTTGTGTTGAGGCTATCGATGCTATAAACAGGATCACTTGAAACTTAAATGATCGGGTCTGCCTTGATTGTTATAAATCACATATTACTGTCACTGTTAAACTTATAGTGATTAGCAACACTGACCTGAGAAGTTTAATTTCGTCTACTAGTGCTACTAGTGCTACTAGTTTTGTTTTCTTTCCACCTTCGAATTTCTCTTGCCAGCATGCAAAAGGCATCATCTACTCCCTGTCTGCTAAATTTTTTTTCCCCCGAAAATTACCCGCTATGAGTGTTTGTCTGTATCGAACCTTTAGGACCAGTTGTTGAGCATTTATTTGTCTGTAGCTTCTTATCCACACCAGACACTTTCTTCTCCGCACGCTTTTGCCTAAAGACATCAGCGTTGCAGAAGAAGCTAGTGAACAGTGGTCCCGGCTTTAGCCTCAAACACCCACGAAGCTGCACCATGGACTTGGCACAACCATGCTATCTGAACTGTGAACGGAGAGGCAAAATCGGTCTTAGAGCACCTTCTCCACACTACATTGTTGAAGCTCTCATTCTGATTTTGGGTAGCACCAAGAACACACCTAGTCCACACCTAGTCAATAGGCTGCGAGCACACAGCCTGTCAAAAATAGGCTTCACGTGTTCCACCAATCCCAATGGAATGAGCCACTTCTGGTCATCAGGGGACATGTACGGTGAAGGGAGCCCATGGCTAGCGCCTGCTGGTGCTTACACCACGATTCATGCTCTTGGGACAATAGTCGTGCTGGGGGGCATAATCTGTGGAGATAGTGTGGTAATACACTGACCAACAAGCATGGACCATTCCCTCCCATGGCATCACGGACCACCCACTGCCTATCAGCAGTATTGTCGGCTACGATTCTCTCAAACCATGATATTAACCTGTCTTTTGAATCACTTTCATCAACTCCTATACCCCAACATAATAATTACGTCCACAATTACTCCTAGTTTATCCTCACCTTGGGCCAGCCCACTGACACCTCCCACCGAGGCCAGCCCAAGGACTTTGTGTATAGGACAATAGTCGTGCTGGGGGGCATAATCTGTGGAGATAGTGTGGTAATACACTGACCAACAAGCATGGCCCATTCCCTCCAAATCTCCTGCATTAGCTCTAAGAATTGCCATAAAACTGCTGCAAACGGAGATATTTTAATTTTGTAATGCCACCTCTGCCACCAATCCGTACCTTTTTTGACGCAGCCTTGGGGTCAACGGAGGGGCGATTTTTGGTATAGCTTTACCTACGGCCCAGTACTGCTTTTTTTTACTACTCATCATGTGGAGGGTTTTAAGAGGTGGAGAGCTTGGACTAACCCATGCAGTGGGCGGCCCTTAGCATCACGGACCACCCACTGGCTACTGGCTGTGTTGTTTGCAACGATTCGCTCAAATCAGGACACTAATTGGTCCATGCATCGAATCGCTTTCATTGACTCTTATATCCTAACATAATAATTACATTAGTCAACTTGATTATAGAAGCTCCAACGCATTTCTGAACATGGCCAACACATTCAAACTTCACTATCTCCACGTCATCGCCATAATGTTTGTCGTTGTTGAGAGCACTGATGGTTTTAGAATCATCATCGCTCACAATATTGACATACCGAAGGTTTAGCCTTTCAATCGATCAACGCCACAATACCAATGCCTCGTCCACCTCCATTGCTGTAGATGAACCAGTATGGTTCAGTATGCATGCTACTTCATGAAACTGATACTGAGGCCTGCACTCCACTGAGGCGTCAACAATGTTGTCATCAGAACTGATAGACCTACGTTTCTTAGCACACAAACAACAATATTTGCTCAACACATGTGTTTCAAGAACACGACCAGTGTCCCAAGAGATTACCACTACAACCCCATACATGGCAGTATATAGCCACATTTGGACCACAGGTGGCCACAGTCTACAGTGAAGACAAAGCTCGACAAGGGGTAAGAGTATTCTCACACTCCTACTTTCAACGCTCGCTCTCCCTGGGATAAACCTATTAATTTTGATCACTTGGTCTGAATCATAAAGATAATTATGTGAAGGAATCAACGATAGACTTAACTGAGTAAATTGGGATTATAATAATCATGGTTGAAGAGAACATAGCTAGTGGAAATGTTAACATAGTGGAAAAACCAAAAACGCCGGTGCTTTCATTTTTATTGCAAATGCAGTGTACCACCTATTGTACTACATACCTAATGAGGGGTGTTCTTGACAGTGTATGTTATGTAATCATTTATAATGAAAAAAGAGGGCAGTACAAGAAACTCAAGTGTGGAACTCGTGTGTCGATACTAGACAACAAAACACAACAAAACTGAATCATTATTTTTAAATTATCTAAATATGTTCAATAATAGTTCATAGTTCATACTCTCGGAATACGTCCACGGTAGAATTGTCCAGGTGGCAAAATCATGTAAGCAACATGAGGTATACGACTTTCAAGTGTGTTAGTGATGTCACCCATTGGTTTTCTGATCGGTAGATCATCTTCGGTACTTTCTACAATATTCCAATGAAGTAAATATGCTGTTTTATAGAATGATATAGCATCAGCAATTCTCTTCTTTCCAAAACAAACATCATTGAATAAAGCTTTTGAAATGCCTACAAATTCGGTCATTTGAAGAGGGCATATAAGTATTTCAGCATCTTCTATTAGGAAATCATCATTATTTACTATACAATAAACAACTTTGATCAAAGAAGCACTAATTTCAGAAGGGGAGTGCTTGGTTTTTGGCCTTTCGAGTCGATTTCAATCATACACTGTTCACCAAAGTGTTCCGTAATAAACATTTGTTTCAGTTGCCAGTCAGAGAGGATATTTGTACGATTACATCGTTTTCTAATGTCTTGTTTGTTTAAGAAAGCATCAATAACTACCTCTGACAATACACATAATTCATGAATATATATATATTGCAACATGAAGTAGATTCAGTACATTCAATGTCACAAATGATACATGTTGTAGTTCTTTTCAAATGATGAAGCAATTGCTGTTAGCTTTTGAAGGACTTTATGATTAGAAATAGTAGAGAAACTAGCTATAAAAGTAAGAGTGCTTCTAGAAAGAGAATTTTGTGCTAGTGAAGCTAGTGAACAGCGGTCCCGGCTTTAGCCCTAAACACCCACCAAGCTGCACCATGGACTTGGCCCGCCTATTGAGTGACAGCACAACCAGGTTCACTGCTATCTGAACTGTGAACGGAGATGCAAAATCGGTCTTAGAGCACCTTCTCCACACAACATTGTTGAAGCTCTCATTATGATTTTGGGTAGCACCAAGAACACACCTATAGTCAAGAGGCTGCTAGCACACAGCCTGTCTAAAATAGGCTTCATGTGTTCCACCAATCGCAATGGAATGAGCCACTTCTGGTCATCAGGGGACATGTACGGTGGTAAAAGGGAGCCCATGGCTAGCGCCTGCTGGTGCTTACACCACGATTACACGCCCTTGGGACAATAGTCGTGCTGGGGGGCATAATCTGTGGAGATAGTGTGGTAATACACTGACCAACAAGCATGGACCATTCCCTCCAAATCTCCTGCATTAGCTCTAATAGAATTGCCATAAAACTGCTGCAAACGGAGATATTTTATTTTTGTAAAGCCACATCTGCCACCAATCCGTACCTTTTTGACACAAGCTTTGTTGGCCAACACATTCAAACTTCACTATCTCCACGTCATCACCATAAGGTTTGTCGTTGTTGAGAGCACTGGAATCTCATCATCGCTCACAACACCGCAGGTTTAGCCTTTCAATCGATCGACGCCATTTACATTACTTGACGTCAATATTTTCCTGACATGCTCCTGGGCTACATACAAACTACAACATATTTCAAGTACACTGTATGGCATTGATCACAGATGCTTGTGCTGCCACTTCTCAGCTTTTATGTATGCACAATCTCCATCGATCCTTGCGTGAACATGCTATGCACACACACGTAGCATGTGCACAAACTCGCAACGAATACCGCAACAGTAGTGGTGATGCTGTTCGACTGTTTATTTCACTATACGTACGTACTTACCAGAAGACGTACGTGCGCACGTGATCATAAAAGTTCATTAATTTTGCGAACCCTCCCAAACTCTGCGACAAAAATGTCCAGCCTCGAAGAGAAGGCCAAGGCATTAGTTGCCCTGCTCACCGCAATATGAAGCTACATATCGATTCTATGCAATTAAACAAGCACAGCAAGGATGAGGAGGCACTAAAAGATGAACAAAAGAAAGCTCTACTAACGAGGCAGGGGCAAGCGGCCATTAGCAGTACTGACAGTGATGCTACTCCTATAGTACCATCAAGCCCTGGTGGGGGTATGGTAGGGTACCATCCTCAGGGTTCAGAGTCCACATCCATGTTGCTGTGTTGAGTCCTTTGGGTACTATTTGTGTAATTGCCATTTGTGTGAACCAGCATCTCTGGGATTTACCTCCAATACCACATTCCTTTCAGCATTGGGAAGAGTCATCTCCTAAACCTCACCATTATGGACAGTTGGTCTCATTGCTTGCTGTTTGCCTCCTGTGTTTACGTTCATTGCATCTATGTTTAGTGTGTGATGGTGCCATACCGTCAGGGTATTCGTTCTTGAATATTTTTATAGCTTTATAGACTTGTTTTATCAAAGGCTACTTACCGTACACTCGAATTCAGGTGATTTGTCAGTCCTTGCACTTTTGGTCGTCGTGAAGCCTTCCAGGCTGTATACTGAAGGGATGTGTTTTGAAGTCTTGCAACCTGTACTTAGCCTCGGGACCAGGCCGCGGGGAAACAGAATAGTCCTCCCCGCAGTATAGTATACAGAAAAGACTCTGACACACCGACTGTTGAACTTTGGATGAGCACTGCGAAGATTACTCAGCAGACGAATCTTTGCCCACAAGAAACAAAAAAGAAATGAGCAGAAAAGGAGCGAGCTCGAGTTGAATAAGTATGTGCTATGCACATATTCCTAGTGATGAGTGGCGACAAAAAACTTCTTTATATAGCTTTACCTGTCCCAATGTTAGCCCAAGAGTGTTCAAGGTAGTACTGTCATACGTTTACAGAGGGCATGTCAATGAATTTCTGGATGTCACGTGACTACAACTGCATGTCACGTGACTACAACTGCATGTCACGTGACTAAAACTGCATGTCACGTGGCTACAAATGCGTCACGTGGCTACAACTGCATGTCACATGGCTACAACTGTAGTACAGTCATGCAATAAATATGTCAGCTCAAGTGATACATAGATATTATAGATATAATTATATCAACTTCAGTATAATGAACATTACAGTACAGTATAGACCCTCGCATTCATATCCGAACATGAATGCTCAGGTTAATACACCATGGTGTCAGAGATGGATCTTTCGACTCCCAAAAAGCTATATCTCTACAAGGCAACCTCACTGACAACTGGCTTATTCGTTCGGTCAGCTACGTAACACTTGAGATCCCCTTTGGATACATTCTTTTCTCTCCCCAAACAGAAGATCTACGCACATGTGCTTAATTGGACCAATGCTTGCTCATGCAATTATATTTCAAATAGCATGTACACAACAAGATGTGGCAGTGGATTGAGTTGCTTGACCATGCATGTCTCCATATAGTAGAAACATTCTGATTACTGAACCAGAGAAAGCACGATATAATTATATAATTATAATGATTATTTTTTTTGTATAGTCTCCCATTTTTGATTTTTATCATCTTTCTCGGCCTCGGAA
>VSKX01015039.1_pt1 | contig 10480 bp, 7 predicted proteins | sample 4799481 | NCBI WGS metagenome assembly VSKX01 (sample SAMN12179537, study PRJNA552185) | sponge metagenome | biome: deep-sea hydrothermal plumes; feature: spots directly above weak diffusing fluid; material: sea water; isolation source: sponge from the Swan site of a hydrothermal vent ...
ATAAGCTTTTTGAGAAATCCCCCCCCCCCCCCACGAAATATCTGTTGTAAGCTTACCACAGAAGAGAATAAAGACCCCCTGAATGAGCCATATCTCCAATGTCCCTTGTTTATCCTGCAAACTGTTTTTGCTGGGTGTGTGTATACTTGTTATGTGTCTATTTACAATGCTGTTTTGAGTGCTATCGAAAATTGGTTTGATCGAAAATCCGATTGAAAATTGAAGACAGTAGAACATTGGTTATCCGCCCCTCTATTATATGGAATCTCGATTATCCGGATTCATAAAATGCTGCAAAAAGGGGCAGGCACCAAGTGCACATGCATGGTGGGTGACACATGGCTCCTTATTCTTGGAGCTTGCAAACGATCGTATTGCGTTTGCTTTTTGCATTCAGAGTAAGTACAAGTCATGATATTGAGTAGTAACTACCTGTAGCAAGTCAAAGGACAGTGAAACCGAGTGAAAGAGAGTCGTTCTGGCGGACCATTCACTTTTCGCTTATCCGGAGTACCCCAAGTACAAAGGGTCCGGATAACTGAGGTCCTACTGTACTGGTTTCTTGAAATTAAATCCGTGCTGTCTCATTAAAAACCCCTTAGTTACAAAATTTTCTCTCAAATCTATCTCAGTCATTGAAACTTCCATTTATGGGCGATATCTAGCACAATGTTTTTTCATCCCCTTTTGAAGCTCATAGCAAGTTTTTGTTTGTTTTTTCCCACACTATGAAATAACCATTGCCCCCACCCACCCACACACTCTCGACTCATACACACACAGTCCGTTATGTTTGTGTACATGTATAAACAATACTAACAGGTGGTGTTAGTCTAGATGTAGCTAGCGTTCTAGGACAATGGAAGTTGAATGAGTGGGACTTTTGTGGTTGTGCTTTTATAAGCTTACTATGTGTGGGTTTGTTCACATGTACTCCAGCTATTGTCCTCATGGCCAACATATGTCGTTAACATGTAGCTTTAAAGGTGCATATAGTAGTACTGTAACACCATATTAAAAAGGTGAGGGAGGGAGTAAAAGCAATACCTAAAAGCAACCCTGTTCTAATGTCTGTCAATTTAGGTCAGTGTATGTCATGTCGCCATTGTTTTTACTAACTCTGATGATCTCACGAGAATAAGATTACAACAGTTTGTAGCAACAACGAAGATTTCATTGTATTGTGAAAAGATATCAATGGCGTAATAGCATTCATTTGCAAACCATCTGCTGCCTGTTGGCTAATCACAGTGTACATAATTCAAATCCATTTCCTCTGTTTCTCATGACTATGACTACAGACTTCCAAGGAATTTTGCAGTAATTTTAAAGCTAGCAAATAACAGTTTCATCATAGGGTTTTGTTGTAAAGTTCGCTTTTAATTAGTCTTACTAGGATGTAGGGGAGCTCTTGGTAGGAAGTGTTCAGATATTTCAAACTTCATGGTTAATGAGTCGATTATTGGTGATGCATGTACGCACACTGTATACACGGGAATGTGATCACCTTGTGCTTAGGGAATGAGATAGAAGTTGATATAATTATTGTTTATGGTATTAGACTATCTACATTTCTCAGATAATATTTGACCTCGTCACTTAAGCTTCACGTGAATGCTTAACTAATAGCCAAGGCTCAGTTCGTTCACTGAGGTTTTAACATAATTATACAGTATGTGCCATCATGCTATACCGCTTATTGTGCAATCATTTCAATTGTTGAGTGATCTCATATTTTTGGTTTTGTCTAAGCAAGCTTAATTAAGACAAAACATTATCTTGGTTAAAAAGTAAGTCCCGTTCTCTCCCTTAAACTGATCTCATTGCCTAAATGTAGTCATGTTGAATGTCGATGGCAAAACGTGCATTAACTTAATTTGTCAAAGACTAGACTACTTGAATGCTGTGTTTCGTCTTACTGTGGTGACACTGGCATTGTCTATTTTCTGGAGTAACCATGAAGCATAAACGTACATGTACAGCTGTCCGTCTGTCAGGTCTAACTAATACAAGGCCTGCTCATGACAAGCTAGTATAACTGATAGTGTAAACACTATGTTACAATGTATGTCAGTCAGTCTCCGGGTGACTGTGCGTATGTAGATGTGTATCAGTCCACTAGCTTTCTCTTTGCCAAAGGGTAGACATGCACGTGCAAATACAGCCTAACTCAGAAAGACACTATACATAGTTTGCGTGGGATATGATGTTATATTTTACGGGATCGTTGGAGTACCTAATGGACGGAATTTGTCATCTAACCTTAATTAAACCATAACTCTGACCCTCCCTTCCTCTACAAGATCAGAACTGTCATTGTGACACCTGTCCACCCACACTCTCTTTACACACCCCTCTATGATCAACCTTAGAGAATGTACAGATGTCAAGCAAATTTGTTGAACATGTGTGCAGGTCATCGTTAATTCCTAGTGTGATCCAGGTTCACAATACACGTAAAATCGCTGATGCGGCATGCCACAACGTGCCGCGTTGAATAGATCTCAAACGTGAATAGCACGTGGCTCGTTATGTGTATTGTGAACTAGGCTTTACAATAACGAAATTGAAGTGCTTTCGAAAGTAGTTTCTTCTTGAAATCCCCTCATTTAACAATGTGTTAATTATCTCACAATGTGTTGTCAATGTAGCATAGTGCTCATCTCCCTTGATCCTGATTCCACAAGGCACATTAATTGTCATGATTTCATGTAATATAAATGGTTGTGGTTGCTGGGTGACCAACTATCTCACACTGTTGTGGTTGCCATGTGTGACAACATCTTTTGAGTGCATGCCCAAGTGTTGTGGTAGTGTTAACCTCATTTAGCATGCTCTGTAAACATTTTACCACCTAGCTCACACCTGCGCTCACCTGTTTGTCATTCATATTCTGTATTTATGTACACTATCCCTAGAAGGAGATATTCGAAACAACCTTGTAAGGTTGGACTTATTTTTGGTGTCCCCCAAAGAAAGAAAAACAGCTAGTACTGTTGAAATGCACTATAATAATAATTGTAGTACGTAACCCCCCACCTTATCCCGCACATACACACTTACAGGAATCACAGGTGTGTCCTAACAGTCAGCAGTCGTCCCTTGTAATGCTAGAGGATAGCTCTAGTCTTCCTGTCAGTTTGTGCACTCTCGACCGCCTCCCTTCCCGATACTGCAACACAGTGTTTGTACTCTACCTCAAGCAGGGTATCTCAAAGCCAGAGGACATCTTACTAACACAGGTGACCTTTCAATCTGCCCATTAGTTATATATAAACTTCCCCATCCCATGCATTGTGTTAGGATCAGTCCACTGTATTTGATATGTGAATTCAATTAGTAGTACTTTGCTGTTCAAATACTGACTTGTTGCACCATTGAATGTTTTTAAAACTTTTCCTCACTTGTGTACCGTATCACTTCATTGCGAGTTTTTAGAAATTGTTTTATGAGATGACTCTGCACGATTGTTGATTGATGCTCTCTGCCACAGCTGTTTTAAAAGTACCCTAGTTACGATAATTAGATACGCTCTACCTGCAGGTGTCATTGTGTTTTGTGTAATCTTTAGCTATATTTGTAGCAGGCTTTCACAACTTATTGCTGCTGACAATAATAATATTTATTCTGGGGCTACTGAAATATAGCTTACTTCACATTAGGGATTTTTGCGTTAAATATTGGCATCTGTTACTTGTACCTCTTCCACTTTTTATACATACAGAAGCTGATTGACAAGCCTGCTGAGTACATTGAGTTCTTGCATGGCCTTGGATGGATTGTGGATCCAGTTTCACATCCTGGATTTTCAGGTCGGATCCGTGAAGCGAAATCGTCTGACCAGTCTCGCCCAATCGGTTTATCCGCTCAAATTCCACTCAGGCCGTTCCCATACTATGCTGACGCTATTTCTGAGGTAGCATTTATAATGCCCACGCTCAAGCCTTCGACACCGAGTGACTCAGCATTGAGCATTCGAAGCACCGAGTCGTCCGATTCAGGCCAAGAGACCACTTCTCTGTCAAGCCATCCAGGTGACTTGGTCTCCTCCATGCAACCCCCCATGAAAGACACACGAGGCAGTGGTGTGAGTGAGTCTGCAGTAATCGCAGAGGGTAGTGCCATGACTAGTCGCAGACACAGCAGCAAGCCAGAGATTGTGGGGCTGGACACACCGCGCAGCAAGAGGGGAGCAGTGCCACAAGACTGCGCTGCCATTGTTGTCTGGTTAGAAAAGTTTGAGGATCACTTAAAATTTCCTCTGGAGACAATGAGTGGTGTTTTGCACTGTGGGGGCATGACTGGGAGTCAGAAGTGTGTTAAGAAGGGGCTACCTGTTGTGTTTATTCACATGCTCTCTTCTGGCCTCTTTCAGATTGTGACCAGGAACCCCAATAGCAGGTGTGTATGCTCCTCTCTGCACTTTTATACTTTCTCAATAGCTATTTGTAGAAGCCAATTTCTGTCAAAGCCTGTAAAGGGATGTGGTGCAAATCATGATATGATTTTGGTCTGGCCTAATAGGTTTTGTTTTACCCAATGTCTAGTCTTTATTGGTGCTTGCGGTACACTGACTCTAATCAACTATAAACTTTCAATCTTCTCTGTAAGGAAGATACAATAATACTTGTTTACACGTACATGTGCATACGTATAACTTGTTGTATGTGTGTGTTTGACTATACGTGTAGGCCTGATTCAATGGCAGGGCCGCTTATCGACGGTATGGTGGTTAGCAGACGCTCTCTCAGTGCTCTGGTGCGACAGACCACTCTCAACATTTGTCAGAGGCACAGAATGGAGAATGAAGGGTAAAAACAGAAATCGTAATTATCGTGCTTAGTTCTAATTTCCAGGCCAATTCGATTCGGGATACTTTTTGGGTAATTTGGGCATACTTTCACGTAACAATAATATACTTGTGTAAGACAAGCGCATTATCATGCGGTGGTCACATGATATGTATTGAACCATTACTCGACTCTTTGTGTCCCACTGATAGCAACCTCTCTAGTCAGCACATTCTCCTATGTACCAGGGAGAGGCCCAGTAAGATCACCTTATCTTCTTGGCAAACATTGCCTACTGTAATAATTATTATTCATGGTTAACTGTCTCTGATTTCATCTCTTTGCCTTATCATCTATAGTTTAAAGGAATTGGGGTTTCTCCCGGGTGTTAGAGACTGGAATGCAAACATGTGTATCACTAACATGTTTGTATGTATCACTTGATGACTACTAAGTCTGATATCACAATATAGTTAGTGCGTTATGAATTACTCTTGTGAGAAGTATTCAGAGGTTGCTGTTAAAGGACAAGTTTCAGGTTGTCTGTACCTAGCAACCCCTTCCCTGTGGGTAAACATGATTTTGTTTATCCCTTCACTTCCGTTGTTGTTAGGGCACTTCACAAAACAAGAGGCGAAGCGAAAGCGAAATGATGTTTCTAACGTAAGATCACCTTAAGGGACTGTTGTTGAGGTTGACTGTGCCATGTCCTCAATTTTGCAGTGTAGCATCTCATAATTGCTAACTCACTGCTGCTGATAGGAATTGAAGACGATATTAGTCATTATAGTTTTTATACACTCCGTACTAAATTAGAGGTGTTACACAATAGTTATTAATGTTAATCTTGCAGGTATTATCCCCCTCATGTGAAACGTAAGAGAAAGATTGAAGAGATGGCGACTAACTTTGGTTTCAGGGTACCGTTTGCAGACTTTTATTGCAAACTGTTCTCAGATAAAGACAATGAACAAGACAATGCACACATGTCAGTATTGTGACTTGTCTGACAATAATTATATCATAATAATAATTATGCTGCATGTACATGTACATTTAGCAAAATTTAATTATTTCCCGAATATATGCGATTAGTACAGTATAGCGTGTACTATACTAGCTAGCTAGCTAGCTACGTACATTGCGTCTTTGTGGGGACTTTTTTAATGCAGCTACCTATAATAGTAGCAGCTTAGCGTAGCAAAAATCATACTACTACAGTCACTATTATTACAAGTTCGTCAAAAAAATGAGTAATACTATTCCAAGTGGACTGTTGGCAAGAGGTGCACCAAGCGGCCCTGGCCCTATGGCTGCTAGTGTCAAACCTTCTGCGCCGATAGGTGCCGTAAGACCTCCTGATTCAGGCTTTGACGAGCCTGAATACCAAACTGCTAGACGGTATGGCGTACAGAACCTTGTCATCCCTTCGAAAGGCCAGTCTCCTTTTCAAGGTGGAGATGACTATGCAACAGATAGAGCCAAGTCCAGCTTTGGTACTACAACTAATGATTCGGGAATATATTCTGGAGATCTAGAAACATCAATGGAGTCTATGTCTATTTCACATTCACGTTTGCAACCTTCATCTACACGTACACACCACCCCTCTAAATTCAGAAGACCTGTTGCAGGACAAATCAAAACAACAAGGATTGTAGAAATGAGCAAGAATAGCACCAGTAGCACTGTGCAAGCTCCTAGTCACAGATTAAACAGTTCTTCGCTAACATACAGCTCCACACAACCCAGTTACGGACAATACCCATCAAATTACAGTACACCAGTACCAATGCATCACTACACACCCAGTTATCCACAGCATGCGCAACCCCACTTTGTCGATGTTCGTGCCATGTTACAACAAAATATACACCTTTTCATGCAGGATAAAGAAGGTGACACGTAAGTTACATATAATGTGTAAAGCAGTATGTGTGTGTACACTGTGTCTACGTACGTGTGGCAGTGTGTGTGACAGTGTGTATTATCGTGTTTCTTTGTTTTGTGCAGTGGTCTTCACTTGGCAGTAATCCATTCCCAGCCAGGCATTCTAGACCGACTTCTGTACCTCATGACCAAGGAGCCAATGTTGCAGACTGTTGTGGACGAGCAGAATGCATTATATCAGGTATGTGGGTGTATTTGGAATGCAATTTAAGATGTGAGCCTGTAAGGCTACACTATTAGAAAAGCAAGGCTACACTATTAGGGTTATCCTGAAGCCTTTACTAAGAGACAGTTTCACCTTTGAAGCTTATTACCTGGTTATTCCCCTTTCTTGAATGGCAGCCAAGTGCTTAAGCCCTTATTCACTGGCTGTGTAGGCAGTACTGTGGGGTATGCACCATTGTTATTCATCTTTGCTATACTGTTATGTTAGTGTTACCACTGTTATGAATTACTGCTAGGTAGTTTGTTCTCTCAGAGGTCGTGATGATATCATGTGATGTGAAATCATGGGGATACACATGTGTTGATATCTGTTGTTTCTCCTACAGACTGCTCTTCACTTGGCTGTACACACTCAGCAAATAGACATGATCAGAAAATTTCTATTGTCGGGTGCTTCTTTGAACGTGCCTGATCATAAAGGAAACACTGCCTTGCATATCGCTGCACAATTCAGCTCTACCAAGTCATTGGAGGAACTTGCACTGTACGTACCAATGCAGACATTGTTGGAAGTGGCAACAACAAGGAACAACGAAGGGCAAACTTGTGTACACGTTGCTGCTCGATATGGAAATTCTGATGTGCTTAGAAAACTAAAAAGCTATGGAGTCAATATTGACATGCAGGTCAGTAATAATGCAGATAACTTCAGAGTTGGTTTGCCCCATGGTCATGATTTGAATACTAAGGTGGTATTTGTATGTGTAGCGAATAGATGCCTACTATCAAAGCTTCTACTTCCTTTTTAGTGTTATTAATCTGTAGTGTAAAGGGTTAGTCCAATGCAAAACTCGTGTAACATTCCTACGAGTTAGTACCCCATGCATCAGTATGGCAATGTATGCACATACACTCCCACCTGTGCTTGTATTTGCTAATGACATTTATTGAACTTTGCTGATGTGTTTTATCTGGGGGCCTCCCATACGAATCACTTAAAAGTGCTAGTGTAAACAGCCTGTAATAGACGAAACAAAATTTATCTTGTCACATATTCGTTTATCATCGTAATTGTTCACTCATGCAGGATCACAAAAGTGGAAAGACAGCTCTCCATTTGTCAGTCGAGAATGGATCTCTGAGAGATGTCCAATTTCTGCTTGAAAGGTGTCATGCTGATGTTAATGCCACTACATTCACTGGATGCACTTCACTACACATAGCTGCTGGTAGAGGCGATATTTCAGCAGCAGCTTACCTCCTGTCTCAAGGAGCCAACCCGGTTTTAAAGACAGATGAAGGGGACACTGCGTTGAACATTGCTGGCTCTGATGAGGTGCATTCTCTACTCTCAAAAGCAGCTGCTTTGAACTTATTGTACTGAACCGTTCTTTGTCTATTGTGTGTTTGTGTGTCTATATTTTAAAATCTGCACTACCTTTTATGCACTGCATTCATTCTGGATGAAAAAATTATCTGTCATAATTTACAAAAAGGCATAAGCTGGTAAATGGTGAAGTACCCTTCCTGATAATTATACATACCAGCAGTGTACAAAGTTAACAGTTATATAATTATACACATGTGCTAAGAGCTGCAGGAAATATAAGTATGAGGTCAAGAGGATGTTTGTATAATAATGTCATGCACTCGTATGACATCATGCATGCATATAACATCACAATAAATTATAATGCCTTCATGTTTCTGCATCTAGGCAGCTATCAGAATTTTGTTTTTTACTGTCCTCACTAGAATCCGTTCTTGCGGTGTCAATACAACTTTCAGTAGCGTGAGTGGCAGCTGGTTTAGTCCTGTACAGCTGCCGTGGAATGTCGTTTTGTGCGCGCTGTGCTTCATCACTTTGTCCGGATGCCCGTATTACTGGTCGAGCAGGGTTAGCAACAGGCTTGCTGGGTTTCTTGACTAAGGGTTTGCCGAGTATGGAGTAAGTATAGTCTTCCTCGTTAAGAGGGTCGATAAAGATTGGAGAGGTCGTGTCATCAACATATCTGAAAGAGTTTGTAACCATTCGTAACTCGAGGGAGTAAACAAAACAGAATCTAAAAAGCATAAAATAAAAACTCCAGGTGTACAACCAAAGGTCGTAAGGATCGTTTATCTAAACACAACCATGTTGAAAGTATCCACAAAGAGTATTGGGGAAATACAGACTGAAACAGAAGCATAGCAACAACAATCTTTATTAACATAATGGGAAAATAAACACACACTTGGTATTGTTTCCCACCTTACAAGCCTTACTAATACGAATAAAAAAAAATATGAAATAAAAAAAAATATGAATAAATACGAAATAAAAAAGATCTTCAAAACTACACAGAAATTGCATAATAATTATTATAGTCATCACTCACTCATGTGAACAGGATATACATAATGTGGCAGCTTGCATGTGAGTGAGTACATAATATACAAACAAGGGGCTATACAACAAGTACATGGAAGTAGACCATTGAAGTGAAGGCACATACATGTACATGCATGCATGTAAGAGCAGACACATGACGCTAGTTTACTTGAGGCAACCTTTCAATTCCCTGCTATACCACAACACTATTCCCTGTGGTGGGCAGTTAGCCATGAAAACAAGTCCCACGCTAACTACCAGGCTCAATTAGTCAATAAAAACTGATATCAGCCACAGCAATTGAGCTATGACTCCAGGAAACCTCCTTATCAAAGTCCAGAGTACACATGTAAGGTGGTCTATTAAGAATTCTGGGGCTGATTCAACTAGTCTACATACAGATATTAACCAAACGAAGCATTCATACCTCAATTTAACCAGACCGTGTACCCATATCCCATAAGGCCGCCGTATTCAGACCTCCCAGTAACCAGACCATTCATTCACTAGACTCTATAGTCTAATCTAGTCTAGATTAATGGGATATCTAGAGGTCTCCTATGAACTAGATATTAGCTGGACTGATCTCCCATCAACTAGACCAAAATTAATGTTACCCTAACATGGTAACTTACTTCATTTTGTCTCTGAAGAAAGTATTTGACACAGTATTGTCTGCACATGTGCATGTGTATGTTTTTTGTTTAGGTCATTACAAGCACAACAATCATAACATTCTTTTATTGCACACCGTCATGGAATCAACATTTTTCACAAAAAAATGCTGTATCTACGCATACCTCTATCTAAACAGTCAACAAACAAACCTTTAAAAACAGTAAGCACAATCTTTTCCATGTTTGCTCTGTTGGGGAGTACAAATAAGGTACGTTAAACAATTAAGGAAGTCATGTGCTGAGTGTGTGGCATACAGACTGTACGAATACACACATTTATTATCATGATTATGTACACAAGAGGTATTCTTGCTAGCATAATTATGATTTATGAACACATAGTAAGGGTCACCTGTGTCCTATTAACTCTAGGATTTGCATCATAAACTTCCCAAGGCCCTTTCGTCTGACTTCAAGACACATATGGATTTCGTAACTGCAAAGAAAACCCCCAATCAACTATCAAATGTACGCAACCATGTGCAATCACCTAAATAGATAAGGTTCATAATGCTCATCTACACTCA
>VSKX01012113.1_pt1 | contig 10476 bp, 5 predicted proteins | sample 4799481 | NCBI WGS metagenome assembly VSKX01 (sample SAMN12179537, study PRJNA552185) | sponge metagenome | biome: deep-sea hydrothermal plumes; feature: spots directly above weak diffusing fluid; material: sea water; isolation source: sponge from the Swan site of a hydrothermal vent ...
AATTTGGTGCGAATCGCCAAAATTAGTACCATAAAAACGGAAAAAAATCTGAAATCGCCAAAATTACTACCTGTCTTTAATAGTAACAGTAATTAAGGTACCTCATTGAGATGTTCGTCATCTGAGAGAGATCTGTTATCAGCTTCCGAATCAATCTCAAACACAAGCTTGTCATTTTCAGCTTCAACATCACTCCCAGTGCCATCGTTCATCTCGTTATCAGAGCCAGGCAAACTTTCTTCCTGTGCAGCTGTTTCACTTCCTGTTTCACTTCCTGCCTCATTTCCTGTCTCACTTCCTGTCTCTGGTTGATCTTCTTCAATAGAATGAGAGACTTGGTTCAAGTCGATGACCTTTGACCTACCCATTTTTTTAGTACTCTTAGAAGCAGTTTGATTAGGCTTTGTTTGTTTTTCCAATTTAGGTTTTTTCCTATTCTTGGCTGACCCGACGGCCAGATTCAATTGTGGGTGGAGCTTTAAAATATAGTTGAGTATGGGTATAGCAAATGCCAGCGTTTTACCTGATCCCTGAAAACAGAAAAAGCACAGATTAATACAGAGTTGACTGCTAAAGTATAAAGCAATTGCAACCAAAAATGAAAGCTCTATAAAAGAGCGGAGGAGGTTGGTCACGATTATCACGTGCGACGATGTCAATCTTAGAAAACTCTACCTGGCTCTAAAATGAAATGTGATACATCCACTCACAAGTTTCCTATGTATCAATATATACCTTGTTGTAGAAGAGCCTATTATAATTATTTGAAGGTAGAAAGAGCCACATACTCATCCCAGTGAGGGCAGTAGTACACCCTTAGTTGTGCTTGCTAGAGCCATAGCTATTACTAAGGCGATGATAGCGCCTAGCGCGCGATGCACAAAAATCTACCTGCTGAGTCCAAGTATTAGCTCTCTAACTCCTCGTCAAGGTGCAAAACAAGCGTCCTAGAAGTAGCCTAACGTTACTGAATCCTCATCCCTACTAGAAGCGACTCTGATTTATGCCACAAGAAAGTACAGTTCAAAATAAAAAACTCGTTACCAACCTCCTCTGATAAAATAAAATACTGGTCCACAATAATTATGACACTGGAGCTTACATTTCTATTCCAGCGTAGTAGCGTCTTATTGTGAACCACAATTATTGTGAACTTTAATGGTGGGGCCTTCAAAGCATAATACATGGCTGTGACATAATTATGATAGAGTGTCCATGACTGGGGGATAGTGAAAAGACCACATGCACCTACATATTGTATTTACAAGGCCACTACAATTAAGAGCTACTTCTCTTTCTAGCTGGTCCACCGCCCGTACCAAGTTTTACTGGGCAGTTTTTCAGCAACACACACATAATGTGCATGCGCAAACCACACCCACACACTTCAGGCTGAGTGGGTGTGGTTTGCACATGCACAGTTTCACAGATTGACTTTGTACTACGCAGCAAAGTACAATTCCGTAATTATGTGTTATAAAAGGCAAACTGTGAAATATTAAAAAGTGACGACACTGCAAATAGTTGTAGTTCCAGTTGCTGTTGTACCGCCAGCCTGTATGTTTGCAGAGTATACCCTGACCAGAAACAGAATTAGCTCTCGCAGTGGCCTAAACATCTGAATTAAGTCACCTGAATGTAAGAGCCACTTGGCCATTCCGCCAATTTATAGCATCATTTGTTTCTCGTACATAAAGGCCGAACATTAATTAATTGTTGTGGCTCTTCAAATCAGACATTTTACGGTATTTATAACTCTAACTCACTGTTTCTGCAGCCCCTATGATATCAACCCCCTCGTTAATAGCTGGGGGTAGAGCAGCCCTTTGTATGGGCGTGGGGACCGTGAACCCAAGCTGGGAGAGACCACGAACAATAGGTGGTGGTGCTCCAAGCTTCACCCACTCTTGCATATCTGTAGACACTTTTAAATCTCTTTCAGATTCTGAATCAAGGAGGGGCTTAGCAGCCTTTGGTGCTCTTTTGGGCCGCTTTTTCAGTTTTTTCTTGCTTGGTGGCATAATATAGACTTGATCTTGAAGCTGCCAAAAGAAGAGGGTACCGAATAGCTTTAGGGATAGGGCTAAAAACCAGACCCGTTTTTGTGTGCCACGTGGTTTGGTATATATCGTCGATTTTATAATTACTTTTCGTACATAGCTAGCTTTATTGCGCATGCGTGACAAAATTATGGGATGGCAATAACATGACAACAGACAAATTAAATACACAAAAATAAATAAAAAAATGGGGCGACTCTACACTTATGTGTTTTTTGCTGGTTTTATTTTGTTTATATTATGTGTGTTGCTAGGTGTTTACTGCACATACAGTTCCATTAAATGCACTCCGACATCTTCGTCGTATACATCTTGGTCTCGACAGATCCTCACCTCGACGCTACCTGTCCATACTGCAGAGAACTCTTTGTAAAACCACGGAGGAGAGGGAGCAGACGTTCCAGGTACCGTATCAACACAGCAAGAACCCTCTAGACCACCACACTGTGCACCATCCCACAGCAAATCACTGTCGTACACAGTACCAGGTGGGTCACCGCCGTTCAGAGTGCCAGACTCGCAGAAATAATCGTCCCCGACGAATCCGGGAACGTTTCTTGTGGAGCCAGTGCTGCAGGGGCAGCCAGATTCTGTCTCCAGGGCATAGCTGATGAAGGACCATACATGTTCCCTAGGGCTGCCAATAGTGATACTTACACCGTCTAGATAGATATCATCGATTTCTCTATCTGCATTTATACCATCGCCACTACCAATTTGGATGCCGTAGACTCGACCGTACATTCGTGATATGTTGCTTGAGCCGAAGGGAATAGTATAACTCTCACAACCAGCATCGGTCCTAGTCATTATGCAATAACGTCCGCGAGTTTCCGGTGGCTTGACCATGCGGAATGGAGACGGACAACTCGCATCGGATTTGGACATGTCCAGGTTTGCGATTCGTTCCCACGCTCGCTCGTCACTCGGAGTCTGGATATCGAAGCTGCAGTAGGTTCGAGCAGAGCCCACCCAGTAGTAACCCGACTGACTGTTCGGGAAAGATTCTAAAATTTGAGCACAGGAGAGCGCCGGGAAGAGACCATTTTGCCCAACAAATTTTGTTTGGATTTGGTTGAAATATTCGTTGTCATTTACTAGGTAACCGCTCACATCAGTGCGAGCATTTTGCGTCACTAAACTCCTGCAATTAACGAAGTAAACAATTTAGGGATACGATCATGTATATACTTGCAGCTATTTGCTGTACATAGGTAAACCCGTGACATTGATTTCTATTCTTGCTGGCGTAGGCAATATCCTACGTTTGTAAGAATACACTTATGTTGATAAAAACTTTCTGCAGTAGCCCGTATATTATTCGAACAAGAGCATCGAAGGGGAATGAACTATATTTTCCTTGTTGAGAGGTTAGAGCATTGTCAAGGTCAATAATTTATGGAAAGCCCATCAAAATTCTGAAAGATGATGTGCTTATAGTTGAAAATTGTTTAAATAGCCCCATTTGACCATTTCACCCACTTATAGTCCATGGTTTGTTTTAATTATTGACACATTTGGTACCGAAAAAGGCCTAGGTCTATTAAAGTGCTATTTAATGCACACACACACATAAAATATTCGGCCATTCGTAACTCATAATTTATGAAGTTAGCTGCTAAAACTTTTCCTGCGATTTGGTATCAATGCTGAACCTATAGCTAAGTACTCTAAAATCTAGGGCATTGTCATGTTCTTCCTGAAAGGTAACTTTATCCTAAAGCAGCAGTTTTAGGGCACAGTCTGAGTTTATTGCTCAATCTGAGTTTGAAGGTGCTGCTGATAGTAGAGCAGAGGACTGTTCGTGACAAGAATCGTGAGAAGTGCCACTATCGGAGGTTTACCTATGTATACTATGTTGGCACCATTCAATGGCATAGAGCAGCATTTACATTGATATTTATGTGTATACTATAGCTAGTGGTGTGTACAAATACCTGATCAGAGATGCATCACACACACCAAATCCAGGGATAGAGACAATGTTGTTTGATGCAGGGCATGCCTGAGTGGCCGGGTTGCAGGAGAGGTGGCCTGCGCACAATACAGACGGCAAAAAGCAACCGAGTATGACCAGAGCGCTGCAAAGAGATTCCATCTCTTCACTTTAGACAATTTTCTGCTAGTTTGTAGCTAAGCTAGCTGAGCTTCACCTGACACACCCATTTCTAGTTCTGCAAGCCAGATACGCCCACTTTTCTGTGCGCATGCGTACACAGCTCGTTTATGGACTGTTATTGGGTACTCCTACCTCTTAAAAACTTAGGTGACAAATGTGGGTGGTCATCAAAAAGCACTGTTACTATATGGATAGCATGAGAGATAAATATATTGTGAGGGGATAAAAAAAATACTAGCAGGGTGAAACAAGTATCAGTTAAAAAAACACTTGCACACACAATAATAAAATTAATGACCTACAGCTATAATAAAGTGACCTGTGCACACACACATAGATACAACTACGTGTGAGAGATTATTGTACGTAAAGTTCAACAAGTTGGAAGCCAATATCTTCGTCTCCCGTATTGTCGTCGGTACAAACACGAAGTTCAACGTCGGTATTAACGGGCAATTGAAACTCTCTATAAAACCACTCTCCTCTATTGCAGCAACCAGGATCCTGCGTCTTTTCGCAATTTTGACCGTCCCAAATCGGATCATTGACAAAAGTTTGGAAAAAATTCACAGTGTCAGATGTACCAGATTCGCAAAAGTAGTTTTCTCCGATATAGTCTGGAGTACTTCTCTCAGGATCTGTGCTGCATGGACAGTTGGGGAAAGCTGCCGACGTATAGCCGATAAAACTCCAAATATGATTTCTTGGAGCTAAGCCGTATGTTAAACTAACACCATCGATGTAAGGCTCATCAAGACCGCGATCAAAACTGGCCACTTCGACATCTGGATTCCCACTTTGAATCCCATGCACTCGACCATAAATTCTTTTAAAAGGTGCAGTCGGAGACAACAAAATTCCAGTACAGCCGTAGCCGTCAATGTCCTTGCGACAGTATCTCACACCGCTATCGGCATCCATCACTTCAGAAAACGGAGCAGGACAGGACATACTCGGATCTGTCATATCCACTAACCAGAGACGTTGCCAACCGAACTCATCAAAGTCTCCATTCGTCGTCAAATCGAAACGGCAGAGAGATTTGGTAGCTCCGCAGATATAATACATTCCACTTTGAGCATTTGGGTTGTTTTCGTAGATTTCTGCACAACTTACGGCTGGGACATCAGAATTTAATCCAAGATATTTCGATCTCAATGCAGACGTCACTGGGCCAGCTGCCAGCGTTGTGCGTAATTCTTCTCCAATCTGAGTTCTGCAACAACAATAAAAATGTGAAATGCTACCACAGACGTCAAACGAGTCTATTAGCTAACTGCCATATACGATTAAATTGCAATAAAAAATTGCTCTTTCAAAGCAGATAATTGTCCATTTAACAGCTAAAGGAAGCAGTATATTAATCGATTTGCAGTAGCTAGCTTACTACCTTATGTCATCGCCTGGGGCTCCATCACAAGTGCCTTCGGCATTTCTCTGGTCGCTACGGACCGGGATATCAACAGGACACACTCGGCCAGGCTCGCACGAGTCTTGGGCCAGAGCTTGAAGGCTAAAAAGCCCTAGTAACGCGGCTAGAAGACATGCAAACTTCATCTTTGACATGCAGAAGTTAGCTGGTACTAGACTGCAGTGTTGGTTGTACCTAGTACCTACGCCCACTTTTTGCAGACGACACGCCCTTCAACTATGATTTGATGAGCTCACGTGACGTCACCACGTGGAGTTAATTATGTAGTACAGACACGCCCAAAAAGGAAAACTAAAACTGCTGCATACGTACGTACACAGTAAATATTTTATATTTATTCATTGTTCGTGTTGACGTCTCACTGAAAGTTAAAGTAGCTGGAACTACGGAAAACAAGCTGAGCAGTAAGTTATAATTTCTAATGCATCGGTGCATGCATGCATAGGTACGGGTTTAGAGGCCTTGTTTATAATGAGCCCAAGGCACTCTCTGTTTTAATATATAGCTGCCTGATAACTGTTTATTTTCTTGTAGTTAACTACAAACTATAATTATATCTCCTTGTAGAATTAAAACAGTCTATTGGCAGGGCTTGAAGTTTACATGTATTTTTTACCAGTCCTGTTCGAAATGTTGATGTAAATATGCAGTGGTTGTAAAACACTTTGGTGGCCTGTCCATACTACGCTAGAGCAGTTGTTATTTCTAGAGGTGTATAGTTAATCTGTAGGTGGATTGTGTTTTTGTGAGAGATCCCTACCTCGATCACTGGTTGGTACACCACAGACTGCTTGTGGGATAGAAATAGAATTGCCACAAATAAAATTTTTGAGGAACTGCTAAAATCCACGAAACTTCTCTCCCTCGAAAATAACGTATCTCACTATATAATGTATCTTTGGCCTGTTCCTGTGAAGAGATAGAGCCTATAACTTCCTTGCATAAATTGTAAATCATTTTAAAAGCGTGGTTCACAATTATTATGACGCTGGAGCTAATCGAGTGTTCCTACGTACGTAAGCTCTAGCGTCATATTGTGAACCTGGCTTTATCCTTTTCAGTGCATTTTGATGCCTCTGAATAATAATCATAGTCCAAAACTGTACTCACTTCTTATGATTTGCTCAATGGGAAGAGATGATGTGTTCCATTTGATTGTTGCTGATTAATGTGTTGATTGAATTTAACAAAGTGCAAATCGACGCTTTCATTGGTTTAATACTGCTTCAAAACAAACTTGCATTTATCAAGTATATTTGCACTTTTGAATCATCTGTTCGCGCTAAACATCATTCAGCACCTGGTCGTGCTTGACCAGCCAAGTGTGTCGGTAGCTTGAATTGCCCCATAGCAATACTTGTAGCTCCAGCATAGCCTCACGAGCGTAAACGCTCAATTAGACCCAAGTTCTAATCAAGCGTTTTTGACGCTCGTGATGCTTTACGTAAGCTCCAATGTCATATCTGAACTAGGCTTTCAACAACACATACTTTCAGCAGTATCGCCACGCATGTGTGTACGTACCTAAGGCCAAGTTGGGCCCTCATTGTCTTGCTATAACTTAGCCATATTCTAGTCTTGTGTTCAACTAAACAGCTCTTTTAGCTATTTCCTCGAAATGAGATGATTAGTCAAAAGTTAGCTGAATTTTGATATACTTTTTTTGTCTCAGCTCAAACCAGTTTGACGTTAGTGTATTGGTTGATCACAACACTGCTGTCAGAGTACCCGCATGCGTGTCACACCTCTTCTGGTGAGCTGTAAGCCACAGCACACTGTTATTGGTATTCTTTTAGGGCTGAAATGTTTATACAAACTTTGAAACTTTGAAACAAATAATAATTGTCCATGTCTAAGATGCATGTAATGAAGACTTAACCTAGGGACAGTATGTTCGTATTGTATAAAATATGTATAGGCCGGGTCGGGTTATGGGCTGGGGGTTGGGTTAGAGCTGGGCTATATGAATGCTAGCTAACATACTCTCCCTATCCTTGTGTGTAATGGAGACTTGTATGTAATTGCAAACCTCTAGTAGCACATTAAAACATATGGTTAAATCATAATTATAAGCGTGCTTATCCAAGCTCTCGTGTCATCTGTTTACTGTGTGTTTCACTAACACTGTGCTGGTTGGCAGCAGTTACCCTCTCAAAGATGTTTACCAGCTCTGCTGACTAAATTCTGGTCACAATATATATGACACTGGAGCTTGCGTAACGTCACAAGTGTCAAACACACTTGAGTAGACCCATGCAGGTTCTACTCTCATCAGGTTCTACTCAAGTGTTTCTGGATGCTTAGGTGCTACGCAAGCGTCATATTGTGTACCAGGCTCTAAAAAATTATACATAGATTGAAAATAGCTACCTCTCTCTCTCATTCGTTCCGACTACAGCTTAAGTTCACAATAATAATTATGAGCCAACAGCATTTATTGAGGCAGGTTCACAATATGACATAAGAGGTTGCGTTTTCAGACGCAAGGTTACTGCAAGAATAAGATTCAAATCTCTTTGTGAAACGAAAGCAGCAACCCCCGCAGACCTCATGTTACGTCATATTAGTAGTAGAAGGCCACTCCAGATACATGGTTGTGGATGGCCTGATGAAATGGTGACTAGTTGCCAATAAAAATGGGCCCCTGCAGCCACTAAATTAGGCACCAACTACTAGTTACTGGTGCCAGCAGATAACTTTACACCATTATTTGTGACAACTTTTTTTTTTGGCGGTCACTGTACGGTTATGAGAAGTCCAAAACGTTTGCGGTTATAACTCCACGCTCGAACATGCTCTCAATGCGTAATTTGCAGCATTAGATTCGTCGCCTTTTGCCGAGTAGAATGATTGTAATTTAATTATAATAGGACTAACGATTATGTGGAAACCCAATATCCTATTTTCTTTACTTCCTGGGACTTCTCAGCGTGAATCTCTTCTTTAACCCTTGGTTGCACTTTGACCATTAGTTTCCTATGAGATAAGATTACTACCTGTTTCCTGAATTACCATAGTAACAAGTAACAAGCTCCCTGGAGCTCTCTAGCAAATATTTCAGTAGCTACAATTTTTATTGCTCTGTCACTTTGTGGGCGCATACTTTAAATTAAAAATGTATTTCTAGACCTTTCGTGTATAGTTATTTTAATACCGTTGCAAAATTGACCTATTCAGCTGCTGCTAACTTTAAGGGCCCAGGACTAGTTCAAAACTAAAGTCCTGATAGGTTTTTTGTAGCTCTTTGCTTTATTCAATTATGTTTATCAATCAAAATCAAGCCTTCAATTATTTTGATGTTGTAAAATATTTGTTGTAATTGTTTGCTGTTGGCTCACGTACATAGGAATGACTGCCAAAGACAGTGAATTGCGTAACCTCCTTCTTTCCAAAAGCCAGGAGATACGAACCCTCAGCCAAGATGTAGAGAGGTAAGCTTGTAGTCGGCCATTTTCCATAACTACATGTGTTAATTGACCTGCTTTTAGTCATTGTTAAAATGATCTGCTTTTAGTCATTGTTAACCCATTGGCAAGTCAAGTGGCAGTCATTAACAGTGTGATCGTGTTACGTAGAAGCTGAATTATTTGCTAATGGGAGGAGGGTGGGAGGTTGATTGCACAGAATTGTGAATATCGTTATGTTCCCTTTGATTGCTTGTAGACACAATAACGTGCGCACTAGTGAACTTTGAATAATGTACATTTCCTACATGTACTTCCACACAAACACATCATGCAACACACACGTGTACCTGAACGCATGCATGCACACACACACACATAAGCATACACACCTGAACGCACGCATACACACACACACACTTGTACCTGAACGCATGCACACACACACACACACTTGTACCCGAACGCATGCACACACACACACACACACACTTGTACCTGAACGCACGCACACACACACACACACACACACACACACACACACATGCACACTCAGACTAAGGAAATTAGGAAAGGAACTGGAAAAGAGTGACAAAGAAAAGGCGGCAGAAATAATTGTCCTAAACAAAGAATTAGAACGCAGAGACAAAGAGATCAGGAATCTCTCGCAACACATTGCAGAGCTCAAAGATGTCTTGCAACAGTCTGTCAAACCCAAACGGCCAGAACATAGGATGGGTAAGTAACAGGGAAATGGGTGTGGTCTTGTAGGCATGCCCCGCCCACTATAGGTATATCTGCCGAGCCACTGGGTGCAAAGGTAGCCACCAAGCTGGAAAAACACCCTAAGGATGCTCAGTAAGTCTTAAATTTCATATTTTTTCCGACATAAAAATGCTAAGAATGGTGTCAATATTCAGTCATTAAATGTTATAGTTATTTACTGGCTTAATTGCAAGGAATTATGGCAGTAAATGCCTGAACCTGAGGGCATAACCCAAAGGCAAAGGCATTACCAGTGTTGCCAGCGGTGATGCTAAAGGCTGTTGGATTGCCAGCAGTTGAAACAACACCAACAGCCGTGCTAGCGGCAGAATTTTCAGCAATACTGAAGTTTTGGCTGTCAATGGTTAGCGGATTAACTGACGCAGGAATAGAATTATAACCCGTATTTAGAATACAGCGCACCGAAAATCCATTTGTCCGTGAGGTATCGTATATACCTTCATCAAGTTTCAAACGCCGAACATTACCATTATAAATATCGCTAGCCCAATACAAACCATACTCAGTCTCAATACCACCTGTTTTTCTACGAAGTTTAGCAGTTGTCCATTTAAGATTTGAAGTAAAAGCACCTTCTTTATTTTGGCTTGACCAAGAACCTCTCTCAGCAACTAACTCATCGCCTGTTGGCACTCTATAACCAATTGGGCAAATGCCGCTACCATCAAAACTGCT
>VSKX01017367.1_pt1 | contig 10475 bp, 9 predicted proteins | sample 4799481 | NCBI WGS metagenome assembly VSKX01 (sample SAMN12179537, study PRJNA552185) | sponge metagenome | biome: deep-sea hydrothermal plumes; feature: spots directly above weak diffusing fluid; material: sea water; isolation source: sponge from the Swan site of a hydrothermal vent ...
CATTGTAGCTATATAGCTTCGAATTCCACCGAGGCATCAGCACCCGCGGTGCTTTCATTGCTCTGTATTTTGCCGCGAATCAACAACACCGCCAATGCCGGTGTTAAGGTGATTGCCAGTATGGCCGCAAAGCCCATCGCATAAGTTTTGGTGTAGGCCAATGGGGAAAATAGTCGGCCTTCAGTACCTTCCAATGCAAATACCGGAACAAAGGCCAAAGTAATGATCAGTAAGGAAAAGAAAATACTCGGGCCGACTTGCTGCATGGCGGTGATAATGATTTCTTTCCGACCTGATACAGCTTTTTTATCAGCCAGTTGTTTGTGAATATTATCGATCATGACAATAGCTGCATCGACCATAGCGCCTATCGCCACCGCAATGCCGCCCAGCGACATGATGTTCGCGCTTAGATGCTGTGTGGATATTGGAATAAAGGCTAATAGGATGGCTACGGGTAAACTGATAATAACTATCAGCGAAGAGCGGAAATGCATTAGGAACAATAAAATAACAGCCGAGACAATCAGTATTTCTTCAATCAGCGTTAGTTTTAGCGTATCGATTGCGCCTTCAATTAAGCCCGAACGGTCGTAGGTGATGATAATTTCTACGCCTTCCGGTAAGCTACTTTTGATCTCATTGAGCCGTTGCTTGACTCGATTAATCACGTCCAGTGCATCCTCGCCATAACGCATAATGACAATCCCGCCCACGGTTTCACCTTCACCATCCAGTTCTGCCAAACCTCTGCGCATCGCCGGGCCCATGCTGACATGGGCAATATCACGAACGCTAACAGGCACTCCGGTTTTACCGGCCGATAAAGCGATGCGTTCAATATCAGCAACACTTTTTATATAGCCCCGGCCACGAATAAAATGTTCATGACCGGCAATTTCCAGAACCCGCCCACCGACATCATTATTAGAACGCCGAATCGCTTTGGCGACTTGATTCAGGCTTAATCCATAGTCTGCTAGTTTATTGGGATCAACGGTGACCTGATATTCTTTCTCAAAGCCGCCAATGGCAGCGACTTCGGCAACACCTGCAACTGACTCCAGCCAATAGCGCAGTTTATAATCTTGCAGGCTACGCAGGTCTGCCAGACTCTGCTTGCCAGATTTATCCACCAGAGCATATTCAAACACCCAGCCAACACCGGTAGCATCCGGTCCCAGGCTCGGTTGTACACCATCGGGTAAATCGGCAGTAGCGGTATTAAGATATTCCATGACTCGGGATCTGGCCCAGTAGATATCGGTATCGTCGTTAAAAATGACATAAACAAAACTTAAACCCATAAAACTTTGGCCGCGTACAAAATTTACATTGGGTGCGGAAAGTAATGCAGTAGTCAGAGGGTAAGTAATTTGGTCTTCCACCAGATCCGGGCTGCGTCCTGGCCATTCGGTATAAATAATGACCTGTACATCGGATAAGTCGGGGATGGCATCCAGAGGAGTGTTTACTAGTGAACGATAACCCCATAAGGCACAAAGCAGGATGATTATAACAGTCAGCAGGGCATGACGGGCGCAGTAGCCGATGACCGAGGCAATGGCTCCGGTTGCTGTTTTCGCTTCATTTACCATTGTGCCAACCCTGCTTTCAATTTACTTTCGGCGGCAATAAGGAAGTTACCGGAAGAGATGATTTTATCACCCAATACCAAACCATCTAAAACCTCAAGCATGTCCTTATTACGCACTCCGATTTTGATTTTTTTAGGTAATAAACGACCATCACTTTTATCAATAAAAACAATCCGTTGATCTCCTGAGTAAATAACGGCTTGTTCTGGTACGACTAATCGCTCACCAAGATCAACTTGTAACTGCATAGTAGCGAACATATCCCGTCGTAACAGACCGTCAGCATTGACTAATTCTGCACGAATCACGGCGCTACGCGTTTGTGGGTTTAACACCGGATCAATAAATGTTACTGTGGCCGTAAAAGATTGGTCAGCTTGCTCTGGCAAGATGATACGCGCTTGCATACCGACTTTAATCCAGGGTAGATCAGATTCATACACTTCACCTTCTATCCAGACGCTGGATAAATCAGCCAGACGTAATAATCTCGTCCCTGCCTTGACGGCAGATCCGGTGACTATGTTTTTTTCAATTATAGTGCCGGTAACAGGCGAGGCTATGGGTAAATATTTGATAGCTCTACCGCGTTTTTCCAATGCTTTAATTTGGCTGGCATTAATATCCCAGAGAGCTAAGCGCCGCCTTGTGGCTTTACGTAAATCAAAAGAATGGCGCCGTTTTAAACTGTCCAGATATTCATCTTGAGCCGAAACCAGTTCAGGACTGTAAACCGTAAATAAGGTATCGCCTTGGCGCATCTGTTTGCCCAGATAATCAGCATTCAACTGACCTATCCAGGCATCGTATTTCAGGGTAACATCGGTGAGTCGAGACTGGTTGTAGGCGATTCTTGCATCAGTGCGAATAGTTTTTAATAGTTTTTGACGGACGACCTTGGTTGTGGTGACGCCAATCAATTGTCTACGGTAGCTATCCACATTAAATGTCGCAAATTGTTTTGGCAGTGAGGTTTGTTTTTGCAGTGGCAACAACTCACTGGGTGTTGCCTGGATCAGCTTCACACCAGGGCGACTGGTGTTCATATCAAACACCAGCTCTGCTGCACCCTGGTTTTTTGATGAAATATTGACTGTTAATGGCCAACTGCCATTCATCGGCAATGAATACTGTCCCTGATAATAGTTGGAGCCGCTGTTTTCTATACTCACGGGTTGGCGCATGGCCTGCATAGAACCCATCGCCGGCATTTCCGCATAAACTTGAATTGCCGCGTCTGTTACTGGCTGATCTTTCGAATCACGAATAAGTAGCATCAGCTGGTTATTACCGATTTTGGGTTTTTCAGGGTTTAATTTTATTTGGATTTGATAATTCCCTGCCAGATGAGTCGCACCCAAATTTTGAGGCTTCAGCGCTGCTGTAGTCGGCCCATAAAAATAAAAAAATCCTATGCTTACTAACAGTAATAAACCAATGATTGCTACACTGATATTGTAGGATGTTTTCATGGTGTATTACTCACGGCGTTGTTAGCTGTCGATAATGATTCCAGGCTTCCTACCGCTCGTTCCAATTCCGCAAAACGGCGATGTACATCGGCTAAAGCTTGTTCGGTTTGCAGTTGGGTTTGAAGGGTATTTTTTTCACTGCTAATCAGTGTTAGAAAATCACCTTTTCCCGATTGGTAATCAGCTTTTGCAGCGGCCATGTTATCAACAGCTAGTGGCGATAATTGTTGACGATACAGACGCAGCACATGCAGGCTTTCTTCAACATGAGCATAGGCGACCGACAGTTCTTCCTTGATCTTTGCTTCAAGATCGATTTTTTGCCAATGTGCGAGTTGCCTACTGGCCTTAGCTTCTTGTTCAGCCGAGCGCCGTTTACTTTGATCCAGCGGTATATTAATGCTGAGACCTATATTAAAGCGTTTGTCCTCATTGTCCCAAAGGCTGTTGTAGCCCGCTGAGAGTTTAAGATCAGGATAATAAGCTAATGCAGCCAGATCAGTGCGGGTTTTATGGGCATTAATATTAGCCTCACTCGCCTTGAGTTCAGGGCGGGACTGCAAAGCTCTGATTTGCAGTTGCGCAAAATCGGGCAGATCACTAATTTCAGCTAATTTTTGTGGCCAGGACAAGGGCGATTCTACTGGACGATTCAGCAAAGTATTGAGTTGTGCCAGAATAGTTTTACGTTGGCGTTGTAGTACGATAATTTGATGCTTGAGTAATGCCTGTTCTACCTCGGCACGTAAAACATCCTGCTTACTGGTTTGACCTGTGCTGTATTGGCTCAAAGCAATATCCCGAAATTCTTTTAACAAGGTCTGATTACGTTGATTAATGGCCAGTGCTTGATGAATAAAATACCAGTCGGCAAATAAGGATTTAGTTTGGGTAGCTAACAGCAATCGTAATGTCGATATGTCCTGTTGCTTGGTTTTAGCCAGATATTCAGCAGCTCTACCACGCAAAGTTAATTTGCCGGGAAAGGGGATTTTCTGCGATATTTCAAAACGCTGACCAAAATCTAACGCCTGGCCATCAGCTTTCTGACTATCAATACTTAAAGGTGCAAAACTATATTGAAATTGTGGGTCGTCTAATGCGGTTTCTTGCTCAATCCTTACGATCGAACTTTGCCAGGTTGCCTGAGCAATTTCCAATCGCGGATTAGCCTGCAATACCGCCGCAACTAATTGAGACGGTGACAGCATGTCAACTGAATCAGGAGTTTTGGTGTTATTTGCGGATGAGTTGACTGACGGAATCATCGTCAGCAACAGTACTAACAGTTTTGTCTGAAAATAATGAGTTTTCATGGCTATCTCTCTGGATCTTTCAACACAGAGGTAACGCTCACAGATTAACCGCCTGGTTTTAGCCAGAAAATAAAATTGGCTGGCAAAAAACAAAAAAGGGAGTAAGCATCACCTCAAACAACTCCAGTCTACGACTGAAATAAGGAAGGTGTTAACGAGAGCTTCGGCCTAAAGACGTAGGCGACGGGTGAGTAAATAGGTGAATTTGCCAGGACTTGATAGCGGTGGCTCATCATTTGCCGGAATTAACTGTGATAGTATCGGTAAGTGTGAGGGGGAAAGCTGCTGGAAGTCAACAAGGGGAGGCGGTTGCGGGCCTGCTAATAGTAATGTCAGCGTATCCACCATTGAGGTGCTACCGGTCATTGCAGCATCATTCAAGATGTCATAACTGACTTCACAGCATGAAGTTTTCGCCATCTGTTCGTGCATATCACAGGTATCGGTCATCGGACAAATAGCTGAATCCTGTGTGTCACAACAACAGACCTGCTTAGGCATTGCAGCTGTTGAGTCACAGGCATACAAAGTCTGAATCTGTGAAAACAGGCCAACAAACAAAATGAGTATACTTAAGCTACGCTGTAAGTATAAATTGCGCAAAACTTTCATGACTCAATCGTAATACAATTGAGCTAGGTATGCAAACGCTGTTTGTAAACAGGTTTTTATTCAAATTCAAAAATAATAATTGAAAGATAGCTTGTAATAATATATGATTATACGTATATATTGATTTTTGGATAAAACATGATAGCACCGGCACAATTTTTTAAATGTCTATCCGATGATACCCGCTTGCGTTGCATTACTTTACTGCAAAAAGAAGGCAAGCTGTGTGTTTGTGAATTAACCACCGCATTAGCTTTGTCGCAACCGAAAATTTCCCGGCATTTGGCCTCACTGCGGCAATGTGGATTATTACAGGATAGCCGGGAAGGGCAGTGGGTTTATTATCAAATCAACGCTCAGTTACCTGACTGGACTTTGCCATTGTTCGAGAGTGCTTTAGCTGCGGTAGCGTCAACTAAGCAATTTGAAAGCGATCATGCACGTTTGCAGCAAATGGAAAATCGTCCCGGTGCATTGATGTGTTGCTAATTTTTTAACTTAAATATACGCTTATACATATAACAATTTATAGGAGCAATTATGAAAACAATGCATATCCACCTGGCGGTAGAAGACCTCAAACAAAATATTGATTTTTACAGCACCATGTTCGGCAGTCAGCCAACAGTAGCACATGATGATTATGCCAAGTGGATGCTGGATGATCCACGTGTAAATTTTGCCATTTCAAATCGCAGTGATCAACTTGGCCTCAATCATCTCGGTATTCAAGTCGATAATGAAATTGAACTACAGGCTATCAAACATCAACTTGATACTACCCAAGCACCGATAGCAACCCAGCAAGGCACGAGCTGTTGCTATGCCCGTTCTGATAAACACTGGATTACCGACCCACAAGGTATTGCTTGGGAAACGTTTAATACCTTAAATGAAATCCCAACTTTTAATGATAAAAAAGCAGCCTCAGATGGTGATAATCCATTTGCTTGTTGCCCGGCTGAGGACAACTCTTCATCGTGTTGTGGCTAAGAATTCGCTTATTCATAGAAATTTAAACTAGGAATCATTATGTTAAATATTTTTGTTATTTGTACCGGTAACTCTTGTCGCAGTGTCATGGGTGAAGCCTTATTTAATCATTTGGGACAGGGCCGGATTAAAGCTTTTTCTGCAGGTAGTCACCCCATCGGCAGAATCAACCAGGGCGCGTTAGCAACGCTGGCAAGGCATGGTTTGCCTAGCCAAGGGTATAAAAGCCAATCCTGGGAGGATTTTGAAGACCAGCCTATGGATATAGTGATTACTGTCTGTGATAACGCCGCCGGAGAAACTTGTCCGGTCTATTTAACTCAGGCAGTGCGGGCGCATTGGGGGGTTTCCGATCCTGGCCATGTTAAAGGTACTGATGAAGAAATCATTGCCGCCTTTGAACAAACCTACCGAACGTTGGAATTGCGTGTTAACAAAATGCTGGCCTTATCTTTGGAGACTATGGCACCGGAACAACTAACTGTCGAACTCAACGCAATCGGTAAGGTGATGGCTTAAGCTTTCGAGTACTCAAATATGACTGAAAAAACAAATGATATAGGATTTTTTGAACGCTATCTGACCTTGTGGGTGGGTTTATGTATTGTTGCCGGAATTATACTCGGTGCTTATGCTCCGCAAGTTGCTAAAACTCTGGATGGCATGAGTATTAATGTCAATGGCGCACCCGTGGTATCCATTCCGATTGCGTTTTGCCTGTTTTTTATGATGTATCCAATCATGGTGAAAATTGATTTCACCGAAGTGGTAAAAGCAGGCAAAAGTATCAAGCCCGTGTCGTTGACGCTGATTGTTAACTGGGCCATAAAACCGTTCACCATGTATGCCATTGCCTACTTGTTTTTGGGGATGCTATTTCAACAGTTTATCGGCACAGATGCTATTGATCTGGTCAAAATGCCATTTGGCCTGGATTTACCCGTCGGTAGCCACTATGGTTCGGGTACTATTGTTATGCACGAAGGTGTAAAGATGATGACTGTGCCACTATGGCGCAGCTATCTAGCCGGTTGTATTTTACTGGGTGTGGCACCTTGTACCGCGATGGTCTTAGTCTGGGGCTATCTTGCCAAAGGCAATGCCGGGCACACACTGGTGATGGTTGCTATCAATTCACTGGTGATGTTATTTTTATTCGGCGTGATTGGCGGCTTTTTATTGGGGGTGGGACAACTACCTGTGCCTTGGGAAGCTCTTTTATTGTCTATTAGTATTTATGTGGCATTACCCTTGTTTGCAGGGTTTTTTTCGCGGCGATGGATTATTGCTCATAAAGGCCTAGATTGGTTTGAGCAAAAATTCCTTCATATTTTAACCCCGATTACCATTATCGCTTTATTGCTAACATTGGTGTTACTGTTCTCATTTAAAGGCGATGTGATTATTGACAACCCATTAACTATTTTATGGATAGCTATTCCTTTAGCGTTACAAACCATACTGATCTTTTCAATCACGTATATTGCAGCAAAATGGTGGGGTTTTTCTTATGAAAATGCGGCACCTTCAGCACTTATCGGAGCCTCAAATCATTTTGAGGTTGCCATTGCTACGGCCGTAATGTTGTTCGGTCTTTCGTCAGGAGCAGCTTTGGCTACTGTTGTGGGCGTACTCATTGAAGTGCCTTTGATGTTGGTTTTAGTAGGGTTTTGTAAAAGAACGCATAACTGGTTCTCAAGCGAAACCTTATTGAGAGAATAAGGTTTCTTCATCCGCTTATGTTCAGAGTTATGAGTGTATCGAGAAGAAGCAGATTTATTTTAGGTATTTTTGAATAGCATAAAATGGCTAATCAAAAAATAAGCAATATCCCAACCAATATCATTATGGGATTTTTGGGTGTAGGCAAAACCACAGCTATTCTAGATTTGCTCAGACAAAAACCAGAAAACGAGAACTGGGCGGTGCTGGTCAATGAATTTGGTAAAGTGGGTATTGATGGTGCCATTTATAAAGCTGCCGGGGTAACCGTAAAAGAAATTGCCGGTGGCTGTTTATGTTGTGCAGTTGGTTTGCCGTTTCAAGTGAGTGTCAATCGACTAGTCAAGCAAACTCGACCTGATCGCTTGCTCATTGAACCTACGGGGCTGGGACATCCTAAAAAGGTGTTGGATATGTTAGCCGATGGTTCATTTAATTCTGTGCTTGATCTACGAGCCAGTATTTGCCTGGTTGATCCTGAAAAATTAAAAGATAGCCATTATCTAACGCACGAAAATTTTATTGATCAAATTGCACTATCTGATATTTTAGTCGCTAACAAAATAGATTTAGCAGGCTGTGAAGCTATCAAATTATTTCACCGACAGAGCGTGAACAGCAGCCCACCGAAAGCTCTGACGGCGCAAACCGTCCAGGGACGGTTAGATGTTTCATGGCTGGACATAGCTAGAAATCCAGAAAGGCAAGCCTCCTTTCCTAACGCCCATCAGATTACTAAGATTTATGCGTCTGATAGCGCTAGTGTTTCGCTAAGCAACCGGGCAGATGGCTATCAAAGTTTTGGTCATATTTTCCCGGTCTCAAGTTGTTTTGATTATAAGCAATTAACCCACTCATTAAGCCAACTCAAAGTAGAAAGAATTAAAGGTATTTTATTTACTAATATGGGTTGGTTTGTTATTAACAGCACCGTTGGCGTGACTGATTATATTCCAAGTCCGCCCTCGGACAATAGTAGGATTGAAATTATCGCAAGACAAAACCAGTTTCAAGATATTGCCGATGCATTAAACCAATGCAGGATTAAAAATTACAGCAAAGAATAGGGTTAGTATCAGTTAGTAAGCAAAATCCAGCGCTTAGCTAAAATCTATTTCACAGAGGGGGTTTCTGTAGGAGGGACTTTAGCCGCGATTTTAAATAATCCTGACCAATTCTTAATTGCGGCTAAAGCCCCTCTCACACATTAACTATCGTATCACTTTTAATCGCAGCCTAGATCAAACCCAAAGTAGATTAACCCCAAGTTTTAATGGATAATAGCCAGTTTGTTTGACTGGATAATATTTTAAATGAAACAGCGGGTAGTAGACTTACTACAACAGGCATTGGCAGAGTTAAAAACGTGTGGGCAATTATCTGACGATATCTCGGCTAACATTATTGTCGAACGAAGCAAAGACCCTGTACACGGAGATTTTGCCAGCAATCTAGCGTTGATGTTAGCTAAACAGGCTAAGATTAATCCGCGCCAATTGGCGGAAAAGATAATTGCAGCCTTGCCGACAGACGAAGTGATTGATAAAACCGAAATTGCCGGGCCAGGCTTTATCAATTTTTTCGTCAAAGCCGATGCCCAGTTTCAGGTGATCAAACAAATCCATGAACAAGGCCATCAATACGGTCGTAGCCAAGTGGGTGCCGGACAAAAAGTTCAGGTTGAATTTGTTTCGGCAAATCCGACCGGACCTTTACATGTGGGTCATGGCCGCGGTGCCGTTTATGGTTCTGCCGTTGCTGACTTACTCGAAGCCGTAGGTTTTGATGTGACCCGTGAATATTATGTCAACGATGCCGGGCGGCAAATGGATATTCTGGCGACCAGTATCTGGTTGCGCTACCTGGAGAATTGTGGTGAAGTTGTAGCTTTCCCGAGTAACGGTTACCGGGGTGAATATATCCGTGATATAGCGGCCGATATTTATAACAACGCGAATAATCTTTACCACCAGTCTAATGACCGGGTCATGGATAATATTGTTCCGGATGAAGGCCAAGGTGGCGATAAAGAACTACATATTGATGCTTTGATAGACCGGGCCAAGTCGTTGCTCGGTGATGATCATTATAGCCAAGTTTTCCAGGCTGGTTTTAACACCATACTCGATGATATTCGTGAAGACTTAAGCGCATTCGGTATCGACTACCAACAATGGTTTCTGGAAAGCAAATTAATACAGGACGGTTTGGTCGATGCGGCATTGCAGCGTCTTGATGAGGCCGGTCATCTTTACCAACAAGATGGGGCAACCTGGTTTAGGTCGAGCGACTTAGGTGATGAAAAGGATCGGGTAGTGGTCAGGGAAAATGGCCAGAGCACTTATTTTGCTTCAGATATTGCCTATCATATGCTGAAACTAGATCAGGGCTTTGATAAGATTATCAATGTTTGGGGTGCTGATCATCACGGTTATATTCCGCGAGTTAAAGCTGCACTACAGGCTTTAGGCGCAGATGCAAAAAAGTTAGATGTATTACTGGTACAATTTGCGGTATTGTATCGGGGCGAAGAAAAAGTGCCGATGTCGACCCGGTCCGGTGAATTTGTGACTCTGCGTCAATTACGTAACGAGGTAGGCAAGGACGCTGCGCGGTTTTTTTATGTCATGCGTCGCTGCGAACAGCATATGGATTTTGATTTGAAATTGGCGACCTCAAAAACTAATGAAAATCCGGTGTTTTATGTGCAATATGCTCATGCCCGGGTCTGTAGCGTATTAAGGCAAATGGATGAAAAAGGC
>VSKX01020131.1_pt1 | contig 10475 bp, 9 predicted proteins | sample 4799481 | NCBI WGS metagenome assembly VSKX01 (sample SAMN12179537, study PRJNA552185) | sponge metagenome | biome: deep-sea hydrothermal plumes; feature: spots directly above weak diffusing fluid; material: sea water; isolation source: sponge from the Swan site of a hydrothermal vent ...
CCCCCCCCCCCCCCCCCCCCTGTAAGGACATTTTTTAACCGTGTGATAATTTAACTATCACCTTTTTTTTTTTTTTTTTTTTGCTTGTGTGTTTACAGGAAGGCACTGAAGACACTGTGCCTACTGAGAGTGAGCAGTCACAGTATGGGGATGAGTCGTCCAGCTATGAGTATGTATCCAGTGGAGCTGGTCTGCCCGAGGATGAACCCAGCGTTAACCTGGAGGGTGTCCAGCCACCACGACCCACCTTCATGCCTACGTGAGTTAGTTGCCACTCTGTTTTTTGTAATAATTATATGAGAGCTTCTTCGTCAATTTATAGACTCGTAATTTCACGCAAATTTTTCACCTTTTAAGCCTAGTTCATAATACGATGCTGGAGCTTACAAATTCTGAACTAGGCTTTATGTGTTATGCTCAATAATTATAGTGATGTTAGAAGAGGTTGGCCACGATTTTTAATTAACGCATTCTTAAACTGTACATTTTTGTGGAATACAGACTCGCTCCTAGTATAGGGACTCTCTTTCTAGGCCTATGAGAAGCCAGTGGCATTAGGCTACTTCTAGGACACTTGTTTCACCTTGAAGAGGGGTAGAGAGCTAATACGTCGATTAAATGCTGACTCAGCAGGTAGAGCCAGGTAGAGTTTTCTAACGTTGACACCGTCGCATGTGATCATCGTGACCAACGTCCTCTGTAGTGATGATCAGTGCATTGTATGTTGTGACAAGTTGGTGTAATGTAATGCCATGTAGTGTGTTTATATTATTATTGTGATTTTTGTGTGCAGGATTAGACGAGTGTTAAATCAGAGTCTGCAGCTTGCAGAAAGGTCGTCCACTGCCATCACTCCAGTGAGCTACACTGTGTGACATCACGCATGCATTAGAAAGCATTCATACGCATGCACACACATTAGAGAGCATTCATGATCATGCCTTAGTTTTACCATAAACATCCTTAAAAGTCTTGTGTTTGCTTTAAATATGCTTAATGGAGAGTGCATGTTTGGGCCCGCTGCAATGTGGTGTCTGTTGTAGTGGGTCCTTTTCTATGAAACAAACATTACCCCGTGTATTATGTGTGGGGAGGATACCATTGAGGCACTCTTGGAAGGGTTGTCTTTTTACACTCTCGTTGCTATATCCTACACATGACTTGTTGTCTGTCTCAGGGTTATGAGGGTCCAGCAGAGGACAGCGTGGTTCCCCACACTCCAGTGCTCAACGAGGGCAAGCAGCTGGGCATGACGGCCAGAGCACCCCCTCTCCCTCATCACCCCTCAGAGCAACGACCAACTGTCCTACAAACCACCAGCTCTCTCATCAGTCAGAGTCTAACTGCCTCAGAGAGTAAGCAGGCAGAATCGCCTACTAACACTAAGTTGCTAAGCCAGTTTCACAGAAGTCCTTTTTGCTATTCCCACACATTTTGTAGTTGCATTTGTCAGAGTGTACAACATGCATGTTGCATAGATTGTTTATTAAAGTTGAACCACTTACGTAAATGTACTTGTTATGTCATAATTACTACTAGTTCTTTGTGTTTTTGTATCTCATTCAGTTTACCCGAGCACAATCCAGTCATTGGGTGAAAGTCACATTGACATCAGCTCTGCAATGGTGCCTCCGATACGCGTGGATGAAGAGTCACATGACTTCAGTGCCACCGTCCCGGGAGAAATTCCAGACATTGACATCGACAATATTGTGGAGGAAGATGACACAAGCAGCTCAGAAGGTGGCAATTTCTCATAGTAGCCATTTGTACGCCCTTTGCAGCTCACTTGGTAGTTTTGGTATTGGCAAAAAAAACCACTTGAGATAAGTGTAACAGTGTACACCTATCAAAAGTCTTATGTAAACTGTTCCGCTTATCTCAAGTGGTTTTTTGCCATTTACTATTTGCCTCAAACTACCAAGTGAGCTGCATAGGGCAGTATGTATTCTCTTCGTAAGCTGTGATGTTCGTACGTGGGCCTTGTTGTCTTTTGCTAGGCTTTATTATATACAGTGTGGTGTACTGTTTATCGTGCTCTATTCTGTCTATTCCAGACAATGACATTGAGGAGGGTCAGCTGGACGAGGAAGAGGTAGAGGAACTCCCTGAGCAGCCCTCTACTACTACTGAGTCTGCTCCTTCTCTTGCCGTTACTAGCAGTGGACCTGTATCCACTGTGTCTGCTATCAGTGAGCAGATGAGCTCAGTTCCCATAGGTGGAGGAGAAGACAACCCACCCCCTGCCAAGAGAAGGCCAGAACCAATTGTTTGGAGTGGACCATCATCGTGTAAGTGTTGTGATCAATACTCGTGTACAAAATACCTTCTGTTTTGGTTGTCATTAGTAATCACAGCCTGTGCAGCCAGCTTACCTTTGCATCTGTGGTTTGACGTCTCGTACAGTGTTGTATATATAAAGTGCAGACCATATTATCATGTTTGGTGTGAGTCTCTATGTTAGTATTGGCAATTTTATTCAGCTTCTGGCAGTGGACGTGGTGATAGGAGATCTATTAAGATTCGACGGGCCGGGGGAAAGGCAGGACCCTCTCAGCCAGCTGGTCGCAGTGGGACAGCCAGGTTCAAGGGAAAGTCAGCAAAATAAAAGACGTACATGTAGCTGTTAGTTTTCTTTTGTTTCTGGATTTCACTCGCCCCTGATCACATTGTACTGCTATAATTTATTATTACACAAGACTGTAACTCTTTAATTTCTCTATATTGTTGCTAGACACACCTTACATTGTTACAGACAACACACACAGCTAAATCTTCAACAAAATCAATTATAATATTAGTGGTGTTGACTAAACATGAATGAACACAAAGGCTTGTTGTGCTTGTCAAGTGTACATGAGTTCTGCCATTTCTGACATTGGCTTAGGCAGGTACATCATGTTCTCCAGGTACCCTGCAAGTTCATCCACTGTCGTGTCGTCAAGGGTGTATTGTGCACTATAGTTATTGTAGGCCGCCTCTTGTTGTCGACAACTGATTGTCCGATGAGGCACTGTGTCTGTGGTCACTTGAAGAGCGTTAAATGACTCCGCAATGTCTTCTTTGGTTCTCGTCCGGAATTGCTGACGAGCTTTTAGCCTTTGGCAAGTTTCACATTCTGCCTCTTGGTCAGAACACGAGCACTCTGTGTTAAGATAAGGAATGTGTAGGTGGGTGTGCTTGCGTGTAGTGGGTGGGTTGCTGCCACGATGAGAGGGGGACCGTACGAAGCGATTCGTGCCCATATCATTGAGTGCTTCAAAACTGGGTGGACGTTCAGCAACCGTTGTCTGCTCACTTGGTTTTGCCATTGCTTTTTCAGTTGAGGATAGCACACTACAGGGCCTAGGGAGGGAAGACAATACAGTTGAGTTCTGACACGTGACAGGCGGTCAATACCATGTACTAACAGGCGAAGTCACATGGGGAACTCATAGTTCAATCGCTTAGTAACGCCCCGCTGGGGCTCTCATAATTATTCACACATAGATCTAATTATACTTACCTTTCATGAGTAAGTCCCAGTTTTAGAGCTTCCATCTCGATACTTAGGTCGCCTGTAGGTGACTCCATTCTCCCTTATAGCTTTGCACAATTTGTGTATGATGAACGTACGCTCTTTGCTATAGCTAGCTAGCTTAGCGCGCGTACCTTTATGATGTTTCTCGAACACTTCTAAAAATAGAACAACTTAGATATGACATAATTGCACTTAAAGATCATGTGATAGCCACGGCACCAAACACAGTTCCAGTTTGGAGAGTATTTAGTGTTCTTTTGCAGACTAGAGAATTAACTAGAAGTAAACGCTTTCTCAAGAATACTACAAATTTATCCAAAATCATAACAAAATGTCTGGACTCTACCCTTCCTTGGAAGATATGACCGTTGGTAACATGGCCAATGTAAGTAAGATTGTATGGATAGCTTGCTTTTTTGTGACTGCTCTCATTTCTTGTGTATCTGAGCTGCTATTGTATTATTGTGACTCATTATTATACTTCTTTCCCCAGGCCCAGTTGGCCCAGCAGAGACAGCAAGCTGGTCCTCCTGGCCCAGCTGTCCCTAGTGCCCCCTATCAGCCACCCCCAATATCTGCCACTCCCGGAGCTACCGCAACTACTGTGGTAGCTGTGAGTGGAGCTGTGAGTGGAGGACTCTACCCCAGCCTCGAGGACTACATGGGACTGGAGCTGAGCCGATATGTCCCTGTAAGTGTGACCATAACTTAGTGTCTCGACTCTGTGTTTAGGTCTGGTATGCAATACCCCGGTAGTTATGTATGTAAATTCCCTAATGAGTAATGACTGGCTATTGATAGTATATCCTGTTTGGGAATAGAAACGATGCCCTTTTAGGATTTTGGTTGTGATACAGTGTTAATGTGATACTAGTCCTCAGTAATTAAAACATACACACGTACAGCCTCCGCCTCATGGACCAGGGAGTGGTGCAGTGGTTCCCTCTGGAGGAACAGCAGTGGCCACAAGGGAGAACTCTGGACCTGTGACAGGAATTGCAAACGTTGGAATCAGGAGGGCTGAAATCAAGCAAGGTAACATAATAATATTATTATGGATTCTCTTGTTACGTTTTACTAGGGTACCTATTGTTGAATGTTGATATTCATTTAAGACACTCCCCCATTTGCATAAATCACCAGGTCACATGTGTGGTGTGTTTAGTTCCAATTGCCATTCTAATTCGTAACTTTGTTTGGACTCATGACCCCATGTGACAGTAACTACAAATTGGTGTTAGTTTCATGTGTGACAGAACTATATCTGTGTGCAGGTGTACGAGAGGTTACCTTGTGCAAGGATGCTAAGGGCAGGTGTGGAATGAGCCTCTTCTCGGTGAGCAAGGGTGTCTTTGTCTGCTTTGTGGCTGGTGGATCGCCAGCTGCTATGGCCGGGCTCAGATTTGGAGACCAGATCCTTACGGTAAGTATCTTTGTGTTTTTAGTATTGTGTGTGTTGCATTCGTTTCTGTTAGCTGTGTAAATACAAGTGCAACAACAACTAGAGCACACCATGATATCGTTACAACACCCATCCCTTACAGATCAATGGAGAGATTGTTGCTGGCTACAAGAGTGACAAAGCCTCCAAGATCATCAAGAAGGCACCAGTGAATGAGATTAAACTTGGCGTGAGAGATCGTCCCTTTGAAAGGACCATCACTATGCAGAAGGACAGTGCCAACCATATTGGATTCAGTTTCAAGGAGGGTCAGATCAAGGCCATCATCAAGGACTCCTCTGCTGCCAGGTGAGTATTGGTGTGGTGTATTGCGCAGTATAGTGTGTATTCGTAAGTACTGTTTAGTATGCCATTTTTGCTGTATATGTACTTTGTGAATACTTTTTATGATCCCCCAGGAATGGAGTGCTGCTAGACCACCACTTGACTGAGGTCAATGGCCAGAATGTCATTGGACTCAAAGATAAGGCTATGGGAGCGGTATTCTCTGAGAGCCCTCGCACTGTCACCATTACCATCATGCCTGACTTTGTCTACGACCACCTCATGAAGAAGTAAGTCACTCCACTCCACTCCACAAAACTGCATCCTACTAAATTAGTACGTATGATAATTATAGCCATACATTCTGTTTTTTACTGTGTAGTAGCTATATCATTCAGTTTTTTGTGTGTTGTGTTTTATTGCTCTCTTCTCTCGTTTCAGTATGGGGTCTTCCCTTAGGAAGCAGATGGATCACTCCATCCCTGATGTCTAACTGATACAAGCATTCAGACATTGACTACATTACTGCAGTTCATTTGTGTCATTTTATGCTACCAAGAGTGTTCTTGATGCTACGTATGTGTAGATTTTTGTGACTGTCCCCACACTTGATTATTGTTGTGTCAGTATAATAATAAGTATAATATTATTGTAAGTATAATATTATTGTTGTTTCACACTTCTACTGTTATAGTTGGCACAATATTTGTACAATCGCTCATTTGTAATGATGTTCTTTATTTGGAATTCTAAAGTGTACAGTCACTAATGATTGAGACTCAGACTAGCCACAGAGCCAATCCTTGTAGTCATTTCCTCATGCAGGAGCAGACCCATATCGCAGGAAATCCATAATACTCTGTCTTATACCTCCTCTTGTGTAAACCATTGGGACATCATAAATTAACAAGGATTAGTACACAAAAAATTTTTCACAGATTGAAACACAGTTCCTATATGTAGCTTCAAGCCAGTCAGTTGTCAGTCCACTCTGGCTGTTTCTTCTCCAGGAAAGCAGTCATCCCTATCTTCTGGTCCTTGCAGGCAAACAGAGAATGGAACATTCGCTTTTCCAATCGCTCTCCTGTATAAGCACGTGCAAACACATCACATTACAGTTTATACTGGCCAGGACACACCAGAGAATGTTGGTCACGATTTTTCTTGAACTTTGAACTGTAGTTTTTGTGGACTCATTCCTATTTCTAGACCCATGAGAAGCCAGTGTCTTGGGCTACTTTCCGGGATGCTTTGTTTCCACCTTGAAGAGGGGTTAAGAGAGCTACTGTATTTCCCGGGTTATAAGCCGCACTATTAGTCAGTAATTATTGCTCTTGTTTTCTATCTGCGACTTAAGGTGAGTTCACAATACACACAACCGTTGACGCGACATGGTCGCAACGCTGTCGCAGGAATAGAACTCAAGTCTATTCTTGCGTAAAACCGCACGACAACCCCCCCACAGAGCAGCGCGTTTGCGTGTATGGTGAACCCTTCTTAATACTGCGAAGGTAAGCTTTGACTACACTCATTTAGGCAAAGTTAGGCAAAGTTAGGCTATAACCCACGTGTCTAGTAAAATATAAAGAGCTAGTTAGGTTAGTTTCAAGCTAAAAGCTATCAAAGAAGCTGAGAAAAAGAGCAACAGAGCTGCAGAGCCATATTGTGCATTCCTGTAAGCTTTCTTTAGCTGCAACTTATACTCGACATAACTTAGATTTTGTCTCAAAAATGGGTGCGACTTATACTCCCGTGCGACTTTTATCCCAGGAAATCAGGAGGTTGGATACTTGTGACCTTTTAATTACATTCTCTAATCCTTTCTGCTACCCACGCTCTAGATCTACCGGTACCCACGTGGTAGATCTTGAGCATGGTAAACGTGGGTAGCAGAAATGACTAGAGAATGTAAAATTAAAAGGTCAAAACTAGCAACAAGGTCAAGTGGTGTCCGACCTCCTCTGCCGGAAATACGGTAATACGTTTTAATAAAATGCTGACTGGGCAGGGTAGAGCCAGGTAGAGTTTTCTAAACATCGTGATCATCCACAATTGCAATCGATAGCTGAGGGCTATTTACATTCAATATTCATGCAAGCAAAAAATCGCACACTGTACCTTCATCCAATGAGAGGTTGTCTGCCGCATTCACACACTCCTTGGCCATGGCAATAGCTACCTTGGACATAGCAGCGATTCTCTCTCCCAGTTTGATTGCCTCCTCTACCAACTCTTCTACTGGGAACACCTTACTCACCAAGCCAGCTTTTTCAGCCTCCTGAGCCGACATCCTTTCTCCTGTTGGTGTGAGAACCAAGAACATTAGTGGGAATGTCCTTTATACACACAAGTAAAGATGACCCGGTAGTTTTTGGTGAGTTATCACTACACTTACATATAAGTATGTACCTGTGAGGACCATCTCCATGGCTTTAGACTTTCCGATGGCCCTGACCAGTCGCTGTGTGCCTCCTGCCCCCGGAATTACTCCTAGATTGATCTCTGGCTGACCAAAGAATGCCTTCTCACCAGCATAAATGATGTCACACATCATAGCCACTTCACAACCTCCACCCAAAGCAAAGCCATTAACAGCTGCAATTACAGGCTTACGAGCCTCCTTCAGAAATGTCCACTTGGCTACAGAAGAGAAATGGTGATTTTGATTGGAATGCACATTTAACAAGGCACTGTGCGCATAGGCGCCCAACAAAGGAAATACAGTGTGCAATAATTAGAAAAATAGCACGTGAACAGTGCGCTTAACATCGGGGTATAAAACCATTCATTGTAGCCAGCGCCTAAAGGCAAGTAAGCGCTTATGTGCGAGATGCGCGCCAGTACAGTAGTTTTCATCACATTTTTTACAAAGGATGCGGGTGGACAGCTATTATTCATTAGCCGTCTACTTTTAGAGCAAGCAGGCAGCATGTAACGAGAAACAAATAATCGATTGCCTGGCCTAGACATGTTACATGTTTTAACTTTGCTTACTCAAAAACTGCTTTGTGTAGACCTCAGGGAATTCCATGTTTTGCATCTCAGCAATGTCTGCACCTGCTGCAAAGGCTCTGTCACTACCAGTGAGGACGACAGCACCAATCTTTGGATCACTGTCAAATCCAGCGACGGCTTCACTCACCTCAGTCATGAGAGGGTCACAGAGAGCATTGAGGGCCTTGGCACGATTAAGTTTGATGAAGCCAACGTTGTTTTTCTCCCCCTTAGTCTCTGTGAGTATGTACTGGTAGGAGAGGGTGGGAGCAGTAGAGAAGGCTCTAGCTTGGAGAGCACGGGTTAGCAGTCTCTGGCAAAGCATTGTCTGCAGGGTAGGTGTATTATATTAAACTCTGTAAAGGATCAGGAAACTAAAGTCGAGTAGACCATAGACCAGTCGTCACAGAGCACTTTATAGCACATGGAATATTATTATGGTATGGGTATTGGTCGTTTTAATCTGAAGGGGAAGGGGTGGGGCTTTATAATTTCGCTGTCATGACTCAGATCATGTGATAAAACAACTCTGGAAAACTTGGAAAACTCAGTGAATGCAGTGCTGCCACAGGTTTGTTTTTACAGTGCTCGAATCAGTATACTAGTACGGTGGGAGAGATGGAGACTCCGCCAGAGAGTTATATCTCCAGCCAGGAGAGTGTTTTTGAAGCCAAGCAAGAGGTAAGTATATTAAACAAGAGCTAGTTAACCCCCCACTGCACTCTTATCCTCTGGCCTTCATGTTCAGGACGGAAAAATTAACAAGAATGATGTGGTCCCTTTCTGGAAGAAGATAGCATATGCCATCGGCTCTCTCCCCTACTCTATGTGTAACACTGTGGTTGGTTTCTATCTCAGCATTTTCCTACTGGAGGTGGCTATTGTGAGTGCAATGAGAGGATGGTTATTATTATACCATGGACTGCATAGAAGGAAATAGTTGTGTTATTGTTGATGGTTTAGTTTTACTTTCAATATCATTGTACTGTAATATAAGCAGTTTAAAAATTGTGCATAGACTCTAAGTCTGGCTTTATTTCTCCCATATAGCTGGATCCTACCTACGTCCTTATCATAGTGTTCACTGGGCGTGTGTGGGATGCCATCACTGACCCTGTAGTTGGATATCTCTGCACTATCACCAAGACCCGTTTCGGCCGTCTAAGACCCTGGTAAGAGGGGTTAAGGGTTGGGATAATGAATTCTCCAGCATGTTACTTCAACCCAGACGCCGTAGATTTATGTGCCCACATATCCTTTATAGGATGATATCAGCTGCCATTCCTGCTGGCCTAGTCTACTCTCTCCTGTGGTTTGTCCCCGAGCCATTTGATGAGCAACCATCATACATCAAGTTCATTTACTTTCTCCTGTTCTACTTTGCCTTTCAAGCTCTCCTCACAGTAAATAAAATTAATAGAGACTATTGTAATTGGTGCTTTCCTCAAGCTTCTAAATCCTTCCTTGTTGTATAAATCCTTCCTTGTTGTATGGGTTTGGAACAGTACCGACTGTGTGGTTGCTTTGTATCCTTCTGCAGTGTATCCACGTGCCTTATACAGCCCTCACAATGCACCTTTCTAACGACAACAAGCAAAGAGACTCTGTCACTCTCTACCGTAAGTAACATCTCGAGCCCTGAACAGTTTCGAGCATTCCACCACTTATGACTGCTGTAAACTGTTGCTTATTGCTTGCCCATCCTCCCCAGGTATATGCTTTGAAGTGTCTGGCACATTACTAGGTATTTTAGTGTACACGGTATACTTTTTGGGGTTTGTTGGACTTGGGGGAACAGCGGACTGTGAGGCTGGGGGTAAGAGGGCACCAGACTCCCAGAAGAGGTTAGCATACTTGTGTCATGCTATTACTCTGGGAGTCCTTATTGTGATCTTTATACTCACTACTTTCTTGGGAGTGAGGGAACAAAAAGGTTAGGTGTTGTGTAATGTTTATGAGAGTGTACATATCGGTAACGTTTTCTCCACTCAGATGAGATTAATACGGACAAAAGTATCAACTTTTTCAAGGGAATCAGGGAAGTATTCAGCTTCAAACCTTATGTTATTCTACTGCTTCTAGAGCTCTTCTCGTGGCTAGCAGTTCAGGTGGGCTTGCACAACAGTCACATCACGCACATAGTTTGTCTGCTCAAGGGTTTTTACCTCTGTGGTTGTTGTTGTCCAGACTCCTTGTATTCTGTATTATTATTCTGCCCTCGCACCAGACTGTCCC
>VSKX01028101.1_pt1 | contig 10475 bp, 10 predicted proteins | sample 4799481 | NCBI WGS metagenome assembly VSKX01 (sample SAMN12179537, study PRJNA552185) | sponge metagenome | biome: deep-sea hydrothermal plumes; feature: spots directly above weak diffusing fluid; material: sea water; isolation source: sponge from the Swan site of a hydrothermal vent ...
ACTGCATCAACTGTTCTGGTTTTTGAAGAGGCTGGAATTCTCAACACTTTTTCAACCTTAGTTTCATAACGTGCTGGTACATTTACTAAACAGTAAGTATCGCCATCAACCACTTTTTGTACCGCAGAAGAGCTGCCTTTTTTCCATTCTGTATGTGCTTCTTCAATAAGAACACGCTTGCTAACATTTTCATATAAAGCAGGAATGTACTCTTCAATTGTTTTTGCAGAATCAACCAAAACTTTTCTTGTGACTTGCTTAGTAACTGCAGGCACTACTGCTGTTTCATTATAAGCTGCCTTAACTAGGACTTTTTTAGTTTCATTAGTACAGCTGGCTTCTACATAAGCAGGTACATAACACTCGCCTACTTTAGCAATACCGTCTAAACCCTTTAGGCCTTTAATTGTGTTTGTAGCAACTGGCGCTGCTGCTGGCTTATACGCTACTGGTGCTGCATGCGTATGGCTTGCACCATTCCAATCCCAACCTGTATTGTGACCTTTTTCATTGCTAAGCTGATGTGCAAATGCTGCACTGCTGAAACCGATTAACGCTGTTGTTACTAATATATTTGCTTTCATTGTTATACCCCTACCTTTATTTTTAAATCAAAAAAATTATTATACGCTGTCTTTTGTTACTTTTTGTTACTTTTTGTTACGAAATATCATCCGCCAAACTCTCAGGTAAAAACGGTAAAAATTTCACCAAGAAAGTTACAGCAATTAGTGCCACTGCAATACCGCCTACACCTAAAGCGACCTCAGGCAATGAAGGCGTATAAGTAGCAATCCCGCCGTAACCTGCTAAAATTTCTTTACCTGGGAACAATTCTAAAGGATACGCTTGCCCACCAACAATGAGTACGTACAATTGAACAACGCCGCCAATGAGTACCAATACCGATGCCAAACCTAGCGTAGAGCGATTGCCCCTGAGTGCTGGATGGTAAATCAATGCCATTGGCACTAAGCCGCCCAAAATAACTTGACCAATCCAAAACAAATTGGTGTAAACGCCGCCACTAAACAAAATAAAGTTTTCAACACCGCTGTGTTCAGCCAAGTACAGGTTGCCTAAATGATATACGGCAACAAAATACAACACAGCTGCTACAAATACGCCAAGCAAATTGCCTAAACGATTAACAATCGCGTCGCCCAATGGACGATTGGTCCAATTGTAGCTTGCCATTAAAATGAGAATGAAGAAAGCCAAACCAAATGCAAATGACATAATAATAAACATCGGTGCCAAAATCACAGCGTCATATGCTTGACGCGCTACTAAGAAACCAAAAATAGAGCCTGTACCTGTGGTCAGGATTAAACGCCATGAGAATGCTATTAAGCCCGCTGCTTTAGTAAATTTATTAAACCGGCGCTCAAACATCATCCACAAATACACAGCAACAACGGCAAAAAATCCGTTGTACAAAATAATATTCCAAGCAAAAATAGATTTAAAATTATATTCTGTCATTGCCACAATCAAACGATCAGGGCGACCCAAATCTAGCACCAATATCATCAAACCACCTGCCAATAGCGACAAGGCTACTAGTGCTGATAGGCGAGACAAAGGCTTGTAAGCTTTCTTGTTAAACACCGAGGCAATTGATGCCACGTTCAGTGCACCACTGGCTGCCACAATTAAAAATAAAGCAAACACATGCGGCATACCCCACACAATACGATTACTCATGCCGGTGACAAAGTGCCCGTGATGCTCCATGTAATACACGGCGCCAAGCGCTGCAAGAATGAGCACACCCAAGCCTGCAATTAATGCGTAAAAACCTAAACTTTTGCCTTCAATTTGTTGATAACGAATATTCATAAATTTCCTAGATGCCGCTGTAACGAACGCCTGTATTGAGATTTAAATCTGCTCTGATTTGTGCGCTTTGCACTTGTTTGAGTGTTTGGTTAATATTGCTACTTGCGTCATACAAATCACCAAAAATAACCGCGTCGCTATTCACACTTGCCACGCAGGCTGGCTGCTCGCCTTTATCAACCTTATGCACGCACATTGTGCAAGACTCAACTGTACCTTTGCCACGCGGCATGTGTTCTTTTTGATTGGTTAAATCTTCGTGCACAAACGAGCGTGCATCATACGGACAAGCCATCATACAATAACGACAACCAATGCAAAGATGCTTATCTACCAACACAATACCATCTGCTCGTTTGGTTGAGGCGTTGGTTGGACAAACGTCCACACAAGGTGGCTCCTCACAATGCTGACACATAAGTGGCAGATTGGTGATTTTTTTAGTCGCCTTGTCTTGTACTTTGAGTTTTTTAATCCAAGTGGGCTTTTGCTCTCCCGTAGAATGTACTTCACTGCCCCAGCCTTGTTCTTTTTGACAAGCACTTACCATGCCGTCAATATCAGCCTCAGACAGTTTATTAGTATCAACCAACAACCCCCAACGCTTAGCATTAGTAACGGGTTTGTCGCTTAAAGCAAAAGTGGTTAAAGTAACGCCACTGGCAACCACTGCAACACCTGCTGTGGTTGTGGCGCCAGCCTTAATAAAGTCTCGACGATTTAATGCCTTATTCATTATTGCACCCCTTCCTTATTTACTATGGTTGCGCTTTTTATACTTTCCAATGCCTCTACAACGGTATTTGGCAAAGAAACAATGGCAGCGTTTTGCTTATTAATGACTGTCTCGCTTGGTGTGGTACGATGGCAACCAAAGCAATCAACACTCACACTGACCTGTTGATGACAAGTAGAGCAAAACTGGTCTTTTTTGTTGACCGGATGATATGTATTGACTGTCTCGTCTTTTGTGGCATGACAATTCACACAACCTTTGAGCGAGTTTTCATCATTACGCACACCTTGTCTCAAAGTTTTATCACGTTTATGATTCAAAAACTCAGGGTGCATTTTGCGAATCACAGAAACACTCTGATGATACGTTTTGCCAGCGGCCTTAATAGCGTCAGCCTCATCGCCAAGACTGTGCTCATCGCTGTGTGCAAATGCACCAGCAAGCAAAATATTAAAGCAAATAATTAATAAAAAACGCATATTTTTCCTTTTTAATTTTTTATAAACGAATGCACAAAATGTGAGATTTTACTTAGTTGGCAACTTTAATAAATCTTGCTTTAGTAAAGCTAAAGCCGATTTTTTTAAAGTTGTCAAATGAGTGAAAGCTCAAATTTTGTTAGTCGCTACCGAGACCCATTTGAATGTATCCCGTCGGGCAAACATCCGCACAAATATGGCAACCAATACACTTGTCATAGTCAGTATCTACATAACGACCTAGTGTTGACTGGTCTTTTTTGACCTTAAACACCGCATCTTGTGGACAATACATCACACAGTTATCACACTCAAAACACAAGCCGCACGACATACAACGCCCTGCTTCTTTTTGTGCATCTTCTTCGCTATAACCAATTAAACGCTCATCAAAGTTACCCAAAACATTATCAACATTGACTAACTTGTGATTACGTGTATTACGCTCTTCTTGGTCAAAGTGACCTAAAAACAACTCTGTGTGCGGAATAATCGAAGCAAATGAGCGGTCTTCATAGTTATGCACCGCATAATCTGCTGAATCTGTACCTTCGCCCGGAGTGCCTGCTGTGTCATATTCGCCAGTAGGGGTTAAATCCCACTCGCCTAATTTTTCCATTAGGTCAAAATAATGCACGTCAACTTTAGGACGTGGTGATTGGTCTTTACCCGCAAGGTAGTCGCCAATACTCTCAGCGACAATACCCGCTTGACCAATCGCTGTGGTTAATAAGTGTGGACGTACCACATCACCACACACAAAGAAACCAGGCTTGTTAGGAATTTGGTAGTTTCTGTCTGCATCAATAAAGCCGCGTTCATTAAAGAATGAATCATCCATGCCTTCATTGTCAACCGTTTGTCCAATCGCTGGCACAATCAATTCACATTCAACATCAAACTCAGAACCTTCAATAACGGTTTTACCGTCATCTTCTAGGCGTACCATGCGTAGTGCAATAGCGCGACCGTTGTCATCCTGAATCACTTCCACAGGTTGTAATTGCCCTTGAATTTCCACACCTTCACGATTCGCGTCATCAATTTCTTCTTGTGCCGCTGGCATGTTTTCAATGGTAGAACGGGTGGTTAATAACACATCAGCACCTAGGCGCTTAGAGGTGTCAACCACGTCGTGTGCAGTATCATCAAAAATAACGCGCTCTGGACGGTCTTTATCAGCAACGTTTTCAATATTACCCAAACGACGTGCAACAGATACCACGTCAATTGAAGTATCACCACCACCAATACAAATCACTTTACCGGTAATATGCTTTAGGCGTCCTTGGTTATAAGCTTCTAAGAATGCAACACCAGAAACGCAGTTAGTCGCGTCACCACCTGGAATTGGCAATGAGCGACCGCTCATGGCGCCAATGGCAAATAGCACAGCGTCATATTCTTTTTCTAATTGCTCAATCGTAACGTCAACACCCACTTTGGTGTTCATTTTGGTTTCAACACCGGTTTCTAAAATACGCTCAATTTCGTAACCAAGCACATCACGTGGTACGCGGTAATCAGGAATACCGTACATCATCATGCCGCCAAGTTGCTCGTATTTTTCATACACAGTCACAGCGTGACCTTGCTTGCGCAATTGTAATGCTGCTGCCAAACCACCACAACCACCACCAATAATGGCAACTTTTTTGCCTGTATCAGCAGCGTCAATATCAAATTTATAACCTTGCTCTTTAGCGTTGTCACCAATAAATTGCTCAACCGCATTAATACCGATGGTGTCTTCTACTTCGTTACGATTACAGCCGTCTTCACAAGGCGCAGGACAAACACGACCCATGATTGATGGAAACGGGTTAGCATCAGTTGAGCGCTTAAAAGCGTACTCTTGCCAGCTCATGTCACCAGGTGGCTTTTCCATGCCGCGGACAATATCTAACCAGCCACGAATATTATGACCAGATGGGCACGAACCCTGACAAGGCGGGGTTTGACTCACATAGGTTGGACACTTGTAAGAGGTGTCGTTTTGGAAAATCTTTTGATTCCAAGGCACTGAACCTAAATCATCACCTTCGTCTTTAAACATTCTGAATGTGTGATTGTCACCTTTGTAATTTTGTCCGTACGGGTTCTTTTGCATTGTAAATCTCCTTGTCTATTGTCTATTTAATTGCTATTATTTATTCTGCTAACGCTTCAGGCGCTTCACTTGCCTGCACGTCATCTGTTTGTGGTTTGCCCTCTTGGACTCCCCCTAGGGGACTGCTGTTTATCGCTTGCGCTGTTTGTGGCTGGTCCATCACAATCGCCTCACTCACCAACTGGTGTGCACTGACAATCATGTAAGGGTCAAAATCAAATTTTGGTAATACTTTACTGAACTGTGATTTACAAATGGCGCAAATAGCCACCAATGTATTCACGCTATCGGTTTTTTCTACTTCCTTGAGTGCTTGCATTCTTGGCATCGCGCCTTTAATACGAATCTCCATTAGGTCGTCTGTCAACAAACCGCCGCCGCCGCCACAACAAAAAGTTGATTCCATAATGGTTGAGCGTTCCATGTCAACGTAGTTGTTGCAAACGGCTTTAATCACTTCACGTGGCAAAATAAACTGCCCATTTGGAATGCCGCCCATGTTGGTTGCACGTGCGACGTTGCAAGAATCATGGAAAGTCACCGTACGGTCATCATTGGCAGATTTGTCAAACTCTAATTTGCCACGCTGGATTAAATCATGGGTGTATTCAATAATGTGTTGCGGTTGTGGGTAGCGAGAATCCAACTGGTTTTGAAGCTTTAAGCCAAATTCATCCGTCGCACCTGCGCCAACACCCGTTAAGGTATTCCAAAAACTATATGCAACACGCCAAGCATGTCCGCATTCACCGACCATGATTCGAGATACTTCTAAATCAAGTGCGGCTTTACGAATGCGTAGTGCAGCTTTACGCATGATGTCGTACGAACCAATAAACATACCAAAGTTTGCACCCTCAGCAGCGTACGAACTCATGGTCCAGCTGACGCCGTCTTGGTGAAATACTTTACCATAACCAATCAAACCATCAATATGTGGCTCGGCAAAAAAGTCAGCTGACGGCGTGATGAGTAAAATTTCAGCCCCTTTAACGTCCAAAGGATATTTAACGGCAACGCCAGTTTCTTCTTCAATTTCTTCTTCTAAATCAAGTAACGTATCACGCAAAGCTGGCTCAGGTAAGCCAAGGTTATTACCAATGGTGATGGCCTTGCCCAGAATTTGATTACAATATTTTTGTCCCACGCCAACGGCGTCTAATACTTCACGCGCTGCCATGGAAATTTCGGCAGTATCAATACCGTACGGGCAGAATACTGAGCAACGACGACACTGTGAGCATTGGTGAAAGTAGTTGTACCAATCATCCAACATTTCATCATCTAACTCTTTAGCACCAACTAATTTTGGAAAGTATTTGCCTGCAAAAGTAAAATGACGGCGATACACGCTGCGGAATAAATCCTGACGTGCAACCGGCATGTTTTTAGGGTCAGATGAGCCTAAGAAATAATGACATTTGTCGGTGCAAGCACCGCACTTAACACAAGCATCTAAAAAAACTTGTACCGAGCGATATTTAGATTTAAGCTCGCCCATTTTGTCAATCGCAACTTGCTGCCAATTATCAACTTTTTCACCCGGGAAGCCCAGTGGGTTTTGAAACTCAGCATTGGATTTAAACGGACCATCGCCCTTCATAGAATCTTGCTGAACCTCGGGAATTTCCAAGTAGGTTGGCAACGCAGGGATGTCAAATTCTTTTGCCATTATTTGTCCTCGTTATTATCTTGACCAAGCGCATCGCCCAATTTAACTGCGTGCTCTTGCTCTTGTTTTAGTGCCCAAGGTGAGATGTGACGCTTTTTACGCGCATCATCCACCTGATTACGTGTCGGGCTAAAAAATACCCCCGGCACGTGCAATAATTTTGAAATTGGGAAAATAGCCAGTAGCACAAATACCAAGAAAAGATGCACCAAGAAATGTACTTCTGTTGGCAAATTAGCCCAATCAAAAATCAACAAGCCTGAGGCGAATTGCTTTACCATAATGATGTCAGTATGATTGTCAGTGAATGTCATCACCGCACCACTCACGCCAATAATAAGCAACATGAGTAACATTAGATAATCACTAGGTGCTGAAATATAGCGCACGCGATCAACAAAAATACGACGACCCATTAAGCCCAATAAGCCAATTAGCATAGCAAAAGCCGCGTACTTAAAGGGTTGCGTCAGTAAAAATATCTCAGGTAAATCGCCTGGCCAAAAATAACGCACGTGACGAACTAAGACCAACAACAAACCAAAATGAAACAACCAGCCAAATAGCCACGTCCATTTACTGGATTTAAACAAACTCTCGAACAGCACAACTTCGCGTGCCATGCGCATCACCACACCTGTTTGTGTCAGCGGTGTGGGTGCGGTGGGAATTTTTAGAGGAGCGGGTGTCTTCCAATATTGAATAATTTTTCTTGTCATACCAACAAGAAATATCAATAATGAAATATAAAATAAAGTAATAAAAATAATGCTTACTGGATACATATTGCGCTCAAACTCAATGTTTTTTTATAATGTAAGAAACATCTGCCACTTGGACAGACGCTTTATTTGTATTGACTGTAAAAAGAGCCGATAAACAAGGCATTTATTTTGAGTAAGTATAACGAATACAGCTCAAAATAAATAACACGGGTTATCGGCTCTTTTTGACGTCAATACTAGATACAGCCAGTTGGCTTTGGTAATCCCGCGAAACGACAACCTTGCTTACCAGGTCCGTATGGGAACAAAGAATAAAGGTACTTAGAGTTGCCTTTTTCTTTGCCAAATTGTTTGCCAATTGCTTTAGTCAGTACACGTACTGCTGGTGCAATTTGGTACTCTTCAAAGTAGCCACGTAAAAAGTTAATCACGTCCCAATGCTCTTCAGATAAATCAATATCGTCGCCTTTTGCCATTACAACTGCAATTTCTTCTGTCCAGTCTTTAAGATCTACCAAAAAACCTTCTTCGTCTACTTCTGCGCCTAATATATCAGCCATTTTTTACTCCTGTTTATTCTAAAAAAAATAATTTACCGATTAATTGTTTAACCGGTAAGGTTTAAAAAGACAAAGCATCAGCATCTTAAAAGATACCTGACTTTCTCTTTTCAAATAATTACACCCAAGAAACTGCGGTGCCGTGTTCAACCACTAAATCTACAAAACCATCGTAATCCACCAATTGGATATTATCAGCCAAGTTTGAAGAAATTCCTCTCGCCTCAACATCACCTTTAAGTGCGTACACTTTGCCATTAGCAGCAAGCTGCGCCAGCATTGATGATTTGGTGTTGTTAGCTGCACTAATCACGCCGTCTTCAATCAATAAAATGACACTGCTGTCATCAATTGTATTTAAACAAGACTGCAAAGAATTACGCTCGAAAGATGATTTGTTTACTGTATGTAGCATCGTTAAATACCTCCTAAAAGCTTAAGCATACGTCTTGCTCAGACATAATTTTTGTTAACTCGGCATTTGACACAACTTTGATTGAAGGTTTTTCAGCCCAATCATCGTCTTCGTCTTCATAAACCAACGTCATTAAATCGTCCTCAGTCAAACCTCTTTCCGCCAATGATTCAGCTGATACATACATTTTGTTAATGTCATAATCACCCAATGCATGATAAGTTTTAGAGAAGTTTTTCATGCCGATACCATCATCAACGCTGGTTTTTTGACCTTCGATGATTTGATAAACACCATCATCAATAAAAGCCAAAGACACATCTTGATCAAAAGCTGCAGCGATTAACACCACCTCTAACGATTCAATTGCATAAGCAGTGCCGTAAGACGCCTTACGATTTAGGTACATAAATTTTTTAATATCACTCATGCTAGTCTCCAAATACCACTAAACGATCCGACTGGATGCCTGCTTCAATTAATTGTCCCAAACCTGAGATGCGAAAAGCAGGATGAATGTTGTTACCATCAATGCTATTTTTACTCGCTTCAGATTCGTCCAACATGCCGCGGCGGAGTGCCGCTGCTACGCAAACCACCAATTCGGGCTCACCATCAGCATTCTTAATATCTAGGCTTGCCCAGTTATTAACAACGTTACGGTCGTCCTGTGGTGGAATGGTAAAGCGCGAGGCGTTATTGACGCCATCATGATAGAAAAACACACGAAAAATTTCATGCCCTTTTGCAATCGCCGCTTTGGCAAATTGGAACGCTGAATCAGACGCTTGGTGCTGATACGGTCCTTCGTTAACTTGAATAGAAATTTTCATCTAAATATCCCTAACTAATTTTAAAAACGAATGTAAGCAGAAGAGTTCAACTGGTGACGTGTACCTTTCCAATCAGAGATGTGGAATTTAGTAAACGGCAGGCCTGTTTTCTCGAAGAATGCCGGCCAGCCAATACGCTCAACCCATTCGCCAACTCTTTCCCAATCACGGGCGTCGTCTTTATAGACTGCTAAAATTTTCTTAACAACCGCACCAACTTCCGGCCATCTTGGCGGATTGTTTGGCAGGCCTGCAGCGACTAACTTCTGGAAAGAAGGCTTGCTACGTGCATTAGAGTGCTTACCACCAATCCAGATAGCTAATTTAGAATGCTCAGGGTCGTTGATTTGCATTGGAGGACAAGGTGGGAAACAGGCACCACAACAGATGCATTTCTTCTCATCAACTTCCAATGTCGGCTTGCCGTTAACCATCGCAGGACGAATCGCCGCAACTGGACAACGTGCAACAACCGTTGGACGCTCACAAACGTTTGCCACTAAATCATGGTTGATTTTAGGTGGCTTAGTGTGCTGAATGTTAATCGCGATATCGCCGTGTCCGCCACAGTTAATTTGACAACAAGACGTGGTCATGTGTACACGATTAGGCATTTCTGCTTTTTGGAATTCGCCATGTAATTCGTCCATCAAGGCTTTTACAACACCTGATGCGTCCGTACCCGGAATATCACAATGCAACCAGCCTTGTGTGTGTGAAATCATTGAAACTGTTGGACCTGTGCCGCCTACTGGGAAACCAGCGTCTTGCAAAGCTTTAATCAACGGCTCAACTTTTGCCTCAGCATCCACCATAAACTCAATGTTTGAGCGAATGGTAAAACGCATATGTCCGTCACCAAATTCGTCAGAAATATCACATAATTTCTTGATGGTGTAAACGTCCATTTGTCTTTGTGTGCCTGCACGAACTGTCCAAACTTGTTCGTTGTGCTTTGACGTATGACGTAGCACGCCTGGACGTGGACGGTCATGATAAGCCCATTGGCCGTAGTTACGACGCATAGTTGGGTGCATGTATTGAATAGGATCAGGGCAACCTGATTCGATAGGCATTCTTGGTGCTTCAGCCATAATTTTTCT
>VSKX01049272.1_pt1 | contig 10467 bp, 8 predicted proteins | sample 4799481 | NCBI WGS metagenome assembly VSKX01 (sample SAMN12179537, study PRJNA552185) | sponge metagenome | biome: deep-sea hydrothermal plumes; feature: spots directly above weak diffusing fluid; material: sea water; isolation source: sponge from the Swan site of a hydrothermal vent ...
CGAGATCGAAGCTCTTCCTCCAGGGGGGCTAGACGACGTAATTGCAGCTAGAAAGGAGGCTAATATTGTTGGGGCGTATCAATCAGCACATCAAAATTATTCTGTTGTCCAAACTAGCAATACCAAACCATTACCGGTTTTATCTGATTTAACGGATGTAACAGAGGTTGCAAATGTAATTGATGTAACAAATTTTAATGACATAGGTAAACACCTTGATTTTGTTAAGCACAATTTTTTGTTCGTGTTTCGTGATAGTACGTGGGAAAAAAAGCATGTTATTAAAGACCCTTTTGGAGTGTCACATGAAAAGGTACCTAAATATGGGGAAATATTAAAAAGTTGGATAACAAAGGCCAAAAAAGCAGAACAAAATTTAAAAATTATTTGTATTGATTCTTCACCGGATGATGCAATTCAATACTTCGAAGAGAAAGATACTGGGATAGTTCTTGCCTGTATAAAAGAAGTCATTAGCCCCGAAAGTATTACTCAAGGAACAAATATAAATGATAAAATTATGTTTAAGTTTTTTTCTGAAGTAGGTCCGAAAGAAATTAAAGAGTGTTCAATAAGAGTCATAAGTGAGGACAAAAAATTACTCGAAAAGTTACAGAGCAAAACCTTAGGTATTAACTTTAAAGGCTTTAAGGTAACGTGAAAACGTTAATATGTAATCACCGTTAGCTTTTGGGTTATTCGTTTGTCGATAATAGATTCGTTAAATCAGCAGGGCGATAATTGACTGACTTTAGCACCTTGCCTTTACGAACTACTTTACCTGACATCACAACATCTTCAGCGCATTTAGCAATGATGTATTGGTTTTTGTTTACACCAGTGATAACAACACCCTGTTCAGCATAAAAGCAAACCGTTTGTTGAAATTCAACCTTATTGCGGCACACTTTACTCATATTACTTGAATGCACCTCATTCCAGCAGCGAATAAAATCAAATTGTAAGTTATGTGCAACGGCTAAAAATAAATCTAATAAATAGCTAATGGGCATATTGTCTGCAAAATCTCTTACGCCTAGGTGCACCATGCGACCCATCAAAACATAGACAGAATCTACGATTGCATCAGCTTGTTCTATTAGCGAATCCGCTTCGGCGAGTTCGGTTAACTCTTCAATAATGAGTGAGGTATGCAGAGCGTCGAGCTGTAAATCTAAGCTTTCAGTATCTTCAACCGGTAAATCAAAGGTGCTGCGAAATTCATAGATATCACGATATAAATGCTCATAGATGGTTTGATTGATAAAATTGAGTTGCATCGAAAGTCCTTTGACAAAAAATTAAATTTATCTTGTGTTGATAATACGTGTTTTTAACAACAAAACGAATGAAAATATACGGATATATAATCAATCTATCTTTTTTAATAATTAGCGCTTATGCCATATAAACAAATAGTCTTATCAAAAACCGCGCGTCTCAATAACAATAAAAAAACGCATAGTGAATAATTTAATCGTATGTTTAAGCTTTCATATGAGTGTTGTGAGATATATGAAACCGTAAATGTGCTTGAGGAAAACTAAATGGCTACTCCTGCAGCTCAAAATACAAGTTCAGTACCAATTCCATATGATCTTGATACACATTTTAGAGATCTAACAGAAGCACAAAAAATCACTTTTGGATCCGCATTCAGCGGTAAAAGTAAAGATGACACTATCACGGTGAGTATTTCGTATAATGGGGAAAAGCCGAGAGATTTTAATTATACAATTAACTCACTGAAGGAGAGTACGTTACAGCTTAAAAATGAAAAAATTACTCAGGATAGTGCTATAACTCGAGCCAACAGAAATAGTCATGAGATGGCCTCTAATAACGTCAATAAAGCTATCATTAAATATTTTAAAGATTTCAACATTCCAGAGTTAAATGAAAGAGAAGCTTTGAAAAGCACACAGGCTCAGTCTCAACATCAGATATTGGCTCAGGCTCAGGAACCGACCAAAATTGGAGGTGAGAGTCCCAAATCGAGAACGGACTCACTAATCGTTCAGGTTCCAGATGGAGATAAGTCGTCTCAAAAAAATGGGTCAGTTGAATCATCTCGATCAAGTTCTATAAGTGAACCTATTGAGGTTGCCGCTAAGCCAAAATTTGATCCCAAGGGTATAACTGTAAAATTTGGGGTAGATATAAAAACACCTACAATCGAAGCCACAAATGCTGATGGAGCCATAAGTGACTTTGCAAGTGGGGTGAAACTTCATAGCCAATTTACCATTTCTATCGTAAGAGACGGTAAAGCGAGCACTCAAAATTACATCGTCAGTGCTGTGAAGGAAGGCAAGGTTGAACTTAAATACAATGGATGGTTGCCGCAAAATGAAAATAAAGAAGTCACTACGAGTTTAACGGCATATTTAAATGACGCTCGGCAGAGTGAAGTAGCGGCAGATAAAACTCTTCCATTGAGAAGAGTATCAGTTTCTTCTCATTTAAATATCCCTGCTCAAATCGAATCGAGTAGCGTTGGAGGTGTAGAAGATAATCCCTCTGATGTAGTTGATGCACATGATCCAGTTGTTCAACCCACAACTAACGGTACTACCAAACCAAAAACGCATATGGTCGATGACAGTATCGTTTTAACATGGAGTCTAGGTAATAAATATGCACTTGAAAATGATGATAAGGAGCAATTGCTCGGTAAGTTAAGAGAAATGAAATCCGGTGACAAACTGGCGATTATGATAAATAAAGACAACACTCCGATGATGAGGATTTTTAATGCTGCCGACGTAGATGGAGCACTCAGATTTACAGAAGACATATTTGCAGGAGATAATGGTGTGGCTCAAGGTCTGACCACTTTTGTCAATGAACTGTTGGATGGAGCGAATTCGGTGCAGTCTGAAGTACAAACAAATACGGGTAAAAGTCCAAATCTTGCAGTTACCGAGGAAGATACTAAAGAAGATACCGATGCAGACATACCAATCCCTTCTCCTCAAGCACCACCTAAATCACAACGAGGCGTAAATAATACTACTATGGCAACCTAATCCCCATATGCGATAGACTTTGTGTTTGCTGAATGAATATATCTATTGGGGTTCGGTATAAGATAATAGGATCTCAGCAAAGACAAAAACGAGTTTGAGTAATAGGTTTTAAAACTGTTATTTTTGATTTCGCACAACCGAAGTAAGGAAACTACGAGCGGTTCAAAGTGTTTTACGCTAAAATTGATACCCAAGTATACCCTCTGAAACGAGCCAATGTTGATAGGCTCTGATTGACGAGGTGCTGCAAATGATAAAAATAACAATGGGGACGTACTTGTGACAGATAAGCATTACATTACCGCACAACAATTACTGGAAGATTCATTTCAAATAGCAGCTCAAGTGTATGAAAGCGGATTCAGACCACAATTTATTGTTGGTATTTGGCGTGGTGGTGCCCCAATCGGTATTGCAGTGCAAGAATACTTCGACTTTAAAAAAATAGAAACGGATCACATTGCTGTACGTACATCGTCGTACTACGGCATTGGCACTGATAAACAGAGTAAAGAAATTAAAGTTCACGGTTTGCATTATATTATTGAAAATTCAAATGCCGATGATGGACTGTTGATTGTGGATGATGTGTTCGACTCCGGTCGCAGCATTCATGCTTTAATTGAAAAGCTCAAGCAACAAATGCGCTTAAATTTACCGAAAGATATCCGTATTGCTTGTCCGTATTATAAGCCTGAGAATAGAGCTGTACCTATTAAGCCTGATTATTATATTCATGAATCAAAAGAGTGGTTAGTGTTCCCGCATGAAGTATCAGGGTTAACGGCTGAAGAAATTGCTGCTGGCAAAGGTGATTTGGCCAATATCAAACATCTATTTGAATAAAGATTCTTTTATATAAAAAGGCTACGTAGCTGATTGCAGATATATACCTGTAATCAGCTACGTAGCCTTCTTTCTATCCCTTCATTTTCTCTTTCACTAAAATGCAACGCTGCTGCTCTTGTTTCGTTTCAGCTAACATTCGTTTGGTTAAATGAGAAAGTTTAGGTTGAGTGGATATCACATGCTCTAGCGCGCGAATATTTTGTTGGTCACAAGATGTCGGTATGAGCTTCGAAGCAAAACTGCGCATATAGACTGGACCAAGTTTATCTAATTCAACGAGTTTCATTAAGCGTTCATTAGCCGTCGCTTCACTTAATAATTTTTGCTCGCTGGGATATAGAGTATTCATTGCTGTTCTAAGCTTAGAAAATTGCAGTTTATTGGCATAAATTTTACGAAGCCACTCGCGTTTAATGTCGGCTTCAGGTCGTACGACTTCAGCTGAAATCGCTGATTTTTGTCCTGAATCAGAGTTGTCTCGCTGCAATTCTCTAGCAATAAGTGATTTGCTGTTTGGATAATCGTAGCGATTAAGCTGATAAATGATGTCCCAACGGGTGTCTTGATCGAGTGGCTTACTGGTAGATGTCATTCCCGCTAAGCTGATCTCACCCTCTAAAAGCCCACTTAAATGCTCTAGTGCTTCAGGATGACTCGCGAAATTTATATAGGTGCTAAACCATAATTTTTGCATTGCAGAGGCATGAGTGGATTCCATGGACATACGAATGCTCAGTTGGGTCATCGCTTTAGATGCCATGGTTGCATACTCAGTATGTTGAGGAGCCATGGCTGATAAGTAGTTCCGTGATTGATACAAGCTGGAGATGACTTGACGAAGAATGGTGTAATCCGTTTCTTTCGGTACATTCACTAATACGACACCGAGATATTTGTCGAGTCCAAGTGTTCCATCTTGAACGCTGTCCCACAAACTCTGCCATAACATCGATCTCAAAAGTGGATCTTGGAACAGGAGTAAATCGTTTTTAGCGGTTTCAAAAGAGCGTTCATCTAAATTAACTTTTACATAGCCCCAGTCATTGGTATTTGGATAAACCAAATCAGGGCAAGTTTGTCCAATGAGTGATGCTACTGGGGTGACTTCTCCTTTATACGTAATCGGTTTTTGCGTAATTTGAAACAGTTCACCGTGCTCTTTTTTAAACAAGCTTAATAGAACTTTCTGCTCTCTTAATGTAGGCAAAGCCTTACTTGCAGGAGTTTGCAATAACTGAAAATGTGAAATTTTTCCATTTTGGCAACGATAATCAACTGAAATAGTGTTCACACCAGCATGATATAGCCATTGATCTGTCCATTGCGTTAAATCGCGATCAGCAGCTTGGGCTAAACTGTTAATAAAGTCGGCGAGCTCGGCATTTTTATAACTGTATTTCTTTAAGTATTGAGTTACGCCTTTTCTAAAGGTTTCTTTGCCTATTAAGTGCCGCAACTGATTAAGCGTTGAAGCGCCTTTGCTGTAGGTGATGGCGTCGATATTATCAAACGCATTAGCGGTACTGGCGACAGGAACTTCGATAGGGTGTGTGGTTACTTTACTATCTAAAGAATAAGCGCTTTGTTTGGAACTCGAATAAAAACTGCGCCATGCGTTGGTGAATTCAGTCGCTTCTGCGGTTGCTAATGTGCCCATAAATGAAGCAAAACTTTCATTAAGCCATAAGCCATTCCACCACTTCATCGTCACAAGATCACCAAACCATTGGTGTGCCATTTCATGCATGATAACGCCCGCTAAGCGTTGCTTTTGCGCTGGAGTCATTGCTGATTTATGTAAAAATCGTCCTTCTGAAAAGGTAATTGCCGCGGCGTTTTCCATTGCACCATACAAGAAATCAGGTACGAGTAATTGGTCGTACTTTATAAAAGGGTATGAGATCCCAAAGTAATTATCAAAAAAGTGTAAACCTTTGTCGGTATAGTTGAACCAGTCTTCAGGCGTGACTTGTTTTGCAACGGATTGCCTTGCAAACAAGCGCATGGGGTACTTACCTGAGTTGTCTTGCCATACATAATAGGGTCCTGCGTGCATTGAAAAATTGTATGGGCTTAGTTTAGGTGTAGCTGGGAAATGCCATAGTTGCTTATCACCTTGCGACGAAATATTGTCTTCACGCATGCTGCTGATCACTTGCCAACCTTTAGGCGCTAACACAGTGATTTCAAAACTGGCTTTAAGATCGGGTTGATCAAAAACAGCAAACATTTGCTGTGCCGCAGCAGGCTCAAAATGAGAATAAAGATACACTTTATCGTCGATTGGATCGGCAAAACGATGTAGACCTTCGCCATTAGTACTATGTTTACGAGTAAAATCGATTTGAATTCGGTTTTCGCCACTGGTTAATAGCCGAGAATTAAACAGTATATATTTTCCGTTATAATTTGGATAAAGCAGTTTGCCATTGACCAATACTTGCTGAATCTTGGCTTTATTTAAATCCAGTCTGAGCGGTTGCTTACCGCCCTGAAAAGTAAAATTTACAATACTCGTTGCTGAAAATGATTCGCTGCCATCAAGCTTAAAGTCAAGTTGGTAGCTGACATCAGAAACTTGTTTTGCTCTTAACTCGGCTTGCTGTTGAGTCAGGTGCTCGTCATGTGCTTGAATAGGTATTTTTGTATCAAACTGTTGATTACTACAAGCGGCCAGTATGAGGCTGCCTATAGTTATAAGGCTTAATTTATTGAGTCGCACCGAGTAATCCTTTATTTGAATTTTAAGAAAATACAGCCACATTCTTCACCAATCATATGATAGGTGCAAGTCAGATTTTTATGATAGTACCAGTGATCTTTGATATAAAAAAACCAGCGACAAAGCGCTGGTTTTTTTTAGAAACAAATAGAGGTTACGAACCAAAAAATGATTTTGACTTAGTTTTGCGGATTTCTTTTTCATCTGACCATTCTATTAAGCCAGTTTTTAAATCCATCAGTCTCATGGTCATTTTATAATAAACATCTTTTGTACTACCGCTTTGCTTAACAATACTCGATAAGTTGCCATACAACATATATTGGGCACCAATCTGCTGACCAAATTTAATGGCTGTTGATGGGTCAACTAATCCCGCATTATTTTGATAATCAAGTTGCTTACGAACAGAATTCACACGGGTCATATCAATGAAGCGGAACTTACCAGAGCGAAGTAAACGATTGCTGATTGAGTCTGTGACTGATTCAGTATCAATATGCTCTGAGGATTTATTTTTGATAGTATCAACAAAAATAATCGGACGTTGATTATTTGCGGTTAACACCAAAACAGGTGGGAATGTCAGCATGCTATCGACCATTTTATTGGTAATGGCTTGCAGATCTGTTGAGCCAAAGTTCTCGTTTACCGTCTCAACTTCTCTTGCATCGCCATATTCTACTTTTGATTGACACGCTGTGAGTCCAAGGACTGCAGTAATCATCAAAATGGATTTTAAATGTTTCATAGTTCAGTTCCATATCTTGTTGAGTTAAATCATTATTGAATAAATTCGGGTGTAATTACCAGTGTTAATCACCCACACAATCGTTTTACGGCCAGCTTGAATCTCAATGGAATGAGTCGAGCTGTTATTTACCCTTAATGGGTAATTGCCTTCGTTTAAAAATTTTCGAGCAATTTGTGCTTGGCTTGGTAGCGTTAACCAGCTACGTCGGTCGGCTTGTTCAGTGATTATATTAAATAATTGAATGGCAATAGAGCCAAAATCAATTTCATCATTTTTTTGCTTTTTCTTATCACTAACCTTACGAGCTAAATGAGATTTTGCAACAACACGAAGTGCTTGTCTGGCTAACGTGGCAGGTAACTGTTCTTTTAACGCATTGATGGCTAATGCATCGATATCGGTAATAGGCTGCGTGATGAGTGGTGTTGAACCAACGCCATTGAATCGCGCATTGCGCCATGTAGGGCTACGGCCTGAGTAAGTTGCCATTGAAGCAGTTTGCCAATTACCGTTTATACGAAAGGGTACAGTAATATCTTGTTTTTCTGGGGCAAAACCTGTTTCATATAATACAACCAATTCACCTTGATTGAGTAATGGTTGAATAGGTTCTCCCCAGCGATTTTTAAGGTCAGCATATTGAGGCATCGATAGCTGTTTGGCTAAACGCACGAGCGTTTGTTGAAGGTAAGTATTTCCAGGCCAAATTTGTGCAGCTTTACGATAATCAATAAATGCATCATTGGGTTCGTTCAATGCTTCGTGTAACAGCCCTGTCATATAGTAACTATAGGCATTTAAAAATGAGCTTGTGACAGAACCCGTCGCGGCAGATAATCGATTTGTTTCAGTATTGATCGTTCCATTAGCGATAGCTTGGACCGATTTTTTTGACTCAGCGTATCGGTTTTGCTCTCTTTGCTGCAATTGATTGGCTTGTTTTACTTCAACTAATGCGCCTTGAAAATCATCTTGAAATAGATAGTTTAATGCTTGGTATTGGTGCAATAGGATACGCTCATAACCTGCACCACTGTATGGGATAGCATTATCGTTGAGCAGCAAGCTACTGGCATTTGCACCTACGTTCGATGCACTGATAGTCGCTTTATCATCAAAGGCTTGGTAAGCCGTTATGGCTTTAGAATAGTAATTTTGGCTTGCCGCAAAATCACCGCTTACTTGTGCGACTCGTCCTGCTTCTTGGGCATACAACAGCCCGTCATTACCATTAATATTACTGACAAGTTCACTTATTTTAGCCGTCGGCTGAGGCGAGTTAAGCGCTTGCTTCTGCTGTTTCAGTTGTGATGGGTAATTAATAAACAAGCTGTTGGTCGCGCAACCTGTCACTAGTATAGATAACAATATGCACAATAATAAATTTGCAACCAATCGCTTCATGCCATCTTTCCTGCTTGCTTTTGTTCTGGCATTTGAGCCCGTTCCAATACTGTGATACCCAGTAAATGGTCATTTTCATGCTGAAATACTCGTGCAGGGAACCCATCCAGAGTTTGTTCTACAACTTGATTTGATAAATTTTGGTAACGAACAGAAATTGACGCATACCGTGCAATGGATAAACGTTGACCTGATAACGATAAGCAGCCTTCTTCATCCCAAAGCATTTCATTGGAATGATTTACTATCTGAGGATTGATCACTGTGGTCGGTAACATTAAAGGTGCACTTGGGTAACGAGGCGTTGGACGAGAAGCCATAATAAACATAGCAAGCAGCGAATACACTTGAGGAGCGGCTATACCCAATCCGTCAGCAGCGACCATCGTTGCCATCATGTTTTCATTGAGCGTCAAGAGAGAGTGATCAAACTCAGTTACCTCAACTGCTTTTTGGGTAAGAATGTCTTCACCAACTATTGCAATGGGTAGAATTGTTGTTGTCATACTCTCTCCTAATGTCTTAATACTACATTAATTTTACATAAACTAGTAATGCGGCGGCGGTGATTCTTCTGCTTGTGTGGCCATGTTGCTTGGCTCTGTATCAAGTAACTTCTGTAATACAAATTGTAGCTGATGCTGCTGCTGAGACAGTAAATCGTTTATTCGAATAATTTCTTGGTTGAGCTCTTCAATGGTTAGTTCTTGAAAACTTAATTTAGTTTCAAGATCATCGATTTGTTTCTGTAATGGATTCATTTGAGCACTTTTTGTTTAGCGTTACTACATTCTACCCCAGACAGAAAAGATCTTGAATGGTGCAATTGAGTTTTGGGGCGATGTGGGCTTTATTTCAGGAAGAATAAGCTATTTACCAGTGAGCAATGAAAGTGTTGAATCGAACACATTCTTGTTCACGAGTATAGGTATAGGTATTGGAATTGCTCAGTTAGGCATTAATTTATTCTTAGATGACTGAATTGTGGCTGAACTTATGCTAACTCACTGTCTCTAAAGGCTTGACACTTTCTTGATAGGTCGTTACAACAGTACCTTACAGAATTTTACTCTATTAAATTTATCAAACAATTTGCTTAATGTTTATTATGAATAATGACCAAAACTTTATCGTTTATTTATTATGTAACAATATCTTATGTGAGTTGTTAAACCATGCTGAGGAAGCGTTTAAATGAAATCTGTGTATAAATTATCGCTAGTGGCACTAGCAGTGATCGGCTTGTCTGCTTGTAATCAAGAGCAAAAAACAACAGCTGAAGGTACGACTGGTACCGAACTAACGACTCCAGCTCAAAAAGAAGCATACAGTGTGGGTGCTTCAATTGGTAAATATATGGCTGGGCACATTAAAGAACAAGAAGAGCTAGGCATGCCCGTTGATCGTACACTTATTATTGAAGGTTTTGCTGACGGACTGGATGACAAATCTAAAGTTCCTGAAGAAGAAATGCAAAAACTGTTGAAAGAGTTGGATCAACGCTTAGCAGAGAAACGTAAAGTGCATTCTGCTGAGATGGCCAAGAAAAACACTGAAGAAGGCAAGAAATTCTTAGCTGAAAATGCTAAAAAAGAAGGTGTGAAAACAACCGCGTCTGGCTTGCAGTACGAAGTGATTACTGAAGGTAAAGGTGCTAAACCAGCAGCAGAAGACACTGTAGTCGTTCACTACCGTGGAACATTGATTGA
>VSKX01010548.1_pt1 | contig 10458 bp, 2 predicted proteins | sample 4799481 | NCBI WGS metagenome assembly VSKX01 (sample SAMN12179537, study PRJNA552185) | sponge metagenome | biome: deep-sea hydrothermal plumes; feature: spots directly above weak diffusing fluid; material: sea water; isolation source: sponge from the Swan site of a hydrothermal vent ...
ATACTTCACATGTACAAATACTTCACAAATAGTTCACATGTACAAATAGAAACGTTAATAATTATGACTGTATAAAAATCAAATTAATGAGCTTATTGTTTTCGTGATGTTGTATTGTAAACTTCGTTGTACACATAATCATGTCAAATGAATTTTAGAAGTTAGACCAGAGCTGCAGTGACAGCGATGAGGCCCCTCCCACTCAACCACACCCCTCTCTTCGTATCCCTCTCTGTACAATGGATGTACTCTGTGAATGGTATCAGACATCATGTGACAATCACATGACCAACAGGAAGGAGTGCACACTCACACCAGGTATGGATGCATGTGCGTTAGGAATTTGTTTTGAGCAGAACAAATTAAAGCTGTCCGATTTGTTTACAGTAAAAAGACCTCCTGTTGTGATCATTATTGAGGACTTTGAGGCTTTCAGTTCTCAAGTCTTGCAAGATCTTATCGCGTCACTCAGGTACCGTACATTTAATATAATTATGGTATGTCGTATTATACGTTTAGAGCCTATAACTTGAATTAGGAGCGTAGAGAGTACGATTTCAATATACTGAAGAATGCATTCAGTAGCTCTTTACAAGACCTTTCTAATGATGTGTTTAGATTAGAGTTCTGTGACGGGTTAAAAAATTTACAATTCTAAAGGTTTGTTTTTTAAATGAGCTGTTTTAGCAGTTACCTTTGAGAGCCTATTAATAACTTTTCATTTAGCCTATTCAAAGTTTGCATTTTTCTTGCAATTACCGACATTAGATACTACGAGTATATGCACTTATTTCAATACTTTATAATTATGTACAATTTAGAAACACTTAGTCTAATTATGAATACATGACTGTGTAAAAATCAAATGAGCTATAATAATTATATTGTTCTACTTTTCTACGATCAATTCACTAAATATACAAAATGTTCACTGAGTCCATCTAATCAATGTCACGTGACCTAGTGCATCTCCAACAACCAATAGCGTGTCAGCATTCTTCGACTTGCTCTTGACCGTTGCTATAGACACAACGCACGATTGGCAATAGTACTGACCCATTTGCGTGACCTTTGAACCTATTTTATTAACACTCCACACCTTAACCGTGCAGTCGTTGGATCCGGTAACAATCTCTCCACTGGGTGTGGTAGCCAGAGCATTAATAGCCGTCTTGTGCACCTTTCTCTTCATAACAACTTGCTTAGCACTCGTACTCCAAATATAGAGCACCCCATTGCTGTCGGAAATAGCTAGGAAAGGTTCGCCGTCCATTTTTACGATAGCTAGAGGCCAGGCTTTCTCTCGACCTCTCCCCAAATCGATATTGAATTTCGTAGCGTTGCATACAGAGGGTGGTAGTCTAGCTGGGGCCGGCCTGTTGTTAGGCACCTCCCATCGACACAGCTGACAATCGAGGCCAATGGAATAGAGATATGTTATACCATTCGTTTCGTACGCTGCCATGTCCATAACCCAGCCTTTGTGGGTGTCCATTCTGCTTCTAACGTGGTAGTCATTAGATACGGCGGCAATTTTACTTGACCACGAGCCAACGAGAATGTTGCTTCGATTTGGAGTCAGTACGACTCTGGATATAGGGTGTGCTCCCATTAGGGTACCGGGCTTTATGGTAGCGCTGGTGGTGGGGTATTCGCTAGGGCCGAACTTGTATGTAACCATAGTACCGTCGTCTATACCGATGATAATAATACCTTGTTGCGTTCTCTCTGAGAATGATACCAAACAGACTGCTGTGATTGCTTTGTCCGTAGCAACCACCGTGTATAGCTGCTTGAACGATATTTGCTCGTTTTTCGTTACTTGCCAAATGATAAAGTGTCCATCTCGACCAGCTGTCACTATATAACTCTCGTGGTTGCTAACGGCAATGGTATCGCAGGTCACCACCTCCCCCGTGTGACCTCGTGCCTCTCCCACGCCTGTTATTGTGTGCGGGCTGTCGGATAATTGAGGCTGCCATATTCGAATACTTCCGTCCAATGAGGTGCTCAGAATCTCGTTGCTAAGGGTGGTTGCTATGGACAGGACTCGATCCGAGTGCCCCACAAGAGCTGTGATCTGATTGGGTAGGAACGGTTTCCATACACCTATAGTGCCATCATCGCTAGCAGTCATTAGCGTAATCTCAGACAGTTTCAATTTAGAGTCGCTGCTCTCATTGTCATCTATTGCCATGGCGTCTGCCCAGCTGAAGCTAGCGCTCGGCGTTTTGCTAGGAATGTTAACTAGACAGGAGTTGATCCTTTGCTTGTGACAGTACATGGTCGTGATTTCGATAGCTTTCTGTGACCATACTTTGACGCTCCCGTCAAAACCGGCTGATACGATGCAACCGTTATGAAAAGAAACTGAATTTATCGAGGACGTGTGCCCTCTGAACGTAGCCTTTTCCGTGCCTGTTTTCAAGTCCCACAGTTTGAGTGTGAAATCATTTGAGCCTGTGACTAGAAAATCGGGCGAAATGGTAGAAAATGCACACGTGTTGATCCAGTCTTTATGACAAGCGTTTAGTACTTGCAGCTGCTTGTGAGAGAACGTATCCCATATAATCAGACTCTTGTCGTTGCTAGCGGAGACCATTTTGTGTCCATTGCACGAGAAGGCTATAGACGAGATTTTGGCCGTGTGCGCTTGTAAGACAGCAAGGGGTTGTATTTTAAAATCGGGCCGTTTCGAGCTTTTGGATTTCGACTTTTTAGATGGAGATGGAGCTGGTGCAGAGAGTGCTTTATAAGCCGCGTTAAAATCGCGGGGATTGTGGGGCCAAACAAGTATTTGCAGATCGTCTGAAGCAGTAGCAAATCCGTTTTGATCCCAAGTAGCGCACGTTATCGGCGCTTCGTGGCCCAGCAACGATAGAACTGTGTTGGGAGCGTTGGTTTCGTTCCAAATTTTCACCGTAGTGTCGACAGAGGCAGACATAAAGTAGGGGGTGTGGTAAGCCACACCCACCACAGCTGATTTGTGTAGTTTAACGGCAAAAATCTCTTTTCCTGTTTGTGTATTGTGTTTTCGAACGAATCCGTTGTGGTAGCCGCTTACACTGCTCTGAGTTGCATGATCAAATGTCATACAGTGTATTACACCGTGTTCCTGCGACCCTATAGTTCGCACTGGTTGCCCTAGACTACCAGACCACACCTTAATTAGCTTGTCGCTTGATCCAGTGACTAGATACTGGCCGTTGGGTGTGTAGGCTATCGAGTTTACTGGGAGGGAGTGGCCCACTAGACTACCGACGACCACTCCTGATTTTGTCGACCAGATCTTCACTTCACCGTCTAGCGAGGCTGAGACGAGATGACGCCCTGAGGGAGCATAGCTGCACGCTTGAATAGAGCTCTTGTGTCCTTTCAGTACTTTCATTCTCTTCTGGTTAAACGTATCCCATATTTTCACCGTCGAGTCCCAGCTGCCCACGGCGATCACCTGACCTTCGGGATGGAAGCTGACACAGTTTATCGGAGTGTTGTGCTGTCCAGTAGTTTTTAGAGTGTTGAGAATTTTGCCGTTTCTTCCGCTCCAGACTTTAATCGTGGTATCCCAGGATACTGAGGCTATGGTATCGCCTGAGGGGTTGGCCGAGCACCCCTCGACGGGTCGAGAGTGACCTTTAAGCACGGCCGTACGAATGCCTTTCTGGAGGTCCCATAAACTAAGACTGTTGTCTTTTGAGCCTGAGCATACTGCAGTGAGTCCAACAAAACACACACTTGTGATGGAACCAGCATGGCCGACAAACGAATGAATCTCTTTGCCTGTTTGAATTTCAAATACTTTAACAGAGCAGTTTTTAAACCCAGCAACAAAATAACGACTGTCTTTTGAAACAGCCACACACAGTGGCACACCCCCTTGTCCAGAAATGGTCATGGCACAAGGATTGCTCCCTTCTGGCTTGTTCACACACGTCATCAACGATTGTGGATAGTCTTGGATAATTTCGACAGCTGCTTTTGATACGAGGGAGGTGGTAGGCTCGTTAGCCGCTTGTTGTAGCGTCAGGGAAGGGCTACTCGTTAAAACGTGGAGATTCCTTGAAACGAATGATTTGAACTCCAATACTCTACTCTGCTGTAAAAATCGGGCCAATTCTTTGCCTTTTCCTGGCGGTAGCAGAGTAGCTGAGGGTGTGTAGTCTTCGAGCAGCTGTTGCACCAGGCCTAATTTGCACTTAGAAACCAAGAAGTTAATATTGCAGAGCATGTTTTCTAGTTGTGTCCATTCACCAGCTTTCATGAGGTGGTGTGGAAGTTCGTTAAAAGCTCTAAGACTGTTCCCATTGTACGTATTGTCACACGATGGGTCGGCCTCGCTTCTGTAGTAGCTAGCCAGTAACTTATGGAACTCTTTCTCTCGAGCACTAGCCGTTCCACGCATGTAACGCTGACGAACTGCTTTTTCGATATCTTTGTGTGCTAGCGTCAAGATTGACGTGTTTTCTTGACCGCTGGGCTGCAAAAACGATTGCAAACTTCTCAATAGTCGTGAGATCACCATTGGAGGTAAAGTGGACTCCTCCTGATTGTTCTGGGCCTCGAAATACATAGCTAGAACGCCGGATAGCTCGTGCTCCATAAGACCATTCCTAACTAGAGATAAAAGTGACATTGCTGTAGCTACAATATCATGCGTGTGCTCAGTTTCCAGCCGGTCAAGAATTTCTTGGAGAAGATTGGAAATTGATGGTGGCATTTTTTTTAGGAAAGTTGTGACCTCTTCGAAAATTCCAAAAACACGCAGCTCTTCACAAGCAAGGTGTAGGTAGAGTGGATTATTGGCTTCCTTTTTCGTAAGCAGTAGCTTCATCTGGTTATTAAAAGGGCTCTCTTCAAGAGCTTTGCGGTGCTTGGCTAGTTTCCTTCGTACCATTTCTGCTTTATCCATGATATCTAGAGCACCGATAATGACCTCGTCTGGAGAAGGAGCTCTCTTGCGGAGGTTTGTAATGCAGGCACCGTTTTCAACACCACTGACAATGATAGTGACCCCTTTGGGTATTTTCTCAGGAATCCAGTCCATCGAACGACCATTGTGTTTGTCTTCTACGAGGTCCAAACCGTCTATTAGTATGACCAGTTTCGATGCTGTGCCTGTAGCTTTTGTGCTCTCTTCCAGAAATTCAGGCCATTCCTTAGCGAGATCTGAGTAGTCCTCGGGAATATCGAACGTGACACCAAATCTTCTCTTCATTTCATGGCAGAATCTTGTTAGAATAGAGGCCACGTTGGTTGAGTCTGGAGCAGCTCCAATGAAGTGTGGCAGAAGTAGATTAGACGAATGAGATTCGATATACTGTTGAGCTATAGCAGCCATGAATGCCGACTTTCCAGAGCCTGGTTTGCCAGCTACTATGATCATTTTACCACTCTCTCCTGTCAGTAACTCCTGAGCCTTCTTTAAGAGAGTTCGTCTGCCGACAAAACTGGTAGCTCTGTTTTCGATGAATCCTTCGTGGAAAGAATTAGCTTGTGATAGCGGGTCCTGGCCAGCTTCATCGTCCGGATAGTCACGTTGAATAGCATTCCAGATATTATAAAGTACTCGTTGTCCATAGTCCTCCAAGTGGCTTACTAACGGCTTCTCCTCGACAACTCCCAGCCATTGACAAGGGTATCCATCGTACACTTCAAGTCCACTCATTCTAATCTGACTCTTCAGGTTTTCGATTTTCTCGAGAGCCTCGTGAGATTCGCTTTCAAAATTCTTTTTTTGTGCCTCGGGGATTTTCTCAAGGACAGAAGGATCTCGAAAGTAGAAAAACGCTTTTCCGATGGCTTTGTCCGTGTCTCTTAGAGCAGCATGATTCATTTCGATCTCGGTAATCGATCGTTTCGAGGGGAATTCTCTTAGCCAGTCGAATTCGGGAGAGTCTGGTATCATGTATTGGTCCTGTACCCAGCCATATCTTTGTCCAAGCAGCCCAATGAAGTACTGACAGCGGGAAATATCAGTTAGACAAATCTCCATAGCTCTATGACTTCTAGCGTCCTCCTCAGTCACTCCCCAACGAAGGTCCACCTCATAAATATTGATCTGCTTAGAGTGAGCGCGTGCTCGTAGCTCGGGAAACACGAATCGTGTGAGCATGTCTCTTTCGCCATGCATGTCTCTAAACGTTGAGGAAATAAAAACTCGAGCAGTCCGCCATCTTTTCTGAGTTGTGGCCAGAAGAGATTTCTCCGGAGCTAGAGTGAGAGGGCTTTCGCTGACGCTAGCTAGAGATGGTGTGCTTATAGAATCTAAATCATAGGCTTTGTCAATGTTCTGTATGTACGTTATTTGACCGCTGTCACCCCTCTCGGCTATAAAGCGTAGAATTTGATCAGAGTAGCCAGCTAGGTAGATATCGTTGGGGTGGTTAGGTTTGATAGTACTATTCACACCTCGCATTCTACTGCTCAAATCCACACTCACAAACAGTAGATTGGGGTTCACCAAATGGCGGTACTTACTGAGGAAATCGATCATATCTCGACCTTGCTGATCGCCCATTTTCAATTCGTCAGTGAGTACGACGATGTTGTCTAGTTCAACTCGATCAATGAGCATGCTGGTTAGAAACTCGATGGGTAGAGTGCCGTCCAGTCCAGTCACGCCTTTTTCCGTAGCAGTGTTCTTTACGTTGGCCATATTGTCTAGTATAGTGCCATCTTTTAGTTGCACTTCTGTCGAGTGGGACCCACCATATACAATCATGGTGCACTGTTCACACGAGTACTTGCACATAAGCCCGAGTAAGATCCCGACTTCCATGACAGTTTTAGGTTTTCCCAGGCCCCTCGCTGAGGTGCAGGGACGCTCCATGTTCCTACCCACGTTACACAGGATGAGGGTGGAGCCACTAATGGGCTTGACATTGTAGCAGGTGGCAATTTTGAGAGCATTGTCCAGAGCTGTTCGATAGCGTTGAAGTAAATGCACCTCGATTTTAGGCAGCTCTTTCGGTTTTTTAGGCTTTTTAGGCTTTTTAGCTCCCTTCTTGAACGGCCTGGCAGGAGGTTGTTCTCCGTTAGCTATCTTCTCTAATTCAGAGAGGACATCGTACGCTGAGAAAAATTGAAATGGGAACTGTCGGCTATTGACCACGGCTCGCTCATCGTTCAGTTTTCTCATCACCCACTGGTGGTGCTTGGGGGATACTTGAGCTAGAATAAGATTACGTATGTTACGCAACATGGCCATAAAAGGCAGCTTCTTGTGGTCGATCAAATCCTCCCACGTTTTAGCTTTATTGCCTTTAGTTGAAACTTGTGTCTCCCACGTTTCGGGTGTGGCCAATTTCATTCTTTTACCCGCTCGGTCTTGATCCCACATTCCGGGTAGCTTACTTCTTCTGAACGCTTCAGGCTCCTCTGGATAGCGTTTGCCTAGTAAGCACATGACATAGTACACTGGCTCGGAGATATGGATTTTGCGAACTAGTTGCTTGAGTGTGAAACTTTGTCTTTCAATTTCTTCGTCTGTTTCTTTGTCACTGTGTACGACAGAGTCATCATCGCTGGAATCATCGGATACGGTGGTTGCTATGGACAATTGGGGGGTGGGTTTGGTAGGAGCTTCCTTGGCATTCGGTTTCTTTTGTTCTTTCTTCTTTTTCTTTCGTTTTGACGAGTCCTTGTTATATTTTGCTAGCTGATATTCATCAAAACTTGTGAATTTAGCGGCCATGACTTTTCTCAGAGCTGTGGGAAGAGAACCAAAGTTTAGGGATTTGTCGTGAAAAGCCTGATAAATTTCTGCCACTTCTAGCCAATCAGACGGAAGACGAATCGACGCCGAATAGTACTTCTTTAAAAATGCCCGACAACTCGGTATGTTTGAAGCTAGTGCAAGTAGGAAATTAGCGGTAGTTCTTATGTTCAAACCACTTCGCGTATACAGTGCTACTTTTAGAATAAATTCCGGCTCAAATCTTGCAATTTTCTCTCCTAATTTAGTCAATGTTTTTCTCGTCATATCGTGTGAGCTGCGGAAGTCAGGTGACGCTAATAGTGAGGTTGCCACGGCGTTTATGAGAGTGGTCTTAAGGCCAACAGTGTCAACGATTGGGGCAGGGGGTGCTTGAACAGCCGCGTCTAGTTCGGGGGGTAGAGGGGTCGTTGTGCAGAGAAATCATATTCTGGGGCACCTTCTGTTCGCTGTGTAATTGGTTTGACTGTTCTTACGGGTCCATCCGTTTCTATGGTAGCCTTATCATGCTCCTGTTTTTGTGGTTCGGTAGCTGCCTTTTTAGATTCAGATTTACTTTTCACTGCTAGTCCTAATTGAATTAAACTTTTACCGCTAATCCTCGAAGACTTCAATTCTCCGTGAGATTTGCTAGTTAGGTGGTCAGATATTTTCACGAAAGTTGGTGTTTTCGTTGAGGGTGTTTTGCTAGTTGGCTTTGTGGTACCAATATGACTCGATAAAGACGTGCTTGTAACCTGTCCCCCGAGTTTTGGGGACGACAAAAGTGTGGATCTTGTTTGGCCAATTAGAGACGTGTTGCTTAGCAGATTTTGCCTGAGGCTAGAGCCAGTAAGAGTCGTCGTAGTGGGTCTATTTTCAGGTTTGTGGCAAGTTTCTCTTTTGGTAATTAGAGCAGACTGGCTCTTTGAGACCAGACTGGGTGAAGTGGTTGGCTTTGTGGTCTGTGAAGTTCTTAGTCCACTTTGCAACAAATTAGGCGATCGCAGAGAAGATGCATTTGTTAAAAATGAGCCTCGGATGTTTGAGTTTTTCAAAGCTGGGGACTTGGTTTGAATCAACAAGCTTGACTTCGTGGTGTCAGGTTTACTAATGAACTGTTCGTCTTCCGTTACTAGAATTGGGTTTTCAATTGAAGTACTTCGTGAGAAGCTTGTACTCTCAGTAGGCTTTGCTACTGTTAGCTTAGTAGTCGTAAGTGTAGCTCTTTCGATAGAAGGTTTAGCAGCAGCTGTCTTGGCGGCTGATTTTGTTCCCAGAAGATTAGAGCTCAGTAGCACACTCGAGGCTGTTGGCTTCTTGGGTCCAATCAGAGGATTAGTCAGTCGACTTGTGCTAGCTGGTGCTCTTCTTGAAGCACTGTGACTAGAGGCGGCCATGGCTCTTGGTATACCTTCTGTCTATATAGTGTGTGTATGTATGCATATACATTGAAAGTGCAGTGTTACAGTAATAGATCTAAACGTCATTGACTCTATTATTGTTGATTAATTAGTGCACTATAATTATAACAGCTCTAAAATATATAATATAGTTACTACTAAATGTTTAGCTATAGGGCCTAGGGCTGGGCTATAATAGTTAAGTTACTGATAGCTATTTATCTACACTATTTACTATGATAAGGGCTGCACGTCTGTACACATGTAGTGAAACTACTTCAACAGCCCTCACAATACATGAACATACTGTACTAAAATATTGGCACTTACCTTAGCAGGTATGTAGCTGGCTGGGATAAACTTATAGACCAGCCCCTGTATAGGCACTGGCTAGCCTAGCTTACTTGTGTGTCTCTAGCTAGCCTAGCCTAGCTAGCCTAGCCTAGCTAGCCAGCAAGGAAGTAAAGAAATAGCAAAGGTGGGGCAGCCTATTAAATGACCAGGCTGTGAATTCTGTTAATAATCACAATGACATACCTGTGGGGACATCGTCTGCAAAAGCAATGTGTGTTCCTCTATTGTTTCAAAGTAGCTACACATTGTATCACATAATAATATACTGCATTTACAACATACTACCGTACGGGCAGAAAATTTCGCGGGTCATAAAATTTCGCTGTTTTTTCGCAGTACTAAATAAAACCACGAATTTAGCTTGCTGTTACGCCCACCTATCAACGGTCATATGCTGAAGCGACAGGCAATAAGCATACTATACCTCGAAAATAAATATCTGCGAACATTAGAATCTAAGGGTGCGAGGACAAAACACGAAATTTTATCACCGCGAATTTTTGTGCCCATACGGTACTGTGTACATGTATATGCACGCTGTTGTGTGCATGCATACAATAGCCACAATATTTGAGTCCTACTGATTCCTTAGCCCCTTCCACTTGTCTCTGCAGTCCCCACCTCCCTCAATTTCCCGTGGTGATGCTGTTGGGTGTGGCTACGTCAATACGAGTCGTTCATTCCTCCCTTTCACGCGCTGCCTCCTCTCTGCTCTGTCTAGAGGTCTTCCACACACAACATTCAGCACTCAGTCTCCAACAGATCCTCAACGAGGTCATCTAAAACTATTAATTACTTAGAAGTTAGGCCATTCATATAGTAAATGACTACCGTATAGTGGGAAATTTTTGTTGGGTTAAACTTTCGTTATCAGGCATTGAAAGCATATTTTCGTGGTTTTATTTTTGTTGTATGCCCTGAGCACGTCATCATAGTAGCCTACTGTCTAGATTTTCGTGGGTTAATTTTTTGTTGTGGGGCTCTCCGTAAAATAACAAAAATTGAAAA
>VSKX01030973.1_pt1 | contig 10449 bp, 8 predicted proteins | sample 4799481 | NCBI WGS metagenome assembly VSKX01 (sample SAMN12179537, study PRJNA552185) | sponge metagenome | biome: deep-sea hydrothermal plumes; feature: spots directly above weak diffusing fluid; material: sea water; isolation source: sponge from the Swan site of a hydrothermal vent ...
GAATTACCAACAATCAACAGAAGTTTTACTGATCTAGTATACAGATCAGAATACAAATTTTCCAGAATACTGGTAATTGCTGACTCAGCTATACGCTTCGCAAACAGTATGTCCCAGGCCGTCTATCCTGTTTCCCCGCGGCCTGGTCCCAAGGCTAGCCCGAACCTGAATTACTGGTAGGAACATCTCCCAGGACTTGTTTGATAGATATACTGAATCTTATTATTTGACATTTAAATTCATAACAAATTGAGGTCTTCGACCAAGGGACAGCTTCTGAATATAAAGGACAAAGGGCCCATTCCCAAAGTGTCCTTTCTTTAGAGGGTCCGTCATGTTTCTTGTTGTGTGTTGATCATGAACTGTTATTTTACACTTGTGCAGATTCAACCTGCTGCTGGAGCAATGATTGCCGGTGCCAACATTTTCGCTTTTGGAACTGTCTACTCCTATTTTGTGTTTTTTGGTCATGAAGATGAGTGGGATTGGACTAGTGGAAACTTTTGATAACTTGTCAATAAGATTTTTTCTGTCTTGAATCAATACGATTTTTCTGTGTCCACACATTTTATCTCATGTATAATTATTAGACTGTTTCATGTGCAAAATATGCAGCATCCTGATGGATGTGTGCATTTGGAAGTGTTTTTAAAGATTATTCATCGGTTGGATGCATCACCATAGAAAGTGGGCGTACCTCGTAGCCACAGTATTAGTGGGAGTAGCTAAGCTCTGCAAACCAGCTCTGCATGGTCGATCATTGCTTGGCTGTATTATAGATTCTAATCATACGCTTGTGAAGATGGAGAGAAGAAATAAATGCTTACTGGTGTGCTTATTTTGCGCTGTTGCAGTGATTGTGAGAGGTAAGAACTTAATTTCAGAAGTAGCTAAAAAATAAGAAGGGGAGGATCTCACAGCAGATTTCCAGACATTAGTTAGCTATAGTAATTATCACAGTGATTAGGGTTTAGGAATTCTGTCGCTAACACTACACTGTCTGTGGGATTATCGATAAGCCCCAAGCATTAATTCACTATTAAAGTACATGTAACATCTCCATAGCTATACGTAAACATGTTGCATGTTAAATGACATGATTGTAGCATATCCATAGCTATACCTTTTATGTGTGCATGTTAAATGTTCTTTAGGTCAAGTTCTACCCTCTGTGGACCTTTCTTGTGAAGCTGTCGGGTTCAGCAGTTGCTGCTTTATCAGTAATGACTGTCAACTAGCCTCAGGATGCTCGTGCGATCACCAGTGCTACACAAGGGGTGACTGCTGCCTTGATATCTCAAACACATGCCTAGGTGAGCAATAGGCTATAAGATAAGCCATTTTTACTTTGTACCTAGTTATATCGACTTCGGTACATTGTTCCCAGCTTTTACTAACTTTTTTTAGTGGTGGCCTAGTCTAATGATTATTCCCTTGAAACAATATGCAGTAGAGTTAATTGTTATTGTGTTATCTTCCATGATATTAATTGACATTCACTTGCATACCTTAGCAGAATAAATGAATGCACACGTATGAACACTGACTGGGTGGTCACTTTATGAATACTGTTGTAGTTTAAAAGTCTGAATAATTTATTCATATCTATTTTGGGTGGCATATAGATGCTATCCTTATAGTAGGTCACGTGCACATAAAGATGTACATGTAACTTAATTAACTATATAATTATTATGTAACGCAATGGCAGGGGCACCAGCGTGCAAACATTTTTGAAATGTAAACATGATTACCTCTTTGAGCTTTCAAATTGTTCCACTGCTCAAGACCTTGATAGCTACTGTTCTAGCTGGCCTGCTAATTTGCGTAGTGCCTATATAGTTGCATGCAGGCCTCATACGTACAGGCACGAAAATCTGGCTTATGCCCCTCCCACAGGTTTTTGCACTGCTTGCATTATTGTGCAAAAAAACTCATTGTTTTTGTACGTTATAATACTAATGCAAATAATGTTGTATGGCAGAGGTATGCATATACGGTTATGCTAATAGGTATGTTAGGTAGCTATGTAAATGTCCGCTCATAATTATAAGTTGTGTCATTGATTTTATACCATATCTGTATGTACAGATGCTTGCTCCTTAAATCCTTGCTTTATTGGTAACTGCACTCATGGTATGTTCTCGTTTATATGTGATTGTCCGCTTGGGTACACCGGTCGACAGTGTGAAATAAACATTGATGATTGTGTTGATCAACCGTGTGCTATGGGAACTTGCAATGATATGGTAAACGGGTACAGTTGTTCATGTAATGAAGGGTTTACTGGTGAAAATTGTAGTATTAACATCAATGAATGTTCATCGGTAGTGTGCCAAAACAATGGTACCTGTGTAGACGAAATCAATGGTTTTAGATGTGAATGTGATGAAGGGTTTTCTGGTATAACTTGTGAGTTTCAGACTCAATGTACACCCCAAGAAGATATTTGCCTCAATAATGGTATATGCAGTGTTGTAATGGATATTAATCGCACCCTTACTTGTGAGTGCACAGCGGGCTTTACTGGGTCCCAATGTGAGATTGATATCAACGATTGCACAAACTCATCTTGCTTGAATAATGGCACATGTATAGACTTGATAAATAGTTTCGCATGTGAGTGTACCCCAGGGTATTCAGGGATTTCCTGTGAAGTGGATATCGATATCTGTTTTTTAAATCCATGTGAAAATGATGCCTTGTGTGTAGAGCGAAGTGATGGCCAGAGACAGTGCTTCTGTCGTAATGGTTTTACCGGTGACAACTGCCAGCGTAACATAAATGATTGTGCTACCGTTGTCTGTCAGAACGATGGAGTCTGTATTGATAGCGTGGCTGATTTTATGTGTGAGTGTGTACCTACTTTTATGGGTCAGTTTTGTTCTATACCAAGCACATCTCACCCTTGTTTCCTTGAACCATGTGCTAACAACGGAACATGCTTGTTAGTTTCAGATACTGAGTATGAATGCGATTGTCTAGATCAATATACTGGTATTAACTGTACTGTTGAAATACAACCTTGTGACTTGCAACCCTGTCAAAACAATGCGACTTGTATTAATCAGGGTAGAAGCAGTTATGAATGCGTGTGTCCACCGGGAATAACTGGAATTAACTGCAATGATGAAATTAATGAATGTGAACCAGATATGTGCCTAAATGGAGCGACATGTATTGATGAATTAAATTCTTTTTCTTGTAACTGTCGAGAGGGCTTCTCTAGTAACAATTGTGAAGTAAATATTGATGATTGCATTCCATCTCCTTGCCGAAACAATGCTTCTTGTGTAGACCTAGTAACTGCTTACAGGTGTGACTGTAAAACTGGATTTGCTGGTATGAATTGCGAGGTAAATATCAACGATTGTGAGCCCAATTCTTGTAGCGAACAGGGAGTATGTGTAGACAGTGTTAACTCTTTTTCTTGTATTTGTGATTTTGGTTTTACTGGAGAAATTTGCGACATTAATGTCCCTGACTGTATTGGTGACCCATGTGCCAATAATGGTACTTGTGTAGACAATATTGGAGGTTTTGATTGTGTGTGTGTAACAGGTTTCACGGGTGTCCAATGTGGAATCAACATCGATGATTGTCAAGATGAGCCATGCTTCGGATTAGCTTCTTGCATTGATGGAATAAATGGTGTCACCTGTATATGCCCTTTCGGTTTTACCGGAGAACTTTGTGACATTAGTATAGACTTTTGTGACCCATCCCCTTGCACAAACAGTAGTACGTGTACTAGTACCACAAGTGGAGCTATATGTGCTTGTTCTGAGGCATTTACTGGTCAGTTTTGTGACGTTGAATTAGGAGCTTGTGACAACAACCCTTGTTTTAATAATGCTACCTGTGTAGAAACTGAAAGAGATTTTGTCTGTAATTGTCGATTTGGTTACACTGGACAAGTTTGTGATTCAGAAATCAATTTTTGTGAAACAAATCCTTGTTTTAACAATGGTACATGCGTCAGCTTGCTAGGTGACTATAGGTGTGAGTGTTTGCAGGGTTTTAGCGGAAATAATTGTAGTGTGAACATTGACGAATGCTCTTCTATGCCTTGTCAAAACGATGGAATTTGCATGGATCTAATAAATGGTTATGACTGCATGTGCCCTAATGGATATAGTGGTATGGAATGTCAAATTAATGTAGATGATTGTTTACCATCTCCTTGCATGAATAATGGATCATGTGTAGATTTAGTGGCCGACTATCGCTGTGAGTGTGAAAACGGATATAATGGTAGAAACTGTCAGGTTGATATTAATCTATGTAGTCCCCAGCCTTGCATGAATGGTGCCACGTGTACACAGAACCTAACTATTGGTATGGTTCAATGTGAGTGCTTGGCTGGTTTTGAAGGAATGATGTGTGAGAATGATAGAAATGAGTGTATTAATAATCCTTGTCTAAATGGAGGCTCATGCTCAAATTTGATTGGTAGCTATGCTTGCTCTTGTACTACTGGTTTTACTGGAGACAATTGTGAATTCGATGCTTTTGACCACTGTTCTCCTTCTCTTTGCTTCAACAATGCAACATGTATTGATTTTGGACCTGATTTCAGATGCGAATGCTCTCCTGGCTACACTGGAGTTCTGTGTGAAATAGAAACAAATGAGTGTCTTAATAACCCTTGTATGAATGATGGCCAATGTCTGGATACTTTCCTAAATTTCACATGCAACTGTGGCAGCGATTACACAGGACAACTTTGTAACATTAATCTAAATCCTTGTTCTTCCTCGCCATGTTTAAATAATGCTACGTGTGTGAATGGTCCACCAGGAACTGAAACGTTCGAGTGTCAGTGTACAACTGGTTTTTCTGGAGATGTCTGTGATATGAACATCAATGATTGTGAATCAAATATGTGTCAGAATGGAGCAACATGTAGTGATGGTGTTGCATCTTTCAGTTGTAGTTGTGCACCCGGTTATGGCGGTGATCTTTGTGAAATCAATGAGTTTGATGACTGTCGATTTGATATTTGCCTCAATGGTGGCAGTTGTATTGATATTGGGGAAGATTTTAGATGTGAATGTGCCCCAGGTTTTACTGGTGAAGTGTGTGAATTTGGTACAAATGAATGCTTAGACAGTCCTTGTTTTAATGGAGGTATCTGCCGAGACTTGGTAGCTGACTATTTATGCATTTGTGCTGAAGGATTCACAGGAGAAGCTTGTGAAATCAACATCGATGATTGCGTAGATATTGTATGTAACAATGGTATTTGTATGGATGAAGTGGCTTCTTTCTCTTGCTTATGTGATTCTGGCTTTACTGGCGACTTTTGTAGCATTAATATCGATGACTGTGCCAATGTTATCTGCATGAATGATGGTACTTGTATAGATTCCATCAACAATTTTACCTGTAGCTGTCAAACAGGATTTTCTGGAGAGTTGTGTGAAACAAACATTGATGATTGTGTTAATATCGATTGTAACAATGGCCAGTGCTTAGATGGAGTAGCCAATTTCTCTTGTCAATGTGACATGGGATTCATGGGAATGTTCTGTGATCAGATGATCGATGACTGTATTGGAGCTCCTTGTATGAACAATGCCACTTGTATTGACCGTCTCAATAACTACACTTGCTCATGTGTCGATGGTTTTGAAGGACGATTCTGTGAAGTTGATATTAATGAGTGCCAGGTTGCAACAAACTGTTTCAATGGTGGAATATGCATTGACAGAATTAATAGTTTTGAATGCATATGTGATGCTGGGTACACTGGTGAAGTCTGTGAAGAAATGATCAATCTGTGTGAATCAAATCCTTGCTTCAATAATTCTACTTGTGTACCAGGTATCAACAATTTTAATTGCAGTTGTAGCCCTCTGTACACTGGAGATTTGTGTGAAATTGAAATTGATTTGTGCATTTCTGAAATGTTGTGTGAGAACAATGGTATATGCTCTCCGTTAGTAATTGCAGGATCTCCGTCTTTCGAGTGTATGTGTGTTGGTCCTTTTACTGGAGATCGGTGTAATGTGTTTGACCCATGTATTGAGGAACCTTGTCTTAATGATGGTGTATGTGTCTTTGAAAGTGATGCTGATAGTTTCGTATGCAATTGCTCTTCACCATATATTGGATCGGATTGTCAAATTATTGATGTGTGTGTAGCGAACAGTCCCTGTCTAAATGGAGCCACTTGTACAGCACTGCTACCTATAAACGCAACAAGAGAAACCATCAATTCAATGTACCAATGCACTTGTGTTGTTGGATTTACTGGCATAAATTGCGAAACAGAGGTTACACCATGTTTTTTCATGCCTTGTCAAAACAATGGTGTGTGTACTGTAGATATTGATTCTGAGTTAGGTTATGTTTGTGACTGCTCCATAGGATATCATGGACAGAATTGTGATCAAGGTAAGCCATTGCTGGTGTTGTTCACATGTGTAGCCCACTCACCCCTTTTTAAGTTAATAGTATTCATGGACTATATACATAGCTACGTAGCTAAAGTCTATTCGCGTTCACCTGGTCCTCAGTTTTTGCACTGTATCTTGGTTATACCGTATTTCCTTGATCACTTCGCGCCCTTGAAAAGATACCGCCCTCAAATAGTTCGCGCGGCAATTCCTTTCCTGACTAAATAGTGCACGCTCTCTCGAATACACCGCGTATAGTTATGAAATCCTGCGGGGTCTATTCGAGGACCAACCTTATCCAGTGCCATGCCACTGCACAAAGCTTGAGGGGATTGCTGCAGTGCAAGTGCCGCAGGATCTAGGAGTAATCGCCAAAGCAACTGCTCAGTTGAATACTGCTGAGCATTAGCCAAATTAAATCCAGAGGATGTGGATCGATGATCCGTTTACTGATTTGGATTAGAAAGAAGACGAAACGACGCCCTTGTTTTGTTCGCGCAGCATCATGGCTTCTGAAATTAATAGACCGCGTGGTTTATTCAAGGAAACACGGTACTTTAGTATTTCTAATTATCTCTTTCATCTGTGAATAATATAATAATGTACATTTTATTCCGGGGACCTGGTAAACAGATATAGACAATTACGTACACAATTAATCATGTTTTGCTTTTCCTACAGAAATTGTTGTACCAGCATTCTCTGGTCAGTCGTTTTTCTCTGCTAGTCTTCCTAACACGGATGCTTTTTCCATTTCCTTGTCTTTGCGTACAGCTACAACAAATGCTCTAGTCCTTCTTGTTCCTAGTGAAGAAAATTCTTATGTTATTCTCAGAATTACAGATTTTGGATATCTAGCACTCGAGTATCGAAATGGAACTGGCGAGACAATATCTGTGTCTGCACCTTTGTACTATGTATCTGATGCTAGATGGCATTCTCTAACAATACTGGTGGCAGAATCTCTTTCTCTATCTATCGATAACCGAGTTAGCTATTCAGTGACTCTACCTAGTCAACTTAGTCGGTTTGGGAATAGTTTCCTCCACGTTGGAGGTGTAGGAAGCTTAACTGTACCACTTGAGATCCAAACAGTTCCAGGTTTGGTTGGTTGTGTTGATGGTCTTTCAATCAACAGTCAGCTTTTTCAAAATAATTTTATTGATGGAAAATGTGTTTTTGAATGTGTGATGGGAGCTTGTACAAGTACAGTGTGCTCTGAAAATGGTGTATGCTCAGAAGAACCCAGTACAAATGAAGGTATTGAGTGTGAATGCAATCTCGGATACACTGGAACTGGTTGTGCTGAAGGTAAGTTATATTGTTGGTATGCATGTACCTTTAGTAAAGTTTTCAGCTAGTTTTTAACTAATAATTTCCGGCATTAGCTAAACTCTACCTTTATTAATTTATTCTATCAGTGTAGTCAAGTAGCAAAAATTAATAGTCTACTTTTTATACTATGCAGAACTAAGTGTGCTAGTACCATCCTTTGATGGCCGGTCATACCTTCGCCATTCTCTTCCTGAGGGTTTTAATATCGATTTGTCTGTGGACATGACAATTCTTACTAGCCAATCAGGTGGTCTACTCCTATATGCAAGTGGCTCAGAATCAGACTACTTTTCTCTCAACTTGTTGAATGGATTTCCTTCCCTTGGGATTTCAATTAACTCTCAATTAACTGTGCTTACAAGCATCGTCAGAGTGAATGATGAGGTATGGCATACAATAAGTGTGTCTAGAGTTGAAAGCAATCTCTCCTTGATTGTTGATGGTACTGTTATAGCAGCATCTGTTCCACAAGATGCTTTGCTTGAATATATCACACCACTCTATGTTGGAGGGGTACCTTTCTTCTCCCAAGTTATCCGGGAAGCTTCACAGCAAATTGCCGGTTTCAGTGGATGTATCCGGGACTTCCAAATACAAGGAAGACGTGTGGACATTGTTAACGATGCTCTGTCTGGAGTCTCAATTTCTCAATGCTCGGAACCTGTGTGCTCCTATATAACATGTCAAAATGGGGCCACCTGTGTTGATATGACAACATTACCAGGTTTCATGTGTTCATGTCCAGCTGGTTACACAGGAGAATTTTGTGAAACGCTTATTCCTTTGTGCATACCCAATCCTTGCAACGGAGGACTGTGCAGTCAGGAAGGAGTCACATTCAGTTGTCTGTGCCTTCTACAAACAGGAGGCAGAATCTGTGATCAAGGTATACATATTTAAGGGTATATGTACATAGCTGCGTACACTAGCTACCACAGCTATAATTATGTCATACAACTACAATGTATCTATGTGTAAAAGCACGTTTGTTGAATCGATGTTCCATATCCTTTTGCACATGCAGATATTCTAATCACTGTTCCTGAGTTCATTGAAGCATCGTATATTGCTTATCCCCCTATAACACAAGAAATGCTTTCTCCCGCACTATCTATTCGCATCCGTCTGTATCCTACATCTTCCAATTGCTTAATTTTGTTCACTAGTCACTCTGACTTGGACTTTGGAAATTACTTGTCACTTTCACTAATTGATGGTTATTTTCAGCTTTCTTATTCTTCTGGATCTGGAGGTAATACCCTCAGAAGCACTTCTACTGTCGATGTTAATGCTTGGCATACTGTTGTTATCACGCTTGCAAGAATGAATGCCACTCTTACAATTGAAGGCCGGGACACTGATATTCTAGTAGTAAATTCTCCGTTTACAATAATCGACGTACGAAGCAATTTATTTATAGGTGGATACTCTAGATTCGTAAACATATCTTCACTCACTGGTACTACCCAAGGATTTATTGGCAGTATTAGTCAATTAGAAATTAATGGCCAAATGTTAGACCTAATTGTTGATGCTGATTTTGGATTTGGAATTACACAGTCAAATGTGAGTGTATGTGCTGGAAACCCTTGTTTAAACAGTGGAGAGTGTGTTGAAATGGGTCCAAGCTTTGTTTGCAACTGTCCCACTGGGTTTATTGGTCTTCTCTGTGGCTCAAATGAAGATCCTTGTGTGGTTGGGGCTGGTTTGTGTGCATTTGGGTCTACTTGTCAGGCAAGCAGTGATGGACTCAATTTTGTCTGTATTTGTCCACTCAACAGAGGGGGTGAACTCTGTGACGAAAGTGAGTAAGCTATATAGTAATCCTGTAGCTACCCTTGTAGCTATTTATATGCATGTATGACATTTGTGTAGTCACGCCTTGAGTGTGCTTTCTCTCTCGCTGCAGATCTGACAATTGCCATTCCCTCGTTCAATGTTTTATCATATCTTGAATATTCTATTGCATTTAGTGACAGCAGGCACACATCAATACAGATTTCTTTTAATCCCTCATCACCTCACGGACTTCTATTTCACTTTGGAGACCACACACAACAAAGGGACTTTCTTTCTTTTTCACTGACAAACAGTCGTGTCCAGTACCGTTACGATCTAGGCTCTGGAGTGGCCATACTAACGAGCCCTGTTTTGACTCTAGGTGCATGGCATACAATTTATGCTGAACGAGACGGTACTTCCGGGTCACTGAGGATTGATAATGGAATCATAATTACTGGACAATCTCCGGGTACACTTCGGAGTCTGCCGTTATATGGTAATATTCGACTTGGTGGTGTTGCTGATAGCAGTGTATTATCTCCTCATGTTGGGACTGACATCAGTTTTCAAGGATGTATTCAAACATTGAAGGTATACTTCATATGATAGGAGTAACTATACAAATAGAGTATCGTGTAATGCTTGTCCAACATGTATAATGGGGGAAGATGTTAATTTATTGTGCATCAATAACTATTAATCCTGGTGGAGAGGGTTATACAAATAATTTAGTGACTTTGCGCATCCTTTTGTGTATGTGAGGTCTCAGCACAAGCCCCCTGGATCCACCCCTTCACAGAGCCTCCAACTCATGCTTCTAACATTCAGTATTCTTGAGCAACTTTTTTTCGTATTTAACATTGGTTCTCCGTATTTTTGATTAGAGATTCTGACTAAGGGCTATTATTCGAAACCGGGTTTCAATACTCAA